>Ga0209138_1003774_pt1 | contig 10586 bp, 9 predicted proteins | sample SaaInl3SG_22_DNA_FD_184645 | JGI IMG/M metagenome (GOLD analysis project Ga0209138, IMG submission 184645) | Marine microbial communities from expanding oxygen minimum zones in the Saanich Inlet - ESP_153SG_22_DNA (SPAdes) (version 2) | ecosystem: Environmental > Aquatic > Marine > Intertidal... | reverse complement strand
ATATTATTTACGTTTATTATAAATAACAATGACACTTGAATTTGAAAAGCGTTAGTCTATTTTTTTACTCGAGATTTCCCATTATATGAATTTACCTTGATCAAATAAATTTTGGCTAACTTACGCGATCTTCTTATAGTCAATAGAAAGTCTAATTTACTTTCTTTCTTGTTAACGGTTCGATACAAATAACACTACACTCAATTATCTTTGATGTAAGTATCATCCAATCGCCAACTAATAATTACTCCATTCTTTCTTTGTCTAAATTCATAGTTATAAAACATTTGAAATTATCTTTAAGAATAAAATATTATTTTCAAGAATAATTTTGGTGCCTCCAAGAATCGAACAGGAGTTTATTTATCTTACTTTGAAGTGAAGCTTGAGGAATTTAAAGCAATATTAACTGAATAAAAAACGCCATACAACAATGGCTATAAGTAATTGCTTATTCTCGCTTACTATTGTAAGTGAGTTGAGTCATTTAAGTTATGTTACCCAAGCATCTTTTTATGATTTAAATAGTTCTGTGACAAATCAATTAAGAGAAGTAGAATCATCAATAAACACAAATAATTTACTGACTGGAATTCAGGCATACCAACTTTATAAAGTTAACAAAAATACTAAATGATTATGTTCATGAGTTAGCAAACATATTATACTCAAAATGAAAATAATTAATCATCAGTTCATTAATGAGCCATTTTTTATCTTGTTATGGGCATGGATAAAACCTATGAAGTCACTAAAAATTATTATTTTTAAATATAATTGTCTTATTTTTTATATAAAAAAATCTCATTATGAAACGAATCGCTATTTTTTCAATAACAATATTTCTATCCATACAGGTTAAATCGCAAAAAATAGCTGTCACTGAATATGCCAATCAATCAGAAATAAAAGTTTTTGTGGTGGACTATGCTAACCAAGCCGACTTAAAAGTATTTAAAGTTGATTATTCGAATCAAACCAAAGGAAACAAAGGCCTTTGGCACTTTGTAAAATACAACAATCAAGCAGATAAGAAAATCTATTTTGTCGACTATTCCAATCAAAGTGACTTAAAAGTCTTTTTCGTAAAGTATAAAAATCAAGCAGGTTGGAACAATAAATCTAAACAACATTTACTTTATTAACTGCATTAATAAGAGTTACTCTTTTTTATTCGATCTCTTATTTTTTCAGCCGTTATTTCCGCAACACTTGGTCGTCCTTTTTTTATCCACTCTTCAATCTCAAATCGTGAGAAAGTTAAAGGCTTACCTGAAGAAACTATTGGTATTTCGCCTCTCGAAACTTTCGTATAAATAGTCTTTTCTTTGTACCCGGTTATATCAGCTACTTCCTGAAGATAAATCATATCTGATTCGCTGCTAACAATATCAGTTGAACTATCTAAGTGCTGTAATTTAATAAACAAATCAACTACAATACCTCTCATTATTTCTTTGAGCTCCCCTATCGTAAGGGTAAAACTTGGTTTATCATCTTCTGTTATCATCTGTCATTTTATTTGCTTGGCTAAACATTGTATCTGCCTTCTGGTACAAATTGAATGATTAATGGTTGTCAAAAAAATAATAAGTTACTCCGTTCGGAGTAACTTATATAAAAAAGACAGAAAATAATTGTAAATCAATTAATTATGAATTTTATGTTTTAACTATTTTAGGAGTTAATTAATAAAATGGAGTTGAAAACTCATGATTTTGAACTACTTTCAATTGTTGTTTTTAATTTTGTAACAATTTCAAAAATACTATCGCATCTTTCACTATTCTTTCCAGATGCATCTGAAATCTTTTTGGCGGATTCTATATTAATAATATCACCCTTGTTCGTTCCTTTATTAACCTGAATTTTAAAACAGAACATACCGATTTGCCATTTTGCAACTCCCGATAAGTGATTACAAATATTCATTTGATCTATTGCTTTAATAAATTTTTTCAACTCAAAATAAGTCCCTACCCAAATTAATTTATTTTCATCGGGTATAACTGCTGGCTTAAATAAACTTATGAATGAGTCGAATTTGGTTTTGTGATGAAAAAAATCATCTTTTAATTGCATGAATATTTCAACAAAATCAGTGAACCTGTAATTTCTACTGTCAAAGATTGACTGATCATCAAAATATTTTTGAATAAGGAATGTCTTATAATCTAAGTTAATCTCTTTGTTAACCCTTGTTCCATTTTTCACCAATTGATTATGACTTAAAAACAACTCACAACCCCATGTCACAGTTCCTTGTTTAAAACTATTATTTCTATTATTATTGATCCAACTGTTTATAGCTGCAATTAAATTTTCGGAAAAATAACCCTCTGATTTTTGAATTAAAACTACATTCACAGACTTTAAAAAACGATCAAAATCCGAATGAAACAAAAATTCTAAATTGTAATCAAGAAAACTGAGTCAAGGTGAAAGTCTCCCTTCAAAAAAATGAGCCTGTCTATGATTTCCAGTTTTTAGTATCTCTGCTGCCATGCAAAAGTTAGCCACCGAAACCGTTATGCATCAGGCAGAGATGATTACGGCTGAATTTCAAGACTAAATCATGAATTATAATCAAACTAAGTATGGAGTGAAACACTTAAAATGATGTATATTAATTTGGTATAATTTGATTTAGGTCAAGGATACTTTGATTGTTCACTTCCCAATACAAAACTTCGAAAATATATTCCCAAGCAACTCATCCGTAGAAATCTCACCAGTAATTTCTCCCAAAAAGTGAAGAGCTTGGCGTATATCAACGGCTACCAAGTCACCCGGTATACCCATTCCTAGTGCATCGGTAACTTGACTTATTGCCTCATTAGCTTTGGTCAGGGCCTCGTAATGACGCACATTGGTTACCACAACTTGCTGCTCTTCCGCATTTTTTGAGTTGGTAATTTCAATGATTTTTTGAGTCAATTCTTCTAAATTATCTCCTTCAGATGCTGAAATTTGAATACAATCCAAGCCATTTAAAACAGAATTATTCTCCAATAAATCCATCTTATTAGCCACCCAAATTACATCAATTGAGTCGCCTGTTAGTTGAGATTTTAAGACTTCAAACTCATTCTGTACCTTATTCAAATCGTGCGAAGCGTCAAACAAATAGAGAATAATAGCCGATTTACCGGCTTTTTCAATTGCTCGTTGGATTCCTATTTTTTCAATTTCATTCTCTGTGTCGCGGATTCCTGCGGTATCAATAAATCGATATTTTATTCCCTCAATCACAATTTCGTCTTCCACAATATCACGAGTAGTTCCTGCAATATTGGATACAATTGCTTTTTCTTCTTTCAAGAATTTATTCAGCAAAGTGGATTTACCCGAATTGGGAGCTCCGATAATGGAAATGGGTACTCCATTTTTAATCGCATTTCCAAAAGAAAATGAATCTATTAAGCTCGTTAACTTGGCCGAAATTCTGTCGAGCAGTTCATTCAGTTGGCTTCTGTCTGCAAATTCAACGTCTTCTTCGCTAAAATCGAGCTCCAATTCAATGAGTGAAGCAAAATTTACCAATTCTTCTCTCAACAAATTTATCTCATCCGAAAATCCACCACGCATTTGTTGCAAAGCAAGTTTGTGAGCAGCTTCGGTAGTCGAAGAAATCAAGTCAGAAATTGCCTCTGCTTGGGACAAATCAAACTTTCCGTTAGCAAAAGCACGCATCGAAAACTCACCGGGCTTGGCAAATCGACATCCTTTTTTGAGTAATAATTTCAGTATTTCTTGTTGAATAAATACCGAACCATGGCATGCAATTTCTACCACATCTTCACCAGTAAATGAAGCCGGATTCTTAAATACCGTCACAACCACTTCATCGATTAGTTTTCCGTCATTTTTTATGGTACCAAAATGAGCCGTATGCGATTCGAGCGATTCTATTGATTTCGAAAACACAGTAGAAACAATGTCAAAAGCTCTGGCACCTGAAACACGAATCATAGCTATTGCACCCATTCCGTTAGCAGTTGACAGTGCACAAATTGTATCGGTAGAATCTAAAATCATGTGACAAAATTACGGTTTATTTTAATTAATCGAAGAGAATTTGTAAGGTGTTCTTTCACTCTTCTCTTCCCAAAGAAAGTGGGTTGGAATTGTATGGAAGAAATGGAGCTCTTGCAAATTTATATATGAAAGTCATTTTAATAGAAAAATGCAAAATATTAAAACCCTAATTTTTGTAAAAGAAGGGATAAAAAACTACTTTTGAATATTCATAAAAAAACCAATCAAATACAATGAGTATACTAGTAAACAAAGATTCTAAAATAATTGTTCAGGGTTTCACAGGAAACGAAGGAACTTTCCATGCAGGTCAAATGATTGAATATGGGACGAATGTTGTAGGTGGAGTAACTCCAGGAAAAGGGGGGCAAAAACACCTTGACAAACCTGTATTTAATACGGTAGCTGATGCTGTTAAAGAAACTGGAGCGAATGTTTCAATCATTTTTGTACCACCAGCATTTGCTGCTGATGCAATTATGGAAGCTGCTGACTCCAATATTGGAGTAATCGTTTGTATTACAGAAGGTATTCCAACGAACGACATGGTAAAAGTAAAAGCTTACTTGTCTGACAAAGATTCTAGATTGATTGGACCAAACTGTCCTGGAATCATCACTGCAGATGAAGCTAAAATTGGAATTATGCCAGGATTTGTTTTTAAAAAAGGAAGAGTAGGGATTGTTTCTAAATCAGGAACATTGACTTACGAAGCAGCTGACCAAGTAGTAAAAGCTGGATTAGGAGTCTCTACGGCAATCGGTATTGGTGGCGATCCAATTATTGGAACAACTACTAAAGAAGCTGTTGAAATGTTTATGAATGACCCTGAAACTGACGCTATTGTGATGATTGGTGAGATTGGTGGAGACATGGAAGCAAATGCTGCAAGATGGGTGAAAGACAACAATAAAAAGCCTGTAATTGGGTTTATTGCTGGACAAACTGCACCAAAAGGAAGAAAAATGGGGCACGCTGGAGCAATCGTTGGTGGTGCTGATGATACTGCACAAGCGAAAATGAAAATTATGGCTGAGTGTGGAATTAGTGTTGCTAGTTCTCCCGCAGAAATTGGTAAAAAAGTGGCCGAAGCTCTTTCAAAATAAATGAATGTATTTTCTCTTTAGAGAAACAAATTGAAACAATAAAAAAAGCCTTGAAGTTCCTTCAGGGCTTTTTTATTGTCCAATTTTGTCGGGATGAGAGGATTCGAACCTCCGATCTCTGGTCCCCCAGACCAGCACTTTAACCGGACTAAGCTACATCCCGAAATTATTTTAAACTTCTACTATTTTTTCTAAGGTCTCTTCCATTTCTTTTTGAGTGAAGCTTAATTTTGGTCTCGAAAAATTAATGTCTTCCATCTGATTTAAAGGAACTAAATGAATGTGAGCGTGAGGAACTTCTAATCCTATCACAGCAACTCCCATTCTTCTGCAAGGTATCGCTTTTTCCACTTGAAGCGCAACCTTTTTAGCAAATACTATCATTTCTGTGAGCATTTCATCTTTCAAGTCAAAGATATAGTCAATTTCTACTTTCGGAATGACTAATGCGTGTCCTTTGGTCAATGGATTGATGTCCAAAAATGCCAAAAACTGTTCGTTTTCGGCTATTTTATAGCAAGGAATCTCACCCTTTATAATTTTTGTAAAGATAGTCGCCATTATCTTGAAATTTCCATGATTTCGAATTGAATAATTCCACCTGGAGTTTGAACATCCGCAATATCTCCAACCTTGTGTCCCAAAAGTCCTTTTCCGATAGGCGAATCCACAGAAATCTTTTTGTCCTTTAAATTCGCTTCGTTTTCAGCTACAAGGGTGTATTGAACCTCCATTCCATTCTTTAAGTTTTTGATCTTCACTTTGGATAAAATCAAGGCCTTAGAAGTGTCCATGTCTGTATCGTCCAGAACTCTTGCAGTCGAGATAAGAGTCTTAAGCTGTGAAATTTTCATTTCCAATAATCCCTGGGCTTCTTTTGCTGCATCATACTCTGCATTTTCCGACAAGTCTCCTTTATCTCTAGCTTCAGCAATTTGCTGTGAAACTCGGGGCCTTTCAAAAGTTTCTAATTCGTGTAATTCATCCTTTAACTTCTTTAACCCTTCTTCCGTATAATAAGTAATATCCGACATAATCTCTTCTTTTTTGAAATTCTTATAACGCAAAAAAAGAGAATCTTGCGACTCTCTTTCTCATTCTTCGTATAAACAAATATACAAATTTTTATTTACTTAGAACAATCTTGTTCAATTCTACTCATCCTCACTGTTACCCAACTTTAGCGTCACACCTACCGAGTGGATACCTCCAAGTACTGGTGCGGTTCTATATGAATAGTCAACACCTAAAGATGATTCGTTTTTCCCAAAAGGAAAATCTAATGACACTCCAGCTGTAGGACCTGACAGGGCTGATAACGTTTCTGAGTCAGAAAAAATTCCTTCCTCGTAAGCCAATCCAGCTCTTAGGATGATCATAATTTTCTTAGCGTTTAAGCTATACTCACCTCCTACTCTAAACTGGTCTCTTTGGAAGGAGTTAGAAGTGAAAGTACCAGCTAATGTCAACTTATTGTTTTCATTTATTAAGAAATCATAAGCTGCTGCGATATTAATCAAAGAAGGCAACTCAAAATTAGCTGTTCTTTGTTCTGTCGTGGTAGAAATTTCTGTAAAAGGGTTCATGGTTTCAATTGAGAATCCATCACCTCTATATTTCATTGGTGGACCTACATTTTTCAATGCTAGTCCAATTTTAATTTGATCATTCTCACCGGTTACATACCTAACTCCTGCATCGAATGCTACCCCAGAGGCTCTTGCATTTGAGGATCCTTCATTCATAATTTTGACGTTTATCCCTCCAGTAATTGAGGCAGAAAATTCCCTTGCATAAGCTAAGTTCATTAAGAAACTTGACGGTGAAAAGGTTCCTAATCCTCCCTCAGGTAATTCCGTTGTTGTGACAGGAATATCACCATAATTGGTTGACATTATACTAATTCCTAATACACTTGATTCACCCACACGCTGTGCCAAACCAAAAGTATTGATATTGATATCGGTTGATTGCATCCAGATTGTGTTTGCAAAACTAATTTCCGTTTTTCCAGCAAGAGCCAATCCAGCTACGTTGAGTTGCATTGCCTCTAGTCCTTTTACGTGAGCTCCAGCAGCATTTCCCCATCCTGAAGTCCTTCCCCAAGGATTTATGAGCAATTGGGTCGCTCCTGCGGCACCAATTCGGTCCTCATTTCCTGCGAAAGTGTTTACTGAAAACAGCGCTGCAATTGATAGTATTGTTAATTTAAGTTTCATAAAAGTATGTTTCTTTAAATAATTAATTTACAGTTGTGGTATCCTTAGAAATTGGTCAAATCTGGTGGTCTTAAAGCTCCAAACCACTTAATGACTTTTTCTCCTACTTCTGGAACATCAACATGTATAATGTAGACTCCACCAGCAATGGGCACACCGTTCACATTTTTCAAATCCCAATCTATTGAAGTCAATGGATCATCTTTTGTTAATGTTCTTACTAACGAACCACCTACGTTGTATATCCTAATTGTACATTTCTCAGGTAGATTCGTTATTTTAATTCTTGTGTCTAGTCTACTAGACTCATAATTTGCGTAGGCATAATATGGATTTGGCACCACATTAATTAAATCTAACGCAGATTGAGCCGTATCTAATACGCCTTTTCCAGTTGCTACAGAGTTAGTATTAAACTTGTATAGATTAAACCATTCATTTTTACTAGATGCCTCATTGTTAGCTGTAGTGGATGATACAACGTTTACCACATTACCTCCAGTAGCATATCTTTCGTAATCAGTTTCCACTCTTACCTTTAGGATGGCATCTGTTGCAAGAAATGTTCTACCAGGAATAGTCATTGGTATTCCTACCCACATACATGACCTCCAAAGTTGTCCTCTTTGTGAGGCATTATTAATTTTATCCCACACTTTTTGACCGTTGTCATATTGGGTAACAGGACTGGCGTCATTGGCCATAATCACGGGTTCAGTAACTATATCTTGATTTCTAAAGACATACAAGTAGTGTTTACCTCCAGCTACCCAGCTTCCTAATCCTTGAGAGAATGTAGATGTTGGATTGAACATCATGTCTCTTCCGTTATCTCCAGCCAACCAAGAGTCCTCACCGTAAGCAACATTCAATCTTTCTCCGGTTTCTAAATCAATCACATATCCTGGGAACCAACCCATTCCTGTTGCACTCACTAAATCACCTTCCGAACTATTGTAGCCTGGATCACCAGCTTGCCTTCCTTCTTTATCAATAGAAGCTGCTTCTCTTGGTCGCAATTTACTTGCACCACCCTCTGCTAAGGTCGTACTTTCTTGTGTTTCCAACACAACACATCTCGTCCATAAGTTTTTGTCTCTTGTATACACAACATCTACACTGTGTAACTCCAACATTCCATTGAATGACTTGAGAGCACCAGTTGCTTCTCCCACTCCTCCAACCGGTGAATTGGGCACTGGCTGAGGTCCCATTAATCTGAAAGGTGCGAATGTTCCATTTGCAATTCCTTCAAACTGTTGCTGATCATCTAGTCCTTGGTAATCATTGTATGATCCGTCCGGAGTAGCTGGATCACTTATTTGTGTTCCACTCCTAATCCAATTGAATTCTGAATTTCCATCTTGGTCAGGCATTCCTGTTAACCAAGCTTTAGTTGGATCTGAGTATTCTAAACTCCATGAGATCAAATTTGTACTTGGCTCAGCCGATCCTGTTGAACTTGCAGGATCTGTTTTAACTGACACTGTTTGATGATTGTATTGCTCAATATTTACTGAAAATCCTAGATCTGGGAACAATTGCTCATATCCAAGTGCAATGCTTTCATCAGAAGTATAAACTTCACCCGTACTCAAACTCGTTAATTCCCAAGTAGCTGAATCCATTCTATTGGAAGCATCTTTAATAAATCTTAATTCATATTCATCAGCAATTAGGTTTAATGGATCAATCACTTTAATGTCAACTGGACCTTTACCTGCTTCGTAGGTTACTTCTTCCGCTCTGTTGTTTTTGGCAATATCTATTCTAGATTGAGAAGTCAATTCAAGCTCTCTTCCTCCGTTACCCATTCCTTCTATTCGAGTTATTTCAACTCCATCTCCATAGTTCGCGTTTTGAACAGTTCCTCCAGCTTCAGGAGTGGTGATATGAGGTATTCCTCCGTAAGCTGCAATTTCTCCTCCATCAAATCCTTTTCTTGAAGCGATATAAGGTTTTTGTTGACCATCTAACGCTAAAGCATTCGTAGGGTCATATTTCTTAAACTCATTGTATCCGTATGCAATAATTAAGAAATAATAGGTTTTGTGGTTTACTAATCGAGTATTTCCTTTTGCAAACAAATCTTCAGTTACCCTTAATGAGTGTTTAATTCCCTCGTCAGCGCCATTAGCCAGCAATTCAGGAACTCCCACTTCTAACACGGGGTCCACAGAATAGTTAATCAATTTGGTTATTCCATTTGCAATATCAAACTGAGCAACTAATCTTGACTTATCAATGTCATAAATATCTGAAGCCGACACAGAGTTATCTTTCAATTGGAAGATCTGGTAACCTTCAAAAGTATAGAAATTGTTTCTTCCGTTTACTCCTTTCAAACTATCTACCAATAAACTCGTATCGATAGTTGGGTCTAATTTTGCATAATTCTCTATATCAGATCCATTGGCTTTTGGATCAATAGTAAGGATTAATTCTTTGTCCAATTCTTGAATTGATAATTTAGGAGCATCTGGTCCTTCTAAAATTTCGAAACAGTTATCAAACAGACTCTGTGCTTTATCATCTGCCTGAGTCAGTTTAGCAATTGCTGATAAGTTTCCGCTAGTACCTCTTCCGTAAACTACCCCAACGGTAATATTATTCAATGCACCTGGCTCCAAAATAAATGGACCGGCTGATTGCAAGAATCTTCTATCACCTGCTGCGTTTCCAACTGATGATTCCGACCATGGCAATGCAGCTACAGACGTGTTTCCACCAGTTCCCCATCCTTCTGGATCCGTATTACGACCAGTTGCCGGGTCACTTGGGAACATGAAATCACAATCAATGCCTGAATTAGATGTACCAATGGGGGCTGGATAAGCATTTCCACCGTATTGAAATTTCACTCCATCTTTCCATAAACCTCTCAAATAATTGTAGTGTTCAATTTGGTTATCTGGATCACTTTGGTTACCTCCTGCAGAATTGTTGTAGTATACAAATCTTCTCATCCCAAATCTTTCATTATCTACCACAGAATCTCCATATCCAATTCCATTACCTGGCACAGCCTCTGTAAGAAAGTTTGAGGATCCGTTTACAAAGTATGGGTTTGCTAGTCCGTCATTATCTTGGTAAGGACCTTCGAAAAAGTCAACACCAATTGCTGGAGGGTTACTTCCGTAAGGAATCGCACCATTTGAACAATTGTCGTCTGTTGCATCCGCATTATAGGCGTAACCCAATCCTCTTCCCACATCACATCCTA
>Ga0209138_1003770_pt1 | contig 10603 bp, 10 predicted proteins | sample SaaInl3SG_22_DNA_FD_184645 | JGI IMG/M metagenome (GOLD analysis project Ga0209138, IMG submission 184645) | Marine microbial communities from expanding oxygen minimum zones in the Saanich Inlet - ESP_153SG_22_DNA (SPAdes) (version 2) | ecosystem: Environmental > Aquatic > Marine > Intertidal... | reverse complement strand
TGGGGAATCTTTACATATTATTACAATCAGTGATAGTCTAAAATTATCAGGCTTAAAAAAAACTAAAAATAAGTCTCGAAAACAGAGTAACGGACTTCCAAAACATGCAGCAAAGGACTGAAAATCCATGTATCGATAACAAATATATTTAAAAGACCTTACTTTAAGGTCTTTTTCTTTATACTCTATGCTCTATGCTATAATAATTAAAACTTTTAAAGGACAATCTATGTCAAATCCTTACGCTTCATATAAAAATCCAATCTACGCTAAAAAAGGTGTCGTTGCTTCTTCAGAAGGTCTCGCCTCACTTGCAGGACTTGAAATCCTTAAAAAAGGTGGCAACGCCATTGATGCAGCTGTTGCCACTGCTGCAGCGTTAACAGTCGTTGAACCTTGTAGTAACGGCATTGGTAGTGATAACTTTGCGATTGTCTATTTTAAAGATCAGTTATACGGCCTCAATAGTAGTGGGTATAGTTCTAGAAATATTTCAATCGATATAGTCAAATCAAAAGGCCATGACACCATGCCGCCTTTTGGTGTGATCCCGATTACCATTCCAGGGACCCCTAAAGGATGGGCAACCCTCATTGAACGGTTTGGAAACTTAACCTTATTAGAAGTTTTAGAACCTGCCATTAAACTTGCTAGAGAAGGGTTTATGATTTCTGAATCCGTTGGCTATTATTTTGAAAATGCCATCAAAAAATATCAAGAGACCAATCAAGGAGACATGTTTCAAACATTCTTTGATGTTTTTACAAAACAAGGCAAACGGTATCAAGTAGGGGATCTCTTTCAATCAGAATTAATGGCGGATACCCTTGAAGACATTGGTAAAACAAACGCCAAGAGTTTTTATGAAGGTGATCTTGCTGATAAAATTGTGTCTTTTATGGAAAAACATGATGGCTATATCGACCATGATGATTTAAAGTTTTTTTCTTCTACCTTTGTTGATCCTATCTCCACCCATTATAAAGGCTATGATGTATATGAAATTCCGCCTAATGGTCAAGGGATTACGGCACTCATGGCACTGAACTTACTAAAAGATGAATCTTATGATCTATATCATCCTTATACGACCCACAAACAAATCGAAGCACTTAAAATCGCTTTTTCTGATACGTTAACTTATGTGACAGATCCAAACTTTATGAAAGTGAATCCTTCTTTTTTATTAAGTGACAATTACGTCAACTTAAGAAAAAAAGAGATCAAAGAAAACGCCTCTTTATTTGAACCACTTGATTATCAAAAGGCAGGCACTGTGTATTTAGCAACTGCAGATCAAGAAGGCAACATGGTGTCTCTGATTCAAAGTAATTATATGGGCTTTGGAAGTGGTGTTGTCATTGACGGCACTGGGATCTCCATGCAAAACAGAGGCCATACCTTTAAGTTAGATGAGACCCATCATAACAAGTTAGAACCGAGAAAGAAAACCTATCATACAATTATTCCTGGCTTTCTGATGCAAGGGCGTCAACCTATTGGACCTTTTGGCATTATGGGTGGGTTCATGCAACCTCAAGCCCATGTTCAAGTACTGATGAATCTGATTGATTTTCAAATGAACCCTCAAGCAGCATTAGATGCCCCACGTTTTAGATGGGATGAAGGATTGAAGGTTGCGGTTGAAAATAGTATGGATCCAGCTTTAATAGACTCCTTAAAAGAAAAAGGTCATGATATCGTCATTGAGGCGAGAGGATCATCATTTGGGCGCGGGCAGATCATCTTAAAAAAGGGTGATCATTATGAATGTGGCACTGAAACAAGATGTGACGGATTGATTGCATACGCGTAATTAAAACCTTAAAGAATTGTCTTCATACATGATATACTTAATGGGAGGAGACAAACATGAAAAAAACATATAACCTAATTTTATTATTAACCTTTTTATTTGTATTATCATCGTGTGTGACCACCCCCGAAGATACGCTTCCAGATGAAACGGAAGTGAGTATTTGCAATGAAACCTTTGATGATAAAATGATCACGTTTTGTGATGATTTTGAATCTGCAGACAATCCAAATGCACAAGGTGTGGATCTATCTAAGTGGGCATTTCAAACCGGAGACGGCTCTCAATACGGGATTCCTGGTTGGGGCAATAATGAAGCGCAGTATTACAGAGAAGAAAATGCGTTTGTTGAAGGTGGGTATTTAAACATTCAACTTAAAAATGAATCTTTTGGGGGAAAAGGATATACCTCAGCGAGACTTTGGACCAATAATATTTTCTCTCAAACATATGGACGATTTGAAGCGTCTATTAAATTGCCTTTAGGCAATGGATTGTGGCCAGCGTTTTGGTTACTTCCGGATAATACAACCTATGGGACGTGGGCAGCCAATGGAGAAATCGATATTATGGAAGCCAAAGGTCGTCTTCCATATGAAGCATCAGGTGCGATTCATTATGGCGGTCAGTGGCCAAATAACACCTATTCTTTTGGAACGTATACATTTCCTTCAGGACAATCCATCAATGAATTTCACACGTATGCGATTGAATGGGAAGAAAATGTCATCCGTTGGTACATCAATGACAACTTGTTTTATCAAACAAGTGATTGGTATAGTGAAAATGGCGCATATCCAGCACCATTTGATACCTCATTTTATATCATTTTAAATTTAGCAGTTGGTGGCACCTTTGATGGTGGACAATTACCGGATGCTTCTATCTTTAATGAAGATGTATTAATGCAATTAGAGTATGTCAGAGTGTTTCAATATTTTAAATAAGAGATATGATTAAAGAAGTTAACATTCAACAAAATAATCAACGTGGATTTCCACTAGATATACCATCGATTCAATCGATTGATTCGATGGTGTTTAAAACACCAATTACAATTTTAGTGGGTGATAACGGTTCAGGAAAATCAACCTTTTTATTGTCATTAGCTAAAAAACATGACGCCATCAATACGAGTATGTATCCACTTAACCATCCATATTTCGATCGATATCAACCGCTTGTTGATAAGATGACATTGACCTATGATATTAAACATAAAAAAGGGTTCATGTTTTCAGGTGAAGCATTTATTACGTATATTCATCATTTACAAGATCAAAAAAAAGACTTGGAAGCCTATGTTCAAGAAGTTGAAAAAGCATACGAAGATAAAAGTGATTTTGCGAGAAACCAAGCACTTGCACCAGCTAAAAAAGAATTGTATGCCATCAAAAACAATTATGATGGTGATCTTCAAGAAAAAAGTCATGGTGAAGGATTTTTAAGTTTTTTTAAAGCACGTATGCATCAACAAGGGATTTACTTTTTAGATGAACCAGAAACGCCGTTATCTTCGATGCATCAATATCAATTATTTGTATTATTAAATGATCTTGCCGCTTCAGGTAGTCAAATTATTATCGCAACACATTCACCCATATTAATGGCACTCAATCACGCAACAATTTATGAATTTACAGATACCATTCAAAAGGTGAATTACGAAGATGTTGAAAGTGTACGATTTATGAAATATTTTTTAAATCACACCAAATTATTCAAAGAAAAAGTAAATTCAGGAACATAGTATGAAAGAAATCGATGTGATCAATCAAACACCATCACCAATCTCTAAACATGATTTAATTCGTGATTTAAAAGCCTTAGGATTATCGTCTAAAGATAACATTATGATCCATGTCTCGATGTCAAAAATCGGATGGATCATTGGTGGTGAAGTCACGTTACTTCAGGCACTTCAATCGTTTTTTCATGAGGGAACCATTGTCATGGTTACTCAAACAGGAGATCTTAGTGATCCTAGAAACTGGGAAAATCCTCCTGTACCATCTTCTTGGATGAATACAATCATTGAAGAGATGCCTGCCTATGATAAACATTTAACACCACCGAACCGGTTAGGACGACTTCCCAGGTTATTTTATAATGCCAACGATGTTTTCCGCTCAGATCATCCGATGGATTCATTTGCGGCATGGGGAAAACGTGCGAAAGACGTGACAAGCTATTGTGATTACCACTGTGCTTTCGGTGATAAAAGTCCAATCCAGTATATGATTGATCATGACTTTAAGATGCTTATGGTCGGAACCTCATATGATACAGCAACCGTCCTTCATTATGCAGAAACAAAAGTTAAGCATCCACCACGTATGAAGCAACTCTTATTTATCAAAGATGAAGTCGGTCAAAGACAGGTCTTAGAAGTCGAAGATATTGATTATGATACCATCTACTTTAATGAGATTGGACAAGACTATGAAAAGCACCATCACATCCAAAAAGGGTTCATTGGTCAAGCTGAATCCAAAGTCGTGGATGTAAAGTCACTTGTTCAACATGGCATCACCTATTTAAGAAACAAGGAACATCAAAATGCCTAAATATCATACGTTAGATGAATTATTAAAGACATTCAATCAAGATGCAAAGATCTTTTATGAACGTATGATATCAATTGCACAATCATGTGATATCCATATAAAAGTTCGTTTATTTGCTGGACAAGTTGCCTTTTATGACGACGCCACATTAAAACATACATTTCACGCAAGTCCAGTGATTGTGATGAACTTTTTAAACGATCATGTGAATATTTTTGCATCCGCAAATCACCAACTTTTTAAAGATCATCAAGATGTAAATCTTACAGATAAAGACACGTTGCAATATCCTTATCGAGTCGAAGTAGATCACCATGTTTTTCAAGAACTATTTACGTTATCTTTAAGTTCATAAAGTAGAATAACATCTTTCGTTATTCTATGATAATAAAAAAATAAGCCTGAATGATAGGCTTATTTTTTATAGACATTCAAATATTTAATGGTCCAAAAGGAATGTGTAAGTGCGAGTACGCGTTGGGTGATTCCCATAAACGGTCCGAATTGAAAGATCACAGATAAAATTAGTAAGGCAATCAGAACGCGTACATGATATTTCTTAATATCTTTATCTGAATACTTAATATGTTCTAGTAAAATCAGAAGACCGAGTAATTGAGATCCGTGGGCTGCAAATAAATGAAGATTTCTTTCAAGGTCACTTTGACTCGCTAGTAAAACAGGAATGCCTGGAAGTGTCGTTTTAAAGATTCCAGCAAATACAATAAAAATCGCGATAAAGAAAAACATCCATGCCACACGTTTATGTAACACTGGGTTTTTATAGTTTAAGTATAAGCCGTAAAACCAAAGGATAGCACTTCCAATAAAAGCGATTTGCATGATCCAGGCAAGGTCATAGCCTTGAGGTCCTAATTGAGAAAAGTTATTATTAATAATTGAGTAAGACTCCGGTGCAAAAAAATGCGCAACCAAAGCAAACAAATAAAACCATAAGACACCAAATTTCATCATGATCAGTGGGTGATTGAGTTTAGACATAAATACTCCTTAATTCTATTATACAGCATTCAAATACTCTAGATTATCACGGTGCAATCATGATACAATAGAAGTAATTCTTAAGGTAGGTAATTTATGAACAATCACATTCAAAAAAGACTAAAAGATTGGCGATATGGTGCGGTCGTCTATCAGGTGATGGTCGACAGGTTTGCGCCAAGTGATGACATCGAGTCTAAAAAACATCTTTATGCGTTTCCAAGAACCCTTGTGTCTTGGGACACCTTACCCAAAGCGAAACCTTTTTCAAAAGAAAAGAAATATCATGAACATGAACTTGAGTTTTGGGGAGGCGACTTAAAGTCTCTTCAAAAACACTTAGAGTATATCGAAGCTCTTCAAGTGGATGTTTTATATTTAAATCCAATCCCTGAAGCGGTCTCTAATCATAAATATGATGCTTCTGATTATTTAGAAATCTCTAAAGAATATGGCACCAAAGAAGATTTAAAACATCTCATTGATGATGTTCATCAAAGAGAGATGAACATCATGTTAGATGGTGTTTTTAATCATATTGGTGTGGCATCACCGATGTATCAAGATGCAAAAGACAATAAAGAAAGTCCTTATCGTCATTTTTTTGATTTTAATGATGCCTATAAAGAAGGTGTTCGACTATGGATGAATGTCCCTTCTTTACCCGAACTTCAGTTAGAAGAAAAAGAGGTTCAAGATTACATCTATCAAAAGAAAGAGTCGGTGATTCAATCCTATTTATATTTAGGAATTGATGGCTGGCGTTTAGATGTTGCCTTTGACATTGGATATTACTATTTATCTGAAATTACAAAATATAGTCATCACGTCAATCCGTTATCAAGTATTGTGGGTGAAATTCCTAATTATCCAAATCAGTGGGCACAGTCGATGGATGGTGTCATGAATTTCACGTTTAGAGAAATCATCATCAAACTTTTACTTAAGCAAACATCGCCTTATATGAGCAGTGTGATGTTTGAGAAAGTCATCAGTGATACCGGTATTGAAAAGATCTTAACGTCATGGACGGTCATTGATAATCATGATGTTCCAAGACTCACCCATGTGTTTCAAACACAAGCACTTAGAACGCTTGCTTTCGTGTTACTGTTTACACTGCCAGGAAGTCCAAATCTTTATTATGGTACAGAGCTTGGCATGGAAGGTGGGACCGATCCAGAAAATCGAGCACCGATGGCATGGCATCTCAATCAAGAAGATAATCCTGTTAAAGCATTTGTCTTAAAACTCATTCAACTAAGAAAAGACCATTACGCACTTAAAGTCGGTAATTTTAAACGGTTACTCTCAGAAAAGCTCTTTGCATTTGTAAGAACAGGCGATCATACAAGAGATGATGTGTATGTGTTTCTTAATGTCACGGATCAAGAAGTTAAAGATATCGTTTTAATTGATGATGCGAATGTCATGAACTACGCTGCTTATATCATGTTAGATGGACACGCAACACACCTTCATGTCAGTGCTGGCGTCATGGAAGTCACACTTCCATCACATGGCCATGTGATGTTTAAAATCAATACTGAAGCAAAAGATGGCTATACATCTTATAAACGGATTTCAAAGGAGTCTTAAATGCTCATCACACTAAAACACGGCACACGTGCCCTTGAAATGGGAAAACACGTCAATGTATTTATACCAGAGAAAAAAGCACCTGAAGGTGGATTTAAAACCTTATATCTATTACATGGGTATTTTGGTGATTATACAGATTGGGTGTATGCGTCTAACCTTTTACGATATGCTGAACAATATGATCTTGTCATTGTCATGCCCGATGGTGGGAACAGTTATTATGTGAATCATCCAAATGGTCTTAAGTACCATGACTACATCACGAAGGATTTAAGAGTGCGGATTGAAGAAACTTTTCATGTGTCGACCAAAAAAGAAGACCGTTATATTGCAGGGTTATCAATGGGTGGATACGGGGCCTTATATTTAGGACTTCATCATCCTAAACTGTATCATAAGATTGCAGCCTTATCACCTGTGATTGAACTTGAAAAGATGGAAGACCATTTTATTAAAGGTGAACGCGTGTATCAATTTCAAACGTTATTTGGCAGTGACCCTTTTAAGAATAGTCATTTAGATTTGTATCATGTGGTTAAAAAGATGAACGATCAGAAGGTATTGATCAGTTGCGGAGACAATGATTTTTTAGTTGAAGAAAATAAAAGGTTTCAAACGTATTTAAACGATCAAAACATTCAACATACGTATCAATTTAAACCAGGTGCCCATGACTGGACATACTGGGACCAAGAAATACAAACTGTCCTATCTTTTTTAATGGAAGCGTAACATGCAAGACGCCATTGATTTTTTACTGAACTTCAATATGCCATTATTTTGGATGATTGGTATCATGTTTATCTTAGCGGTGATACACCCAATCATTTCTCAACCATGGAGTTTATTATCGGTAACCGTTGCAAGTATTTGGTTTGGGATTCCAATTGCCTTAGTCATTTTATGGAGTGGCTATCTTTTAGGGATGGTGTTATATTATGTTCTTATTAAAAAGATGGATCAAACGTATCACTTTGAAAAACATGCGAAATTCATTAAAGCAAGAAACTGGTTAAGAGAAACACCTTCTTATCAACATGCCATTTCACTAGGTACACCACTTGTTCCAACATACTTCATAAAAATGATGATGCCTTTATCAGAACCAAGTTTTAAAAGCTATATGGCAGTGATGATGGGTGCGTATGTGATTTTAACGATATCAAATGTGTTACTTTATTATGGTATTTTTGTTGAAGCACTCCTTGGTAATCGTTCTTGGATTACGTTTCTTATATTGTTTGGGTTAATTATTTCAATGTATGTGGTAAGCCATAAGAAAAGAAAAATAAACGCATCATAGATGATCCCACAATCGTTTAAGACACATCCCGTATGTTATAATGCAATCAAGGAGTAATTATGAAAAAAATCATTGTATTCATCACCATTGTATTAGGTAGCATATTACTATCTGGATGTGATGACCTTGAAAATTTAAATCCTGACATCCTTGCATCTTCTTTGATAACGTCAGGTAACGATTTTGTATTGATATATGAAAATCAAACGTTATACGGCATTGGAAATAATGAAAAAGGACAACTCGGACAACCTGATGATATTTTATTTTCATCTACGAAAGTTGAAATTCCATTAGAATTAAACGAAGATGAAATCATCGTGTCACTTCAGGCGGGATATCAACATGCAGGATTTTTAACTTCAGATGGACGTGTATTTATGTGGGGGGATAATACAAATCTGCAAGTTCTCAACCGTCAAGATGAGGTTATTAATACGCCAACAGAAATCACTGCTTTGTGGAATTTTGAAACCAATGAGATCGTTACGTCACTCGAACTTGGTGGATTTCATACAGGTGTGATCACCTCAACAAATCGAGTGGTGATGTTTGGCTTAAATACCTCTGGACAAATTGGTAACGGTAAAACCTCATTAAGTGTTGGTTATTATGAGATGCAATATGTGTTGAATGCCTCATTAAAACTTGCATTAGGAAATGAGCATTCAGGACTCGTTGTTGATCAAGATATTTATGTTTGGGGTTCTAATTTTAATGGTCAACTTGGATTAGGAGATGTTTCAAATCAAGTACGACCACAACGTTTAAATGTCACCACATTTGAAGAAGATGAAGAAGTATCAATAGCCTTTGGTGTTGGTGTGAGTATGGTGTATACGAACTTTGGAAATCTTTATGGATTTGGAAAATCTGTATATGGACTTTTAGGAACGAACATAGAAAAAGACATCTTTCAACCTATTTCTTTAGATTATTTAGCACTCGAAGAAGATGAATTCATCACAGATATCAATTTTGGATATGGACATGCAACATTTAAAACTTCTAGTAAACGATTTTTAAATATTGGAAGTAACACGTTATCACAATTAGGCACGAGCAATACAACCATATTATTTTCACCGCTTTCAGTCAACGATCATGTTGCATTTAAACAACGAGATATTGCAGATATAGTCAATGGTGGGTTTTATCAAGTGGTACTATTAGTGGATGGCACCATCTTTGGTACAGGGTATAATACGTATGTGTTTGATCAAGATATTCCTGTTATAACCTTTCAAAAAATTGTATAAATCATAAGCATAAAAAAGTTCCTGTTTAGGGACTTTTTTTTGATCTCAGATCAGTTCATATATGCTTAATAATCTTAAGGTTCATGATAGAATAAAGGGATTTAAAAAAACAAAGGAGTTTTTTTTATGAAGAAAAAAGTATTACTAATATTAAGTTTTACATTGACCTTATTTTTAGTCGCATGTGGATCAGATCCAGAAGATAACATTGATCCAGACAGACCAGTTTTAACAGATGTCTCAGATACCTTACTATATTCACTTGACCGTTTATCTCAAGTTGACTTAAATGTCAGTTTAGATGCACTTGTAGCAACAGAACCTGAAAATGTCACGTTTGTGAATAAAAATGTGTTATTAAACGGATCATTTTTTAATGAATCCTCACCAGGTACCGTGGATATCGATACTGAAACCGATACATTAACGTATACAGATTTAGTCGATAGCTCAAATATTGGGTTAGAATTTAGAAATTTAAACCAAGGCATTTCATCATATGCAGAAGCTTCTAAATCAGAAGTTGACTGGGCACTTGAAAACATTTCAATAGAAAATACATGGGTGACATTTGGCGATCGTAAACTCGCATTATCTTATGATGAAGAAACAGATATAGTAACCTTAAGTAGTGCCAATATTGAATTTGAATCGAGTGATGATGAAACGTACGCGCTACGTCAAATCACAGTGTATTATAACGACTTAGGACAACTTGTTGTGGATGTGTATGATGCCTATCAAGAAGGGACGTTTGCTTCATTTGGACGTTTGACATATATCAAAGACACATTATATGAATGGTCAAGTGATATTTGGGCCAACGGCATTAAAGAAGAAAACCCAATGGCAGGTGGAACGGGTTGGTTTAAAGCGTATGTCAGTGAAACCACAGGTCTTTGGATGTATTTTAGAAGTAGTGATGCTAATATTAGCTATAACGTTCAAACGCCAAACGGTTGGCTTCAAACATTTATTAGAGTGTCTGAATTTGATGAAGTCATCAATGATACTGCCGTCTTTAATTATGTTAAAGTTGCTACCAAAGGATTAG
>Ga0209138_1003769_pt1 | contig 10606 bp, 9 predicted proteins | sample SaaInl3SG_22_DNA_FD_184645 | JGI IMG/M metagenome (GOLD analysis project Ga0209138, IMG submission 184645) | Marine microbial communities from expanding oxygen minimum zones in the Saanich Inlet - ESP_153SG_22_DNA (SPAdes) (version 2) | ecosystem: Environmental > Aquatic > Marine > Intertidal... | reverse complement strand
ACTTGCCGCCGAACAGGGAGTTGCCGAGGCCCAGCACAATCTGGGTCTTATGTATGGAATTGGACGGGGTGTTCCGCAGGATTACAAGGCGGCAGAGAAGTGGCTTCGCCTTGCCGCCGAACAGGGGTATGCCTTAGCCTAAACTGCACTGGGTGTTATGTATTATTTTGGCCTCGGCGTTTCGCAGGATTACAAGGCGGCAGTGAAGTGGTGTCGCCTCGCGGCCGAGCAGGGGGAGGCGGATGCGCAGTTCATTCTTGGCAATATGCATTACAGAGGCCTCGGCGTTCCGCAGGATTATGAAGCGGCGGTGAAGTGGTACCATCTCGCGGCCGAGCAGGAAGATACCGGTGCGCAGTTCAATCTTGGCGATATGTATCACAATGGCCTCGGCGTTCCACAGGATTACAAGGCGGCGGTGAAATGGTATCGCCTTGCCGCCGAACAGGGTGATGTCTCAGCCCAATTGGCTCTGGGTGCTATGTATTTCCTTGGACAAGGCGTGCCGCAGGACGATGTCTATGCCCATATGTGGTGGAATATTGCGGCGGCAACTGGGAATGAGGATGCTGTCAAAAACCGAGACATCATAATCAAAATGATGACCCCAACCGACATAACGGCGGCGCGAAAACTTGCGCGAGAATGTGTCGCCAAGGATTACAAGAATTGTTAGGTGCCTTATTCGGTCTTCGACGCTGGTGCTTTTGTTGGTAGTTTTATGGTGAAGCTGGTCCAGTTTTTGCCGGTTTTGTCTTTGCTTGTGTTGCCGGTGCCGGTGTCGGTTGTGACCGTTACCGTGCCGTTATGGCGGACGCAGATTTCGCGGACGATGGCTAGGCCGAGCCCGCTTCCGGCGCTCTCATAGCCTTGCTCGAACCGGTCGAAAATGCGTGTTGTCAAATCCGATGGCACGGGCTTGCCGTCATTGCTGACGATGATTTCAATATGACGCGCCGCGGGTTTGGTTTTGATCACAATCTGGCCGATTTCATCGCCGCCATGGGTGAGCGCGTTATCCAGCAAATTGGTCACCGCCTGTTCAATTAGCACCGGATCCGCCGATATTGTTATCCCGTCACAGCCCGGCTCATACGCAAAATCGAGATTGGCCTCGATCACCGCGTTGGCATGCTTGGTCGCCACCGCCTCGATAATCTCGTCAATCACGACATCCTGTGTCGCCATATCGGAATGGCGCAACGCCTCATAGGACAGCAATTGCTGGGTGAGGCGCACTAGGTGCGAGCTGGCGGTCAATAGCTGGGCATTGCGTTCATGCGCATCGGCAAGGCTACGCGATGATTGCGTGACCTCGGCCAGCGAGTGAATGCTGGCAATCGGATTGCGCAATTGATGGGCCGCGTTGGAAATAAAGCGGTCCTTTTCGGCTTGGTTATTTGTGACCTCGGCGAATAGATCATTGAGCCGCCGGACAATCTGGCGAACCTCAACCGGCACCTGTCGGCGGATCGGGCCAAGGTCGGAACTGGATCGGCGGATCAACGCTTCTTCAAGCGCACGCAATGGACGCAGGCCGCGGCGAACACCAAAGAACACAACCATCGCCGTGGTTAACAATAACAAACCGGCAATGATCGTATCACGCAATAGAAACGCCTGTGCAAAGGCGCGGCGTTGTTCCAGATCTTGCCAGACCGATACCATAACAACGCCTGATAGCTGGTCGATCTCGGCGCGTTCCATCAATTGCACGACCGTAACCGGACGGCCCCGATGCGAGGATTCAAAGAACACCAATTCATTCGCCGTGGCACGTTTGCCGGTGGGTACGGGCGGCGGTGAATAGCCGGTGACGAAACTGCCATCCGGGCCACTGACATGATAGAAAAACGGCGCGCCGGAGGCCTCTTCAAATAACAGCTTGGTCGCGGGGGAAAGGCGCTCGCCGTTAGTGGCCAATAGATCGCGGAAAATGGCGAGGGCAATGATTGATAGTTTCTGGTCATAAATCGCGGCGGCGGATTGGCTGGCTTGGCGGTATTGCCACCCCAAGCCGCCTAGCGCGACGAATAATAGCGGCGTTAATACCAGCACAATGAGGCGCAGGCGCAGGGACTGGCCGAACAGCATTACGCACCCACCTTCAAGAAATACCCAAGGCCGCGGGCCATCTTAACCTCGACGCCATGTGGTTTGATTTTCTTGCGCACGCGCGACACCAGAACCTCTATCGCGGCGTCATTTACATCCACGCCGACCCCGTAAACATGTTCTAGCAGGCGGGATTTAGACACCAGATTACCGGCATTCGCGCTCAGACATTCAAAGGTTGCAAACTCACGCCGTGCCAGACCCAGATCCACACCATCGACGCTCACGAAACGGCTCTCATTGTGAACGGTCAGGGCGCCTATCTGCTGGGCTTTGGTGGCGGTCTTTGGCTTGCGGCGCAATAGGGCCCGCACCCGTGCCATTAACTCGTCCATTTCAAACGGCTTGACCAGATAATCATCCGCCCCCGCATCAAGTCCGGCGACACGATCTTGAATGCTATCACGGGCGGTCAGCATCAAAACCGGTATATCGATGTTCTGACGATTCGCCGAGACTAGTATCTCTAGCCCCGAAATCCCCGGTAAATTGACGTCGAGAATGCAGAGATCAAAGCGTTCCTGCGTTAAAAAATGGCGGCCTTCTTCGCCATCATGAACGACGGTAACCGCATGACCTTCATCATCAAATCGGTGTTTGATCGCCGCCGCTAGGGCCGCATTATCTTCGACAATTAAGATACGCATGGATCTGTAAGTTTCATGAAAGCTTTAGTCTATACGATGATGCCCGAATAGAAAACCATCTCATTTTGGTGGGATGTATTCGACAAGTTTATCGCAGTTTTGGAGGAATAAAATGAATAAACTTACCCGCATCGTTGCTGGTGCAGGCCTTGTTTTTGGCATGGTGTCAAGCGGCAGCCTTACAGCGGCAGCTGAAGTTGACTTCAGCGGCAAGACAATCGAATGGACAATTCCGTTCTCAGAGACAGGTGGTTCGGCCAAATGGGCGAACTTCTTTGCCCCATTGTTGAGCGAGCATATGCCAGGCAACCCAACCGTGGTTGTAAAGTTCATGCCGGGCGCCGGTTCAACTAAAGGTGCCAACTGGTTCCAAGAGCAAAAGCACACTGACGGTACCGTAATGTTCGGTTCATCAGGTTCAACCCAGTTCCCATATTTGCTTGGTGACCCACGGGTTCGCTATGAATATGCCGACTGGAACCCTGTCATGGCATCAGGCACAGGCGGTGTTGCTTATTTGAACGCCGAAGCTGGCGCCAAATATGACGGCACAGCAAACAACCTTAAGGGCATGACATTTGTTTATGGCAACCAGGGCGCAACTCGTCTTGATTTGATCCCAGCCCTTGCATGGAAAATGCTGGGTATGAATGTAGAGCACGTCATGGGCGTTAAAGGCCGTGGTGATGGTCGCAAGATGTTCGAGTCTGGCGAAGCTACAATCGATTATCAGACATCTTCATCATACCTGAAAAGCTCATCAAAGCTGGTTGAAGAAGGCAAAGCTGTTCCGATGATGACTTGGGGTGCGCTGGCCGCTAATGGCGAGATTGTTCGTGACCCAACTTTCCCGGACATGCCTACTTTCAAGGAAGTATGTCAGGCGACTGATGGTTGTGAAACTTCTGGCCCAGCTTGGGATGCATGGAAGGCCTTCTTTATCGCTGGCTTCCCATCACAGAAAATTGCGTTCCTGCCTGCTGGCACACCGCAAGACGTGATCGACACATATAATGCGGCTTTTGCTGAAATTCAGGCCCGCCCTGATTTCACAAAAATCTCATCAGCGCGTTTGGGCAAGTACCCAATGTATGTGGGCGCCGGTGCCAAGGACGCACTTGGTGGTGCGATCACTGTTTCTGACAGTGCAAAAACATATGTAACCGATTGGTTGCAGGCTGAGTTCGGCGTTTCGTTGAACTAAACCAACCAAATAACTGAGCCCTGCCCGATTATTGGGGCAGGGCTCTTTCTCTTTCATTTAATATATAATTTGAGTGTGGCCATGGACGTTTTCATTAATGCGATACCAGCGCTGATTGAGGCATGGTCACTTATCCTGCAACCCACCGTCTTGATCTATTTGCTTGGTGGTGTGCTCATGGGCTTGGCGATCGGGGTGTTCCCGGGGCTTGGCGGTATTGCCGGATTATCTTTGGTATTGCCGTTCATGTTCGGCCTAGAGCCGGCCTATGGCTTGGCATTGATGATCGGTATGGTCGCGGTTGTGCCAACGTCGGATACCTTTGCCTCTGTATTGATGGGCATACCCGGATCATCGGCGTCACAGGCGACGGTTCTTGATGGCTTTCCGATGGCGAAAAAGGGGATGGCCGCACGGGCATTATCCGCGGCCTTTGCCTCGTCTTTATTTGGCGGCATCGTTGGTGCGTTATTCCTCACAGTTTTCATCCTCGTAGCACGGCCGATTGTCCTAGAATTCAAATCGCCAGAGCTATTGATGGTGTCGGCCTTTGGTCTGTCGATGGTCGGTATTTTGGCTGGCCGTGTTGCGCTTAAAGGCATGATGGCGGCAGGCGTGGGCATGCTGGTGGCGACCATTGGCGAGGGTCCGTTCAATGGCGAATTGCGGATGTCCAGTTATGATTTTCCGTATCTGACAGATGGCCTGAAACTGGTCATTGTCGGCTTGGGTATTTTCGCCATTCCTGAAATTGTCGCGCTATTACGCAAAGACAAGGCAATCTCTGACAAAGCGGCTCTTGGTTCTGGGTGGGCCGATGGCGTAAAGGATTGGTGGGCGAATAAATGGCTGTCTGTGCGGTGTTCATTGATCGGGGTGACGGTTGGCGTGATCCCGGGTCTTGGTGGTTCGGTGGTCGATTGGATCGCCTATGGACATACCGTCCAGACAACCAAAGACAAGAGCCAGTTTGGCAAGGGTGACGTGCGCGGCGTCATTGGTCCGGAGAGCTCAAACAATGCCAAAGAGGGTGGCGGTCTTGTGCCGACATTGCTGTTTGGTATTCCAGGCTCAGGCTCCATGGCGATCTTTATCGGTGCGCTATCATTGCTCGGCTCTGGTGAACTCGAAGTTGGGCAGGTGATGCTCAAGGATAATTTGAATTATACCTATGCGATTGTTTGGTTGCTGGCGCTGGCGAATGTGTTTGGCACAATTCTATGTATCGGCCTGTCGAGCCCGATTGCCCGCTTGACCAATATTCGATTTGCATTAATTGCGCCGTTTATCTTCATGATCATTGCGTTTGCTGCGTTCCAGTCAGGCCAGAATCTGATGGATCTGGCGGCGCTGTTTGCAATTGGGTTCCTTGGTATTCTGATGCGCCGTTTTGATTGGTCGCGTCCGGCTTTTCTTATTGGTTTTGTGCTGGCCAATCCGGTGGAAAACTATTCGAACAATGCCAACCAGATTGCTGGCATCCGGTTCCGTCAGGGCTTTGCCGAGGGTATGGAATATATCGCTAGCCCGATTGTTATCACGCTCATTATCATCACGGTGATTTCTGTGGTCGTCGGTTTGCGTCAAGCCAAAAATATCCGCGCTGAGGGTGATGTGCCATCTGGTGGCAAGCGGGCACCGTTGGTGTTCTTGCTGTTCTTGATCGGCTTTGTTGCCTATGCGCTATATGATACAGCAACAATTCCGGCCTATGCATTTGTTGATGCCGTGTTCCCGGTAACCATCGCCGCGGCGAGCTTGCTCTGTGGCTTGGTGTTGCTGGTCCAGATGCAATGGGCACCAGAGACGAATGATCTATTCGCCGATCGTGAGAGAAGCAATGATCCCGATGATTTGTCTGCGCATGGTTTATGGCCGACTTTGATGTGGTTTGCCGGATTGCTAACCGGTACCGCATTGCTCGGTTTCATTCTGGCACTGGCTGGATTTCTAGTTGCCTTTTTCCGCATTCGGGTGGGCTTGCCGTGGCTTAGATCGCTATTGCTGGCGGCGGCTGGCATTGCCTTTATGTGCTTTATGGCGTGGCTGTTGAACCGTGATTTCCCACCAGGATTGCTCCAGCATTACACCGATTTACCATGGCCTTTGGTGTAGATAGAGATGACCGGCGATAGATCAAACCCGCGGCAGATTTTGTGTCTAGCTGGCGATGGTATTGGTCCGGAAATCATGGCGGCAACCGTGCAAGTTCTGGATGCAATCACGCCAATTTTGGACCGGCCCGTGGTGTTGTCGCATGCTGAAATTGGTTTCCCGGCGCTCGATAAATCCGGCAGTACAATTCCCCAAGCGGTGATTGATCAAGCCTTGGCGAGTGACGGTGTCATTTTGGGGCCGGTGTCACATAACGCCTATCCGCCGGTTGCCGAGGGCGGTTTGAACCCATCGGGTGTGTTACGCAAGGCGATGGATCTACACGCGAATATCCGCCCAGCAAAGAGCTTTGACGGGATCGATAGCGCTACAGGAAAGCCGCTTGATCTGATTGTGATGCGCGAGAATCTGGAAGGGTTTTATGCCGACCGCAATCTGTATGAGGGCAATGGCGAATTTATGCCGACCGAGGGTGTAGCGCTGGCAATCCGCCGGATTACTCGCACCGCATCATTGAATATTGCGCGTACCGCGTTTGAATGGGCTGATGCCCGCAAGGCGCAACATGTCACCGCGGTGCATAAGGCAAATGTGATGCGGATGTCCGATGGTTTGTTCTTGGATAGTGTGCGCGCGGTGGCGGCAGAGTATCCCCATATCACCTATGATGAAATTCTGGTTGATGCGGCGGCGGCGTTATTGGTGCGCGATGCGGCGCGGTTTGATGTGATCGTTACGACTAATATGTTTGGCGATATTTTGTCGGATCTGGCGGCGGAACTATCTGGTGGGCTGGGGCTTGGTGGATCGCTTAATGCTGGCGGCGCGCATGCGGTGGCACAGGCCCAGCACGGATCCGCACCGGATATTGCTGGCGAAGATAAGGCAAACCCCGTATCTTTGATCCTATCGACGGCGATGTTGTTGCGCCATTTGGGTGAGGGCAACGCCGCGGCAAGGATCGAGCAAGCGGTGGATAAATTGCTAGCCAATGCCGAAACCCGCACGATGGATGTTGGCGGGCTGATCGGCTGTACTGCCTTTACCCAGTTACTATGTCAGACGATTACAGAAATGGAAAAATCATGACGCAAAGTGAAATCCCATTTTTCTTCATGCGCGGTGGGTCATCGCGTGGGCCTTACATGCACCGTGATGATTTGCCCGCTGATTTGGACCAGCTATCGGCGGTGTTGATCGCGGCGGTTGGATCTGGGCATCCGCTGAACATCGATGGTATCGGCGGTGGCAATGCGGTTACGACAAAGGTTGCGATGCTGTCTGTGTCGGATGATGACTGGGCCGATGTTGATTATTTTTTCGCGCAGGTGAGTGTTGAGGATCAATTGGTGGATTACAAACCGACCTGCGGCAATATTTTGGTGGGGGTTGGCCCAGCGGCGATTGAGATGGGATTAATTCCGGCGAATGACGGTGTCACCGAGGTAAAAATCTGCGCCGTTAATACCGGTGCCCGTGTTGTGTCTGTGGTGCAAACGCCTGATGGTCTTGTGTCCTATGATGGTGACACGGCGATTGACGGTGTGCCCGGAACCGCGGCGCCGATTGCGCTCAATTTTATGGATGTTGCCGGATCATCGACTGGTGCGTTTTTGCCTACCGGTAATCTGCGTGATGAATTTGATGGGATTGAAGTCACCTGTATGGATGTGGCGATGCCGATGGTGATCGCACGGGCGGCTGATTTTGGTCTGACGGGAGGCGAAACCCGTACCGAACTGGACGATAACAAGGCGTTCTTTGCCCGCATGGAGGCGATTAGAATTGCCGCCGGTGCAAAGATGGGACTGGGTGATTGCAGCAAATCTGTAACGCCGAAATTTGGTCTGGTTGCGCCAACCTCTGGATCTGGTGAAATCGTCACGCGGTATTTTATGCCATGGAATACGCATCCGACAATGGCGGTCACGGGCAGCCAATGCATGGCCTCTTGCGCGCTCACCCCCGGTACGATTGCCGATGGGATGATGACGATACCAAATGAGACACCCGCCGTGATCAAGCTCCATCATCCGATGGGGGTGATGGATGTGGTTGTTGATTATGCAATGACCGAGGATGGGTTCCAGCATAAATCAGCCGGGCTTGTTCGCACCGCACGCAAGCTTGCCGCCGGCACATTATTTGTACCAACCCATGTATGGGACGGGGGACGTTCATGAAGCTCGCGATATTAGATGATTGGTTCGATACGTTGCGCCACCTGCCATGCTTTGCCAAGCTCGATGGCATTGATGTGACGGTGTTCACCGATCATGAGCCCGATCCGGATCGTTTGGCCGCGCGATTGCAATCCTTTGATGCGGTAGTGCTGTTTCGTGAACGTACATCGATACCGCGCCAATTGGTTGCCCAATTGCCCAATTTGAAATTGATCTCCCAGCGTTCTGTCTATCCGCATATTGATATTGAAGCCTGCACCGATCACGGTGTTCTGGTCTGTTCTAACATGCATGCTGGCACCCCGTCCTTTGCCGCGGCGGAACATAGTTTTGCGCTGATCATGGCGGCGATGCGTGACATTCCGGCGCAGATGGCGAGCCTACAGGCAGGCAATTGGCAGATGGGTGTTGGCAAGACCCTGCATGGCCGCCAGCTTGGGCTATATGGTTATGGACGGATTGCCAAACAGGTGGCACATTATGCCAACGCCTTTGGCATGTCGGTGGTGTGGTGGGCGTCTGATGCGGGGCGTGAACGTGCCGCCGCGGATGGCCAGATCGTGGCCAATAGCCGCCATGATTTTTTCGCAAAGAGTGATGTGGTTAGTGTGCATGTGCGCTTAAAGCCAGAAACCAAAGGCATCATTACCGCCGATGATTTGGCGGCGATGGGCAAGGACGCATTGCTGGTGAACACGTCGCGCGCTGGATTGATTGCACCGGGCGCTTTGCTTGCTGGGCTTGATGCCGGTCGTCCGGGCAAGGCCGCGATTGATGTCTTTGATACAGAGCCTATCGCCACGGATAATGACCCGCTGGCGACGCACCCAAATCTGGTGGCAACACCGCATATCGGCTTTGTGACTGAAGACGAGTTTGAGATTCAGTTCGCGGATATTTTTGATCAGGTTGTTGCATGGCGGGATGGTGCCCCCATCCACATGATTAACCCGCCAGCCTAACCGGCAAACAGTCGTTACGGTGACTTGTGTTTTAGGCGGGTGGCGATCGCTGGTAGGCTGGCGAAGATGATCGCAATGCGGATCGTGTGATGAAAGGCGACGAAGGCAACGTCAAATCCAAAGATGAGCGCGAGCAACGTAACCTCGTATAATCCGCCCGGCACAAAGGCCAGCCAGATCGCCAGAAAATCAACGCCGCTAACATGGGTGATGGTCACCGCCGCCAACAAATAGGCCGACAAGATCATCGTCGTATTTATGCATGCGTCTTTAAGATAGGTGAGCAATTCTCGAAAAGGCACCTTGGCAAGGCGCGCGCCAACACCGCCGCCGATGGCCAATTGGGCCAGCATAACAAATTCATTAATGCGTGGGATTTCGATCCAACCACCCATATGCAATGCGGTCGACAGGCCCATTGGCCCTAGCAAATGGGGTAGAGGAATCCGGCACATCTTGCTGATATAAAAACCAACTAACGCAACGCCAACAAAGATTGCGAGCTGGCGGGTGTTCAAATCGGCAATGCTTGGCATCGCCTGCAAGGCTTGGTTGGAATTTTGCACCGCGGCACTGCCTTCGATTAACGCCAGTAATAATGGTGTCGACACAAAGACAAAAACCACACGCACCAGATGAAACAGGGCGACCACATAATCCTTATCGACCATTTCGCGGGCCATCGCCAAGGCCTCTGCCTGACCGCCCGGAATACAACATAGGAAGGCTAGGTTTGGTTCGTAATTGCGCAATCGCCGCAGGAATACATAGCCGATAGTCGACACGATGATCGTGGTGAGGATCATCACGATGACAGTAAAGCCCCATTGTGAAGCCTGTGCCATGATCTCGGCTTTGAAATTAGCGCCGATCAAAACGCCTAGTCCCAATATCACTGGGACATGAAACCATCTAGCGACACCCAAATGGGGCTGGATTGGTTTAAATATCCCGCCGATAATCCACACGCCAAACAAGCTTCCCATGAGATAGGGCGCCGGTAATTGCAATTGCAGGAATAGCCAGCCTGTCACAAGGGCGATGGCAAAAGTGAGACCAAGCTGGGCAATCTCTGAGATCAGGACAGAGGGAAATAGGCGGGGTACAAACTGCGTCATTTAATCTACTTCTACCCCGCCGCCGAGGCTTATCAGGGTTAAACGGGCGGTCAGCGCATTGGCCAAATGCTCTTGCATCTTTTCCTTGGCAATGTCTGGCATATTATTCTGGATGGCGTCATTGATTGCGACATGTTCGTTCCGTATTGGTGCAACACGGTCATCAAGACTATAGGCGGTGGCACCGGTGAGAACCATTAGCCGGGCCAGACGTTCAAGGCTTTCGGCCAAAAATTGATTACCCGCCGCCTGCATGATGGCG
>Ga0209138_1003766_pt1 | contig 10609 bp, 5 predicted proteins | sample SaaInl3SG_22_DNA_FD_184645 | JGI IMG/M metagenome (GOLD analysis project Ga0209138, IMG submission 184645) | Marine microbial communities from expanding oxygen minimum zones in the Saanich Inlet - ESP_153SG_22_DNA (SPAdes) (version 2) | ecosystem: Environmental > Aquatic > Marine > Intertidal... | reverse complement strand
AGATATCGTTGACGTGCTCGTGGTTGCGGGCATCCACAGTCAGAATGGGGATGTGCGCGCTGTTCTCGAGCAGGTTTTGGTCGAAGTTTGCTCCGAAGAGGTTGAGGATACCGTCGTTGTGGTGGTTAACCGTTGCGATGAGGTCGCATTGGTGTGCAGCCGCATATTTGATGATGGCTTCATCGAAGCTTAGATCGTGTCCTACGTCTATAGCCTGAGTATGTATACCAGCATTGCGCAAGAAGCTTTTTGCATAATTCAGGTTGCGAGCAATGGTGGCACCGAGATACTCGTCGCTATTATCTTCATATATGAGCAGGACTGCTGCGCTCAGTGGTTTGGCAATGGCAGCCACCGTATTCAGGATTTTCTTGTCTTCACGCTCTAGGGTGATGGGCACGGCGATGCGGTCGAGGACCTCGTCGTCGTAGACTTCACGTTGGGTAATGATGTGTGGGATGTTGCTGCTGCTTACCACTTTCATTGCGTGAGAACCCACGAGTTTTTGTATGCCGTGAGCGCCTTTAGTGGCCATAATGATCAGGGCGCATCGTTGGGCTTGGGCTTCTTGTCCTATGGCTTCATTGTAATCCCCCAGAGTGATGTTGTGGGTGATAGTGATACCGGCAGGGACGTCGATGGCACAGAAGGCGTCGAGCTGAGTTCGCGCAGCGGCGAGGTCGGCTTCTTTTTCAACGGTGTGGAGCACATGGATGTGTCCACTGCCGTAATTAGCCACGAAACTTACAGCATAGTGCAATCCGCTTGCTGCGGTAGTACTAAAATCTGTTGGAACTAACACTTTCATACGATCTGATTTAGGATAAAAGCATTGCTTCTATATGAGTAAAGATATAAAGTTCGGAGGGGGCGCACCCGAACATTTATCACGTTTTTAAAACGGTTCTAATGCACAACTTGAACGCGCTGAATCCAAGGAGTGGGTCCGTCAAGAACCAAAATGTAGGTCCCATGAGGCAGGTGCGCTACGGGTAGTCGTCCGCCGTCGAGCAGGCCTTGGTCCATCACGCGACCGCTAAGATCGGAGAGGGTGTAGGTCGTGCCTTCCATAGCACCAGCGATGTGGATAAGATCACGTGCTGGATTTGGGTAGAGGACAAGGTCGCCGAAGCATTCGATAATGCCGATGCCGTTCACTTCTACAGTCACTGTGGCGGTATCAGCACCGCCATTCGCAAAGCCGATAAGGGTAAACGTTCCCGTAGCGTTGGCAGGACCCCAGGCGATATCGAACTGAGAATAATCTGGTTGCCAAGTAACCACTGTCCCGTTGGTAATAGAGAACGAGGCGCTGTCGAGCCATTGGTAGTTCAATACGTTGTAGGTGGCGTTCGCACCGTAGATCGAATCTGTTGGACCCACCAATACCGGTGGAGGTGGTGCTACGAAGAAGGAAATGGTGTCGATGAGGCGCTTGCCACAGTAGCCGCTGATGGCCATGGAATCCATCGCATTCTCCGCGAAAATCATGGTGTACGGGCCAGGCTGCAAGGTATCGGCCGTGTGGAAGGCGAAGGCTTGGTAGCTGCTGCTCATGACCGTGCTTCCGGTAACCGTGTTTGCGTTGCCGTTGCTGTCGAAGAGTTGTACTTGGACCCCGTCGAAGTTCGCGCTGGTCGGGAAGACCGCATCGGCAGTGGTCACTAAAACGTCCTTAGTGCCGTAGCTTCCCACAGCCCCAGTGGCACTCACGGTTGATGGCGTAGTTGTAGGAGCTGCTACGATGTTTACAAGGATTTCACGCTCAGTAATTCCCATGATTTTGAACGTACCGGTAGTGTCTTTCGACCACTCCACAATCTTAACATTGACGATAGAGTTTTGCTGCATCGGAGAGTTCACTACCAACAAGCGGTTGGCGGTATCGATGCTCACCATGCTGCTATTTCCTAGTGGTGCCGAGTTGCTGTGACCGGTGGCGTAGGCGATGTTGGTGGTCGCCGCACTTTTCGCAGGAACGATTTGGAACGAAAGGCTATCGCCGTCTTGGTCGGCCTGGCAAATTTCAAAGGGGAAGTTGGTGTTTACATAGGCCGTAGCGATGCCAGGTTGGATCGCCGGACTGTTGTTGTACGAGCGGATGGCTGGTTTCCCGGTGACTAGCACAGAGGAAATGTAAATGGACTGTGAAGAGGGGTTGGCCAAGTTTGTGATGCCCGAAGGACGACAACAGGTCGTGTAGTAGAAGTCATAGCCGCTGTTATTGTCGACGGTTACGGTGCCTTCATAGGTCACAACGCCGACGCCATAGTTAGACCCACAGTTGCTTGCCAGATTATAGGAGTTACTGCTGTTTTGGGTGAGGGCCAAAGAGGTCGCCGAAGATTGGCTGAGCTTCTTGTAGTAGACCGTAGCACTCGAGGGAAGATTGATCCCGTTCAAGTCACGGTACAGGTGTAGAGTCACTTTGTAGGTACTGGTATTGGCTCCAGTGCTCTGGTGCTCAAAGGTGAAATCACCGGTAATAAGGTGGGTGGCAGATAGCGCTGTGCTAAATACAAATGCTAAAAGGAGTAAAACGTGACGCATGGGACGAAGGTTTTAGGATTTGGTTCGAAGATAAATCAAAAAGATTCCTGCTGAGCCTTATTGATGAATCGTTTGTGGGATTTTTAAATAAAGTCTCAATCGCTACACAGCTGGTAACTAAATATTTAGTACTTTTTAACCACCTTAAACAATCTGAACTATGTCAAATTCAATTATTGACGTGTTAACGTCATTGAACTTGACCCCTACCTACCTACTTATTCTCGGAGCCCTCATTGGTTATTTTCGACACCAACATGCGGGCGGCAAAGTGCCTGGAGCGCTAAGCATTCCAAACGATCTGCTAAAGTCTTCGGAGTTTAACAAACTCTGGACACTGTTGTATGTGGTATTGTTACCACTGTCTTGGATCGTCAACGTGTTTGCATATGCGGTGTATGCACTGATGTGGCTGATCAATGTTATCGGTCGAATTGTACATTGGGCTGCAAGCAAACTTTTATGGGTTTGGAACCAAGTAATCATCGGACTTGGAGGATTTTCCTTCTATCAGCTCTGGAATTACTTAGTTAAGTGGCCTTATAAGTTGTTCAACATCCTTCTCAGCACGTTTGTGGCGTCATTTAATTGGGCCACATACAAAAGCACTTACAGGGGTGTTGTAATCGCCTCACTAGTTGGCGTGTCAGGATTCTTGCTGGACGACATCTTTGATTTTGAATTCATTGAGCTGTCGACTGTATCCATTATTGTGGGTATCCTATTCCTGTTAGAAGTCGTATCACACCACATGGGGGAAAGCATGGGAGTTGAAGCTAAGGCAATGCGTCCTATGTATCGAGCGTTGATCATTACATCTGTGGTTGTGGTCTTGGCAGATTACGTGGCTCAAGAGTACTTACTTATCGACAATTCTGCTGGATTTTTCGGCGGTTTAGTATTGGGAGTTTCAGTAATAACCTGGATCTATGGGATATTGATTACTGCCGCGGTGATTCAATTCCTTTCGCTTCTCATTCCTGCCTATTTGGAGTCAGATGGAGAATTCAATTGGCTCCAAACACTTAGAACCACTTTCGCTTCTAGATGGCTAAAAAGTATAGGATCCATTGCGTTGTTTGTCATAGGGTACAACACCCTAGGCCTTTGGGTGTATGACAACGTTAAACAGGTGGCATCAGAACCATATCAAGCCTACGTATCAATCATTGATCAGCACATGATAGACAATGACTCCGCTATAGTGGAGGCAAAAGCGGAATTAGACGCCGCTATAGCCTCAGATTCTGTAACGGCTCAAGCACTAAACGATGCGTATACCAGAGTTCGTTCTATTGAGGCTGGTAATGCTTTTTGGTCGTCTGTGCCTACGGAGTTACGTGACATTGTGTACATGGAAGTGAACAAACCATTCACAACTACAGATTCGGCAGTGGACGCTGCGAAAGACGCCTATGCATCTTACGATTCAGCAGTTTCTAAGGCCCTCGCGGATCACGACAGCGCCATAGCAAAAGCCCAAGTAGCCCTTGCGGATGCGGAAGCGGAAAGAGATAGAGTTGCTGAGACTGGAATAACGGCCAGCGAAGATGGACGTATTCAAGATGGAGAAGCCATGCGCTTCGGAATGCCTATTCCTGATGATGCGGACAATCTAAAGTGGCGTATTACCAATGCAGAAGGAGATACCATCGTGAAAAGAAATGGTGAAACACTTAGACATCGCTTTTCTACCGGGACTTATACGGTATATGCTGCACCTATAAATGGATGTGGTATGGGTCAATGGTCATCGTATGAAGTTGGTGTTGATGATGAGCCAGCGGCACCGTTAACTATTAGTGTACCTCGTGGACGGGATGAAGTTTGTGCTGGAGACGAATACACGTATACTACGACCTCCGGCATGGACAAGTACTACTGGAAAATACCTAGTGGAGCCACGGGAGAGACAGACGGTAATACAGCTAAAATCAAATGGGGAAATTCCTCAGGTGATGTCAGTGTTACTGGAGAATTAGGAGGTGTGAAGTCAAATACTGCGAATCTTTACGTTCGCGTTTCTGGTGCGCCAGGAGCGACATTAGCGGATGAAGGCACAGACGGAAACGAGTATCCTGAGACGGTCGAAAATGTCCAAGACAATTTTGCAGTAACCGCTGCTGAAGGAGACTATTTAGTGGCCTCTGCACAAGAGGGGCTTTCCAGTGCAGAATCAGCAAAATCAGATTTTGAGGCGACTTCTGAGGTTAAATTAGCAAAACTCAATGCAGAGATGGTTGACCTTAGAACGCGAGTTTCCACCAACGGAATGCAGAAAATGACGAGCTGGATGGGTAAAGCCATGTTCTTAATTGTACTGTGCTTGATGTTGTCTATTGCGTTGAATCTTGTAGTTATTTGGACATCGAAGTATTTCGGAAGACTATACAACCACGACCAAGAAGGCTCGAGCTACTTCAGAAGTAGTCTAGAAGAGTATCAAAGTAAATACGAAGGGTTCCCATACCTTGGTTTATTTGTCTTTATAGTCTTAGTGGTAGTAGGAGGAATGGCTGGCATTGAGGCCACCCAAGGACTCTCTGAGACACTACAAAATGGAGATTTCCCAATGATTAGTGATTTTACTGATTAGGAATTCATAATTAGAGTGAAGAAAGCCCGCCGTACGGCGGGCTTTTTTATTTTATCATGTGTTGGTCTCTGTAGTCGGGTAAGGCAATTCCCATGATTTGCCGAAACGCTAAATACAACGAAGCACGTGTAGCATAGCCTACTTCATGGGCCAATTCCTCCATACTCCCCTCTTCCAAAAAACCTTCCTCCATTAGAGTCATGGCGCGATTTATACGGATGAATTTTTTCAAAAAATTCCAGCTGGTATGAGTTTCGGAGAAAAAGTCTTCCCACTCACCCTTGTTGAAAGGGGATTTTTTGATGTAGGTATTTTTAGTTTGTAAATGCGACGCCAGCTCATCTCTCGAGGCCGTGCACAAGGTATCAATATACTCTACTAAGGAGCGTTTCCCTATACTGGATAGCATAGGATATTCCATGTATTGTGATTGAGCAGTAATTTCTTCCGGTTCTATTTCTTTTGGCTTGGGAGGCTTTACAATAATTACATCCCAGAAGATGATTAAAACCGCCGGTAGCAGAAGATAGCGCTGAATATTTGGGTCTTGAATGAAGAATCCATAACCGTAGACATAATCATGAACCAAATCAAAGATAATGGGTGATGAAACCAATAGCCCAATGGGCAGCAAGTACATCTTTGTCGGCGAGCTTTGCTCATAGAGCTTTCGTAGGCTCAGGATGTAGTATCCAGCCGTGTAGAAAGGGTATCCCATCAAAATAAACTTGTCTGAAAAAGGCCAAAACATATGATTCGTTTCAAATGAAAATTGGCGACCGTTAAATACACTTTGGTGGTAATGTTCTTCCGCTAAAAACCAATGAAGAAAAATCATGATGTACCCAATAATCATGGGCAGGTAATGAATGATGTGCCAGGGGTTTCTCCTGGCCTCTACAGGTTGAATGGAGCCATAGATTCCAGGGCCTACGATATAGAGTACGGGAATAAATAGGGGGTAGAGTACATTGATAAATTGTTGACCTACCAGGGAGGGGTCAATAAATAGAAAAGAGGCCATGACGATTCCTCCAATAAAGTAGAGGTAGGGCCAATTATACTTGCGGACTCTAATGCCCGCAAAAATCAACGCGATAACTAACAGCGTTGTAGCCAATATAACATAGTCTTTGTACATACTCCTTCAAAGTATTGTATTGACTAAAGTAGTGGCAAGGGGTCTAGATTGCAAATGGGTTTATTGGGCTTACTCCACCAAAAACGCAACCTTCTCCTGACCTATCTTCAAAGTGAAAGACTTATTCTTTAGAAACCAAGCCTCTTCTTTATATGCAGTATTGTTGGGGTAATTGAGATCCAAAAGGAAAAGGCCCTCGTTGTCCGGCGCGCCAGAACAATTGCTCAAGTCTAATTTTATTTTTTCCCCAGGGCCCAATTCTATTTCAGGGTGGCACAACTTAGCACCACGCCCGGTAATGTCGACTAGTGCGATTGCATCTTTATGCAGCACCAGCTCCTGCTCACCCACATTCACCAGCGTGAGGACTAACTCCTTGTGGCCCCCCGAAAACTTTCCGCGAACCCCGCCCTGCTCAAATGAATAGGATCTGTACGCGCCGTCCTCTAAAGTAGATTTGAATTTAAGACTTTGCCCTTGTAGGCTCCATCCAAAAAAGAACAATAAAATGGCAACGACCGATAGCTTCATCATAAATAGCTTGTCAGGCGCTTAGGTTTAAAGGCAGACGAAAGTACAAAACTAAAGTCCAGTAATGTGACATCGGTTTCACATATTTTTCTCCAATGAAAAGCCCCGCACTTTGGCGGGGCTAAAGTTCTTTTTGGACCAGCGTTTAGAGCTTAGTCGCCAGCGTAACTACCGTTAGTATCGAAGTCACCTGAGCGACTAGATTCATTGAGAATTCTTGCCAATCAATTTCGGACAAATCTTTCTTCTCACGTTCTTTCTTTTCAGGCTTCCCGCCAACTACGACCATTGAACCGGGCTTTACCTTAGGATAGCGGTAGCGTAGTTTATACCAATGATAATCCTTTGCGCTTCCATTGGCATAAATTACATTGGTGTTACTACGTTTTGCATTTTCATCGAATCCACCCGCCATGTTTTTCACATACCATTTTGCAGATTTTCCTGCCACATATGCGACATGAATACTTTCACGATCATACCTATCAGAGAATTCAGCATATGAAGCTGCTTCAGTGTTTGCTAGGCGAATCTCCACCGTCATGTCTTTGGTTGGGATGAAAATATTATCGCCAGGCATCAACTCAATGTTGTCGTAAGTATTGCCAATCTTGACAATTTTATCGATTGAAATGAAGACATTCCCTTTACCTTGTCGCTGGAACGTCGCGGCTTGTGGAAAGGCTTCTTTGGTTAAACCACCTGCTTTTGAGAGGAGGTCTTTGATTTTTTCCCCTTCTCGGATGGCATACCTACCAGGATATGCGACTTCACCTCGGATGGTCACGTATTCCTGAAATTCAAAACCATATTTACGGCGAACGACCAAGGCATCAAATGGCTTAAATGTAAAATCACCTTGCGTTTGAAGGTCAAGACTAATCTCTTCTACTTTTCCAATATTCATTCCGGTGAAGTCCATACGGTAGACAATCAGTCGTGCTGAATCTGCAGCAAAGGTCAATCCACCGGCTAGTTCAACAGCCTCACGCAACGTTATGCTTTTGTCATAAGGCATTTCCAATGGGATTTGAACCTCGCCTGAGACGCTAATGACGGCACCGTCATAAAAGGTTTTTTCTGAGAGGATGCGGAGCTCATCACGATCTTGGAAGGTGAAGGACTGGTCGTCCAAAGCAACAGAAATAACCTCTGTCTCCCCGTTAGGGAATACTCGGAATACATAAGCCGCATCGCGCTTCGCCTCTCTAGTAAGTCCATTACTCAGATCAATCAAAGCAGGTATGGTAACATTAGAATCAATGGTATATTCTCCAGCTTGACGTACTTCCCCTGTAATACGGACCGTGGAACGGTCTACGTAATTTCTTTTATCAAGAACTTTAATTACATCCTCGGCCTGAAGGACAAGGTCACCCTCTCCCTCCATGATTAATGAAGGAGAGAAACTAATCAACTCTGTAGTCCCATCTGTGCGTAGTCTAGTGATGTAGGCGACATCCATCCTGGTTTCATCGCGAAGCCCAACTTTTGCAAGTACACCCTTAACAGAAGGATAGTCTCTGATGCCGTATACACCGGGATAGTCTACCCAACCGTCAACACGCACATAGTCTTTTTTGTCGGAGGTTTGAGTAGCGATGATGACCTTATCCCCATCCTCGAAAAATAGAGAGGTGAGCGCATCTCCACTATACTCTTTTACAAAAGACCCTTCTTTGTTTTTACGGACTAACTGTATTTCATTTTCTAGGGCATTGCCTAGGTACCCTCCGGCGTAATGCAAGAGGTCCACAAAGGTTTCATCTTCTTTGATTTCGAAAACACCTTCTTGTTTGACGGCGCCTTCAATTTCTACTAGGTCACCTGTAAACGGAACATAGAGAATGTCGTTGTTTTGAAGGTAAAAATCGCTCTGTGATTGGGGGTTGAACAAGTAGTCATACACGTCTAATTTCTTGACGTTCCCACCGTTAATGACTTCAATCTCTCTAATGGTACCCAAATCTGTGGGGCCTCCCGCGGCAATGAGTGCGTTAAAAGCGGTGTTGTAGGCGCTTAAGGTATAACTTCCTGGCTGTGCAACGGCACCGGTGATTTGTATGGTGAGTGTTCTGGAGGTGGTTAGCGTAAGGGCAAACTGACCTTTTTCGAACTGATAAAAGTTTTGAAAGCGACGACGCACGGCTTCACGTGCTTCTCCCAGGGAGATTCCTTTCAGATAAATCTTAGGGAGGTTTGCGGGCTCAATGAATCCATCTGGTTTGATGGTGAACTGAAGATCTGCTTGAGATCGACCAAAAATACTGACCGTTACAACATCGCCGGGCCCCAGTACATAAGCGTCATTCGGTATGTAGTCTTTGCTGACCTCATAAAGGCTTAAGGAACCGTTGGTAAAAATATGCTTGCCAAAAACCTCAGATGTTGTTGAAGGCCCTGGGGCAACAATTGTTTTTGTAGGAGTCTCTGTGACCACTACAGGCTTTTCCTCAGCTTTATTTTCTGGTTGTTCGGGAGCTATTTCCAGGACCCCATCGGTGTTGGCCTGCTCGGCTTTCATCTTTGCGATCTCTTCTTCAATAATAGGCTGTACCCTTGGAATGTCGCTCATGGTCAAGGCTGCAGTGTTTATACCGCGAGCTTGTAAGCGGGCCTCCAGTTCTGCAGGGTCAACACCTTGACGCTGCGCCTCAGCGTAGGCCATACGGCGTGCCTCCTCCTGAGTGGGCTGTGCCACAGCCAACATAGGCACTAGGGCTAGAATCCAGAGTAACTTTCTCATGGGATGCTTCATATTCATTGGGTTTGTCTGGCTTCAAAGGTAATTCTTTGCAGCTTAGAGTACTTCTATTATGTCGAGTTTCAGCCCCAATTTCGTTATTTTTAACGTCATAGGTCTTGACGAGGCTGTAAAAAGCAATGACGAGAAGGTGTAAGACAGTGTAAATCGAGCTAAATTGCAAGCACCAAACTGGAATTATCCATGAACGAACAAAATCCCAACAACGTGCAAGGAGATCAAGGCGGCGTGAATGATGAAATCACATTAAAAGATATCATATTGAAGCTGCGAGAGTGGTTTGCGTTGGTTCGTCCTAATCTTTTCGGCGTCATCGCATTTTCCCTCACCATAGGAGTATTGGCGGCACTGTACGCCAGATACATCGCAAGGCCTACGTATTCTGCTTCGTATGATTTATTCTTCGAGCAGGAGTCTGGCGGCATGTCCGGCGCGATGCGTTTAGCCTCGAACTTTGGATTTTCTCTGGGAGGCGGCGCCGGAATGTCGAGCATTGCCGTTCAAGAACACTTAACCTCTCGACAAAACATAGCTAAAGCCTTGATGGCAGATGTAGAAGGAGGTAGATTAATGGATCGTTACTTTCAATATTATCTAGAAGAGGATCCAGAGTTTGCTGCAGTGTATAAGGACTCCTTAGGAATGCCCCAACGCTTTCAAGATTCATTATTGACCTTCGCCACCATGGCCCTGAACGAGCAAAGCTTAAGTGCAGTGTTAGATGAAGAAACAGGGATGCTCCGCTTTTCCGTTCAAGGGGAGGACGAAAGCTTCGTATACGATTTATCCCACGAGTTGATTGCCAATACCGAAGAAGCTTTCATAGATTCAAAACGAGAAAAGGGAAAAGCTACGGTGGCCGCATTCCAATCGAAGGTGGATTCTTTAGAAACAGATATTGATGCGAATCTTAGAAGATTAGGACGATACGACGATCAATACAATGCCTTGGTTAGTTCGGTCGATAAAATGAAGCGCATGAGACTGACCATTGATTTGGAGCGGACGAAGGTGGCCTATGGAGAAT
>Ga0209138_1003725_pt1 | contig 10703 bp, 5 predicted proteins | sample SaaInl3SG_22_DNA_FD_184645 | JGI IMG/M metagenome (GOLD analysis project Ga0209138, IMG submission 184645) | Marine microbial communities from expanding oxygen minimum zones in the Saanich Inlet - ESP_153SG_22_DNA (SPAdes) (version 2) | ecosystem: Environmental > Aquatic > Marine > Intertidal... | reverse complement strand
AATCATAGTATTGTATTTCTTAACCAAAACTAAAGGAATAGAAATTAAATTGAGTCTAGTATCAGATGTATATAGTTTAATAATTGTCAGTTATAATTCAAGAATTGACTTATAACGAACTACTATTGGTTAAAACAAAACCTTTCTGATTAGAATTATCAATAATTTTGAAAAAAACGATACTAATGCATGAAACAGATTTACCTTAAACTTTTCTTCTCAATTATCTTATTGACCTCTTCAATTACTGCTATTGCTCAAATGGACATGATGAATGCCTTACCCTCTAATTTGGCAACTCATACTGCAGTTCAAAATGGAGATTGGTTCAGCACTTCTACTTGGGATACTGGAACAGTCCCTTCAACAGGTGCAATTGTATACATTCCAAATGGAATCACTGTTAATTATGAAGGATCCTCAGGTGACCATATTTTTGCCATTCGCGTTGATGGAAACTTTAATATGACTCAGACTAATACTAACTCAACATCCCGTATTAAGTTTGATACGTTCTTTGCAATGCAGTCTTCTTATGTGACTTTTTTAGCCAATAATCCTTCCGATGGTAACATCATCATTAATATAGAACCTTTTGATATAGAAGCTTATCGTTCGGGCACCAATATTTGGTCTACAGCGGCCAAAAATCATTTTAGAGATAATGGTGTGGTCACTTTTAAAACCAGAACTGGTCAAGGAGATGACAGGTATAATACGATTGCAGAAGCTAATGCTGGTGATTTTCAAATTATAGAAAGTGGTGCAACCACTATAGACGATGGTTCAGGTGTTTTAGGTCGTTACAGTTGGGACCCCTTGCAATTAAGTTTAGGGATGGTTACTATGGGACAACTTGAAATCATCGGTCAAGAAAAATTAAATATGGTCAAATTAGCAGCAGATGCTAATGCTGGACAGAGTAGTATTCAAGTTTTTGAAATTCCAACAGGTTGGAAAACAGATGACGATATCATTATCACAAGTGGTGGAAATGCTTCTAGCTCAAACAATGGAGAAGATCAAGTTAAAATTTTAAGTATTTCAGGCACTACTATTAATTTAGATAGCAACTTAACCAAAAATCATGAAGGCAGACCTTCCGAAGATTTGCATTGCTATGTTGGTAATCTTACTCGAAATATTCTTATCAAATCGCCTTCAACTAATTCAGTCACTCAAAGAGGACATGTTATGGCAATGCATAATGACACCAATGTTCAAATTAGAAATACTCAATTTCTAAGATTAGGTCGCACAAACAAAGGGCAACTATTAGATGATTTTGTCTGGAATAATTGGTTAGAACCTAATGTATTTACATCGAAAATATCAGCTTTAGGGCAAGAATGTGCAGAAATGCGTCGCATCCCAGAAAATGAAATCACAAATTCTAGAGGTCGTTATTCTATTCATTTACATAAATTAGGCACCGCTTTTGGAGCCAATATGGCTCAGGTGACTGGAAATGTAGTTTGGGATAATCCTGGTTGGGGAATTACGCATCATGATTCTCATGCCAATGTTTCAGACAATGTAGTATATGATGTTGTTGGTGCTGGAATTGTTTCTGAAACTGGCAGCGAAACAGGTACTTGGGATCATAACTTGGTGGTTAACATTCAGCAAGGGCATACTACAGATCCTTACGAAGCGTCACTGCATCACGATGATTATCTGTTCTCTGGTCAGGGATTAGCTTATAAAGGGCGAGCCGTTTTAAGCAGAAATAATGTCATTACTAATGCCATCAGAGGTGTAGGCATTATCAACATGAACAACTCCATTAATAATTTAGATCGTTTAGATGCTCAGGCTTTAGCAACCACAAGACCTGGATATGAAGTAGATAATTTTCCCTTAAGCCGAAATGGGTATAGCAAAGAAGGTGATGGAGTCATGCCTGTAGAAGCTTCTTTAATTATGGAAAACACGACCGTTATTGATTGTAATATTGGATTGCGATCTATTGAACGTGATATGGGCGTGAATCACGAATCTAGATCAATTTTTAACGGATTAAAAGTTTGGGGAGCCAACACTGGCATTCTTATCAATTATCAGGCTGATTACAGTTTTAAGGATGTCTATATTTCTGGAAATAACCCTAACACATCTTTGGGTATTGATATGTGGAAGCATTCACATAATCAAACGTTTGAAAACATTAAACTTGTTGATTTAGAATATGGCATCAGAGTTTCTAAAACAACCCTAAGTAATTCCGAAGAACCTAAAACCAGAAATAACGGCTTTACACCTTGGATATTTATTGATTTAGAAACTAGTAATGTTGCTGAATTTTATGAATTACTAATAGACAATCCGAGTATAAATCCTGTTTTTAATTATACCGAACACCCAGATAACACTATACATTTGAGTTCAGGCGATCTTGTCTCAAGACCCACTACTTTTACTATTTTAGACGATTCAACTTTAGAGCTTGATTTCTCTGAAATGGGAGAAGATGCATTACGTTTTGAAGTTGATGGCATTATAACTGATGATTATGGAAGTTACGATATGGGAATTCAACAGGCATTTGCCCAAGGTAATCTGCGAGAAGGTTACCCAAAGCGTATTTATCAGTTTGCGTCTCATGCAAAATTTGAAGAATACTTGGCTGCTAATGGTGTTTACAAAGATGAAACGGATAATGATCAGCTCTATTTTATCTTGAAAGAAAGTTTACCCAATAGACGTTCTTTTGCATATACAACCTTTCCTGTAAGAGTTAATATTATGAATGCACCTTCGTCTGGTGTGTTTGCAAACCCTCAAGTTGAAAGTGCATCTGCACTAGCTCCAAAAAATCAAATCATAAGCCGATTAGCAACTGTAACTCAAAGTAGCACGAGAACTGGCTTAACTTTTTCAGATGGCTATCACAGCACTGTAACAATTGATTGTGCTGCCGAAAAAGCTATTGATGGCAATAATAATGGTAGAATTAATGCGCAGTATTATCAAAGAGGATTGTTACCCGTTGGTAGCTTTTCTGAAACCAATGTTGAATCTGAACCTTATTACGATTTGGATTTTGGTGAAGAAAAAATCATTGATTATTTTGATATTTGGAACACTGTAGAACTTAACGGTTCTGATATTGAAACGGTTTCAAATCATTTTAAAAATTTCTCTGTATTTATTTCAGACACCCCTTTTACGGGAACAACTTTTGCTCAATCACAAGCAGAAGCTGATTTTGAATACACTAAAAACAGTACACCTACTCGCAAATTATCTCAGAATAACTTAAATGCGGTCGGACGCTATATGCGTATTCAATCTTCAGAATCTATAAACACGACATTGAAATTTGCTGAAATTGAAGTGGTTGGTCGCACCTACACTGGCACTTTAGATACTGTTGATGAAACAAAAGATAATTTGATTGTAATATATCCTAACCCAACAGATGGTATATTACATATCCATTTAAATAAAACATATATCAATGTTAATATTGAAGTGATTAATCTTCTAGGACAAACTGTATTATCAGAATACCATAATGAGCTAGCCCAAACAGAAATGCGATTACAAGTAAATTCTGGAATCTATTTTGTACAAATCGAAGGCGATAATAACTTAAATATTATCAAAAAAATAATAAAACAATAAGTGTTAGTCTTGTTAATTAATGTCCTGAAAAACTAAAACATTTCAGGACCATTAGTTTAATAGGTCTGACTTACTATTTCGCTTTCACGGAAACCAATTCGCTGAGCAATCGCGTAAAGGGTTTGTCCTTTTTCTAAAGCAACTGGTTCTGTGTACAACTTCCATCCACTGTTGAAATCGAATTTTTGATCAGGCTTATTAGAAATGATGTAAGCAATTGAAGCCCCTTTAGTTTTGGTAGAAAGTGCTATTTTTTTTCCATCTGATATATCAACTGCATTCAGCGAAACACTATCCGTTATTGGTTGTTCAAAATCCGGCCACATTGTTTTGACCATTTCAGATTCAGGAATTAAACCACAATCGTTTCTGTTTTTGAGATGACGCTCCAAAGCCTGTCGCATTTCAGTTAAAACAGAGGCATATGCTGGATCTTCAGCTAAGTTATTAATATTGTGAGGGTCTTTTTCACAATCGTATAACTCTTCCTTAGTTTTTGTTTGAAACCAAATTTGTTCGGTTTCATCAATCTTATTTTCTTCATTTAATTTCAAAAACACAGGCATCATTGCGATGTTTTTTCGGTAGCCAATATCTTTATATTTTGGCAACTCAGGAAAATCATTTCTTAGATACAAGAATTGGTGATTTCTAACTGCTCTAATTCTGTCTGTAAACTCATCAAAACGATCTGAGCTACCAAAGATATACGAACGTTTTTCAGCATCAAAATCTCCTAAAAACGCTTTCCCTTCTATATAGCCTGGCGGATTTATACCAGCTAAACTTAGCATTGTTGGTGCTAAATCTACAAACGAAATCATACGATCTGTTCGCCCGCTTTCGGTATTAATCCTTTTAATCATAAAAGGTACTTTTAAACCAGAATCATAAATCTCACGCTTTTGTCTGGGCAATGGTCCACCATGATCACTATAAAAGAAAATGATTGTATTGTCATATAATCCATCATCTTTAAGCTGTTTTATAAACGCTCCAACCTCAGCATCCATGAGCTCAACATTACTGTAATGTCGCGCAATAGTATTTCTGGTTGCTTCATTATCTGGTAAATAAGGTGGAACGCTGACATCATTTGGATTTACTGTTAAAGGTAAATTACTGTTTTTCCATAATTGACTCTCATGAGTTGTGCCGATATTAAAGACCGAAAAGAACGGTTGATCTTTTGGTGTATTTCGCCAATGGGCTTTGCTATTATTTTCGTCCCAAGCTGTCACTGGCGCAGCAAACTGGTAATCAGTTTTTTGGTTATTCGTACAATAATATCCTGCAGCTCTTAAATATTCGGTGTAGCATTTGACTTCCTCTGGAATAACTGCCGAATATTCAACAATTGTTCCGCCTTCTAAATCGGTTTTATTGGCACTTTTAGAATACGTTCGTTTTCCCCAGGAATGAATATCTTTTCCAGTACGCATGTGCATGGTTCCAATACTTGTAGGATACATTCCTGTAATAATAGCTGAACGACTAGGACCACAAACACCAACAACTGCAAACGCATTGTCATAAACCATGCTCTCTTTGGCCAAAGCGTCTAAATTAGGTGTTTTTGCTGTATGGTCTCCATAAAATGAAAACGTCGGACTAATATCTTCCGTTACAATCCAAACAATATTGGGTTTTGTTTCTTTTGCTGCAGGTTGTATTTTTTCTTTGTTCTGTGAATTACAAGATAAACAAAGCATAGATAATAAAATGACAAATATCTGTTTCATAACCCTTATAGATCAATTTTTATAATTCTTCTTTGTCTTGGTTTTAGCTGAAATGTGCCTGACACTAATTTTCCATCTTCAACAAAGGAATATTCATAAGTACCAAAAAAACCTCTTCCCGAAACAGTTCCTTCTTCAGTAGTTAATCCGTTCAAGTTAGTTTTCCAAGCGACATGTACTAATGAGAAATAGGCTTTTCCCATGATTCCTATTTCATTATCTGTTGTAAAGATATCAGATTTTTTACGACCATCTTCCGTATTTCCCCAAAATAAAAATTCAGACACATTAGGATGACTAAAGGCTGCAATCATAAAATCTCTGGTGTATTGTTCTCTAACTTTGGGATCTTGAATATCCATAGTAAACTCTGAAATACTTATTTGTTTTCCTAAGGTTGCATAAAATGACAAGATTTCAAGCACCCGAGTTGGAGGTGTCAAATCACTTCCAATATGACTTTGGATACCAATGCCTTGAACTAAACCTCCTGTGTTTTCATCGATGCGTTTTATAAAATCATAATACCATTGTTGTTTTTGAGTATCGATTCCGCCCTTGCTAATAATGCCATATTCGTTTGTAAATCGTTTAACATTGGGTTGTTTTGTGGCAATAGTTCTAAATCCGTTATAAAGAATTTCTTCACTTCCTGTTATATTTTGTAAATCTTTATTAGTGTAAGCTTCATTAACCACATCCCAATGCGTTAATTTACCTTTTGTATTTTCTAAAATATCCTTAACGTGCGCCTCTACTATTTGAGTTACTTTTTCAGGATTATCTTTATTTTGGCGAATCTCTTGAGTTAGGTAATTAAATCCAGGCCAGATTAAAACATGTCCTTTAACTGGATAGCCATCAGCTTTAAGAATATCTAAGGCATGCAGAGTCTGTTTGCGTTTATCCTCTCTAAACCAACCTTTTATTTTTAAATCGTTACCTAACACCAGACTATTAAAAGCTTTTTTAAAATTCTTGTAATCATCTGTATTGTTTACAATATCTTCAGCAGCCATTCGTGCACCAAACGGAAAAGCATGATTTATCAATTTAATATTAATGCCTTTTTTAGAAATTGGTTGTCCGTTTTTAGTAAACTGAACTGTAAAATCTCCTTTTCTAATGGCTTCAATGCGTTCATTAGCTTCTTTTCGCCATTGGGCATCATCTTCCATTCCTTGATAGGTAATTTCCGTTTTAGGCAATGCCTCTAGTTTGGTGCCTTCAGGAAATATTTCAAATTTTATGTCTTTAATGAAAAAGGATTGAGGTCGAAAACCATATTGTATAACAATGCTTAAATCTTCTTTTTTAATAAATCTGTCGGCTTCAAAAGGCAAATAATAGGTTTGCCATTCTGAAGAAAAGCTCTGGGTATAATCTATATTTCCTTTATAATCTTTAGTTTGTTTAAAGATGAAAAGTGCTTTAGCTTCTCCTGTCTCTAGACTTGACGTTTCTGTTTTTGCCTTAAAGGATAATAAAAAAACTGTTCCTTTTTTACTTCCCTTTGCATTAATAGGAATTTTTGTAGCGCAACTGTAAATAAATCTGGGCTCTTCGGTAGTTTTCACTAAAAACTGGAGGGTTCCATCGCTATCTTTAGACGTTTCAATCATCGAAAAATTTCCTTTAGCATTTAACTTTTCAATCTTTTTTTGATCTATCAAATCTTGTCCAAGAGGCTTGTTTTGGGCAACTGCCAAAGACATACATAACATAACATAAAGAAATACGGATTGTTTCATATTAAAAATTAGATTTCCAAGCATTAAGTTCTTCCAATAACTGTTCCGTTAATTCTTTTTCCTCACTTGTAAGGTTATTAGATTCTGATGGATCTTTTACGATGTTATACAATTCTGACCTACCTTCTTTGTACCAATTAATGAGTTTATAATCGCCTTTTCTTATGGCTGATGATTTCGTGTCTCCTGTATTTACTGGTCGTGCTTTCGACGAATGCCAAAATACGGTTCTATCATTCCAGACGACTTCATTTTGAAGCACAGGTAAAAAGCTTTTTCCGTTTGTCCCTAAACTTTTATTCGAGGTAATATCTAAAATGGTGGGAAACACATCCATCAACATCACCAAAGATTTATTATCTGTTCTTGGTTGAACTTTACCATTCCATTTCACAAAAAGGGGCACTTTAATTCCGCCATCATACAACCAACCTTTTCCTGCGCGTAGCGGATAATTAGAGGTTGCTAAATCGCGTTGTTTTGTGCCATCATTAGATAGTCCACCATGATCTGATGAAAAGATAACGATTGTATTGTCTTCTATATTCAAATCTTTCAGTAGATGCAGTAATTTACCAACATTTTCATCCATGGTTTCTACCATTGCAGCATATTTGGGATGGTCTTGACGCATTTTAGTTCTTCCAGTGCCTTCGTTTATGAAATCTGGCTGATTTCCGAAGTCAAAATTCTTGATGTCTTCTTTATTGCGTTTGATATCGTCTTCTTTTGCCTCTAATGGTTGATGGACAGCATAAAATGAAAACATAGCCATAAACGGCTTGCTTTTATCCGCATTGGTAATGTATTTGGCAACATTATCGGTCATCACATCCATTAAATAATCACCTTCTTGGCTCACTTCATCTACATCAGGCACTGGTGATTTTTTGTTTTTACCCTTTCCTTTTTTCTCATTAAAAGGATATAAAAAACTTATGGGTGAGCCAGCGTGACCTGCAGCAAAACTAAGGTCGTAACCAAAATCTTTTACACTTTGTTCGTCTCCTAAATGCCACTTCCCAAAGTATGCTGTTTGGTAGCCAGCTGTTTTGATATTTTTGACAAAATTTTTACTATCTGAAACGTTGTTCATCTCAAAACCATCATCAGGTACATCACCATTTTGGACAGGATAATTTCCTGTCATCATAGCATATCTGGACGGTACACAACGAGGATAATTAGCATAGGCATTATTAAATACAACTGATTGTTTTGCCAAGGCATCGATGTTTGGCGTATGATAAATTTGACTTCCGTTAAGGCTTAAATCATGAAAGCCTAAATCGTCAACATGTATGATTAATATGTTTGGTTTTTCTAAAGAAATTGAACTTGCTTTTATTTCATTTTCTAAAGAAGCTTTTGTCTTGCAAGTAAAAAACGTAATACTCAATAATATATATATGTAAAGACATTTTTTCATTAATTGATCTTAATTAATTTGATGTATTTTAATTGTACGTTGTCCCACATATCATTCTTTTTCCCTCCAGTAAAAGTAATGGTGTTTGTCCCCTTTTTTAGTTTAATTTCTCCCAATTCTACTTTATCAAACTTACTTAAAGCTCCAGTGTTTGGTAGTACGGTTTTTATTGATTTGTTAATACTAACCACATTACCCTCTACTTGTGTTGAAAGATTAGCAAGGATTTTATATGTGCCATTTTTTGGTACATCTAATTTCCAATGAGCTGCATTACCAGTATTTTTTCTGCCTGATATGCATTTTTGCCAATTTTTAAAATAGGCTTCACCATTATCATAAGCTATTTCTGGTATACAATCGAACTGAGGCTTTATAGTTAATAAAGCTGTTTGTGGTGTTAACAGAAAAGTATGGTCTGAGTTTGGCTTTACGTATTGTTTTTGAATTTTAAGCGGTTCATTAACCACTACTTTTACCACCGATACAGCATCATGAGGTGCTTGCGTTGGCAAATTGCTAATGATTAATTGCTTGTCTTGTTGCAAAACTTCTAAATCACTCTCATTAGCAAGTAAAAATGCTTTTACTTCTTTATTGGTCATTCCTGGCAATACTATTTTTCCATCTTTTGGCCAATCATATACGTATACATAAATGGTGGATTTGTCTTTGTCCTGCTTTATACTTGCCTCACCAAAGGGTAATTTATAAAACGGGCTTTTTTCCGTTTCGTAAATAGATTCGCTATTGTTTTGCATCCAATTTCCGATGTAAGCCAATGCTTCTGTTGCTTGAACGGGAAATTCACCATTTGGTTTTGGACCTACATTAAATAAAAAATTCCCACCCATAGAAACCATATGCGTTAAGGTTTTTAAGAGGAAAGATGGTTTTTTCCAGAGTGTATCGGATGGCTTGTAACTCCAAGAACGGTTTTGGGTTAGGCATAATTCATTATAATCTTCTGTCAAGATACCTGGAATAACCTGTTCAAACGTTTGAAAATCTTTTTGAGCTGTTAAACTTAATCTTGGATTTACAATAATGTTGGGTTGTAATTTAACCAGCTCTTTACCTACTTGATTAGCCAACTCATCATTTTGAATTTTCCGAGCTGAATCCCACCATATCAATGAAATTTCTCCGTAGTTGGTAAATAGTTCTGTTACCTGACCTCTAACAATGGTCGTAAAATAGTCATCCCAACTTCCGTCTTGTTTTTTGTCCCAACGATTTTCTGGTGTATATCCACCTGAGTGATACCAATCTTGCGCTTGCGAATAGTAAACTCCAAATTTAATATTATACTTTTTACAAGCATCTGAAAGTTCTTTGATAACATCGCGCTTAAATGGTGTTGCCGCAACAATATTATAACTACTAACATCTGATTTAAATAAAGCAAAACCATCGTGATGCTTTGTAGTCATAACAATGTATTTCATCCCTGTATCATAAGCATATTTAACCCATTGCTCTGCATTAAATTTCGTTGGATTAAAGTTTCCAACTACATCCTTTTTATAATCATCTATAGGGATATGCAGGTTTTGCATAATGTGCTCTCCCAATGCACCCTTTTGCTTTTCGCCTTTATATTCGCCATCTAAAACACTATATGCGCCCCAATGAATAAACATTCCAAACTTAGCATCAGTATACCATTGCATACGATTTACTTTTTGTTCTGAAGTTTCGTTATGATAGGCGCCTATTTGACTAAAACCATAATTTTGAAGAACTAAACAAAGAAGTAAGAGCGATTTTAGTTTCATTTTTTAATTTAATTTTTTTTCTTCAGGACGCATGTTTTTTCTGTTTTCCCATACTAAAGCATGTCCACGCATATAAAAATCATTTTTAATAAACCAAGGTATTATTTGTGCTGCTTTAGATTCTGCTTCGCTAAAACGACGTTTGGGTTTTAAGGCATTTTCAAAACCACTACTGTTAAAATATGTTTTTAATACCGTTTTGTATTTTGCTGTATGAGGTGAATTAAATACATCTTTGTCTATGGCTGCTCCAAACTTAAACTCATGCTTATCGAGGTTGATTTTAACCTCTGCGTTAGGGATACTATTTCCATTTTTATATTTTACAATTATGGTTAACTCCCGTTTTCTTAAACTATCAATTCTATGTAAGGCT
>Ga0209138_1003719_pt1 | contig 10710 bp, 8 predicted proteins | sample SaaInl3SG_22_DNA_FD_184645 | JGI IMG/M metagenome (GOLD analysis project Ga0209138, IMG submission 184645) | Marine microbial communities from expanding oxygen minimum zones in the Saanich Inlet - ESP_153SG_22_DNA (SPAdes) (version 2) | ecosystem: Environmental > Aquatic > Marine > Intertidal... | reverse complement strand
CACTAAACGGTTCTAACGGTTACGGATTCTTTGGACTTGTATCAGAAGGTGCTGATCCAAACGAAATTCCAGATCAGGTTACATTATCCGAAAGCATGGTTATGCCGGCTAAGGCATTTACTGATGCAGTATTTACGAACGCATTTGACGAAAGTTCTTTATATGTAACTGACATGAAACGTCCTCCAAATGTAAACAGTCAAATTACTATTGACCATCCTACTGCTGGACGTTTAAACTATATTGTTTCTAATGTGCAAAACGTGTCAGATACAGATAACGATGGTACTGACGGTGAAGATGGTGACGATACAGTAGCAACAGGCGGCGTATTTAGTAATAGAATTTATAAATTAGATCTACGTGCTGACGAAGTAAGTGCTGAAGATTTCTTTGGTACATTAAGAGAAACAGTAACAGACGGCACTATTATCGAATATCGCGATAACTTTGTTTACACATTTGATAATGTACTTGATCCTTCTAGATTGGTTACACGACCTTCGACAGCTATTAACTTTGATGAAAGCGACTTAACAACTTATAGAACACTTTCGTTTGCAGCCGAAAATAGTCTTGCGCAACCGATCGGTGCTAATGAAATTTTAGCAGGTCAGGATGCAGGATTTGATTTTGTAATACTAGAAGTTGACAGTGCAAATACTACTGGAGGCTATGGTAGTACTATAGGAGATACTAAACTTGCTATACAGCCAATTGTTAATCCTGACACTATAACACGTATTCAAAGAGATATTGCAGGCTTACAGCCAGGCGCTGGTGGATACTCAGGAGGCATGCAATTTGTACATGCTGGTAAAACTATGGCTATTGCTGGTTATGATGATACAACAGAAGCGTTTCCGTTTATCACATTGCAAGATGTTGCAAGTACAGATATCACAGGTGGTGGCGCCGGCTTAAACGCTGCTATTACAGATGACAGAACAATACGTGCAGGACTACAACAAGGTGCAACAGCTGAAATTACTATTGCTATCTCGCTATGTCGTGCAACAGGACATGACTTTACACAGATTGGTACAGGTGGATTTAATACATCTAACTATCCAAATGTTATTTTAGGTGATCCGGAATTAGATCTTGCAGATCCATACACTGATGCTCCAACAGCAACAGGTGCTCAAGTTTGGGAAAGACGTAAAGGGCGTGTGTTCTGGGCAAGTACAGACCAATTTGGATTCTTCCGTGTTGGTAAGTTCTTTAGCGTAGACCAAGCAACTGGTAGTATTGAATTCGCAGGCGAAATTGGTTTAACAAATGCTAACTCATTAGGCTTTAAGCGCGGTGTTACTATTAATGAATTCTCAGCAGATGATTCAATGAGTGATAACTCTGCACAAGCAGTACCAACTGAGAAAGCAGTAACTGGCTATATCAATCGTGTGCTAGGATACAGCATTAGCGGCGGCTCACAAATTCAAGCATCTCCGGCAGGTAATAGAATCGGCCCTGGCTTCTTACCATTAGATGGCGCAAGTGCTATGGAAGCAGATATTGATATGGGCACAAACCAAATCACTAACCTAGCACTTCCGGGCAACGATGGCACAGCAGCAACAAATAAAAATTATGTAGATGACGCAGTTGCATCGTATGATGCAATTGAAGATTTGCGCAACGTTGAATTTAATAGTCCTGCAGCCAATGACTTGCTTGTTATCACAGGACAAAAACGTATATTCACTACATTAGTGTCAGGCGGAACTTGGAATGTAGGCGACAGCATTGGTCTTGCTACTCCGGGAACTAAAACAGGTACTATTGTTGATATTGACACAATTATTGATCCTATTGAAGGTAATATTACTGTTGTAACATATACTCCGACAAACGGTGTATTTAATATTGGCGAAACATTATTTGACAAGCCTGGCGAAAGCGCAAGTGCTACAATTATTGACGGACCAATTGACGAAGTGGCAAATGCTAGTGAAGCAACAGGCAGTGTAATTAATTGGACTGTAAACAGAGCAGCTGGCGCAACTACAGTAGACTTCCAATTTGAAGACGACACTATCGTAAACGCTGACATTAATAGTGGTGCAGGAATCTTGCAAAGCAAACTTGCTATGCAAAAAGCAGATACCTTTGACGAAAGCAGTGCTACATCGGGTTGGGGAACTAATGCTTCCGAAGCATGGCAAATACAAGCAACATTAGGTCTTGCTAAGTTTAGTGACGAGAACTTTGACACCAAAGAAGGCTATGTAAGAATCAAAGCAGATGGTTTAGTATTTGCAGAGTTACAGGATGTTGATCAGTATCAAGTATACGGTAGACAAACTGCAAGCACAGGCGATCCGGAAGCAGTTGACTACAGCGATGTAATCAAATACGGCGAAGGCTTAGAAGATAGAGACTTCGACAATAGCGAATGGACAAAGACTGCTCTTACTAAAATTGTAACCACTGCGCCTATTACTGTAACAGACGGCATGTTAATTACACAAGGTGCTGCTAATGGTACAGTGCAAGGTGATGTTTATCTAGGAACAACAATATTCTTAAAAGACGTTACAGGCACATTTGCACAAGGAAGCAACTTAATCAATGCTACTGATACAATTGACTTAGGAGCAGACAGTGTTCCGATTACAGTAAGCAATGACACTTTTGAAGGCTATGCTTTAATTAGAGCCGAAGCAAATGGTAATGTTTATGCTCGTACAGAGGTATCAACGGGCACAGGCGCAAATACTATTGCTAGACGTGACGCTAATGGTTTCTTAAATAGTGCAGGGCTAAAAGTAGCAGGATTTGATACACTAGTAGTAAATAGTAGTACAAGTACTGTAGAAATTAAAACACCAGGTACTGCTACTGTGTTTACTTCACAAGGTAGTGCAAATGCACAAGCTAAGTTCCCAGGAAGCATTGTTATTAATGATCAAGTTAATAACGATAGCAGCGGTGGCACAGACTTTGATGAATTTATTGAAAGTAACGCACAGGGCGGAGCAACAGGCGATGCTTACATTAGAGAAGGATATGTTGCCACTCCGTGGGTATACACAAACTTTATCGAAAGTGTACAAGAAGCAAGCGGTGATGCTACAGCAACAACTGGTATTAGTATCGGTGGTAGCCCAGAAGTAAACAGTGGTTTTACAGATGCTGGCGCTGATACAATACTTCTTGTAACAGGCGGAACAGTAAGAACTAAGGTAACAAGTACTGCACTTGAGCAAACAGGTGCTGTAAGTGCTAGTACAACACTAAGTGCTGGAACTAATCTTTCAGTTGGCGGCGATGCTACTATTACAGGTAACCTAACTGTAAATGGTAACATGACATTTGCTAACCAATCTACAGACGACTTTACTATTAACGGCGGATTGAGTTTTGGTGTTAATGCTAGATTAGAAAGCGGGTTCTTACCAGATAGTAACGGAACACTTTCATTAGGAAGCAACGGTGCAAGATTTAATACAATCTATGCAAACGTGTTTAATGGTACTGCTACACAAGCACAATATGCTGACTTGGCAGAGAACTATTTAGGCGATGCAGCATATGAACCAGGCACTGTGCTAGTATTCGGCGGAGAAGCAGAAGTTACACAAACTGACAAAAAAGGTGATCATAGAGTTGCAGGCGTTGTAACTACAAATCCAGCGCACTTGATGAACAGCACACTTGAAGGCGATCATGTCATAGGTGTTGCACTAACAGGGCGTGTACCGTGTAAAGTAATTGGTAAGGTTACTAAAGGTGATATGATAGTAACTAGCGCAATTCCAGGATATGCTATTGTTAATAATGAGCCTACTGTAGGTACAGTTATTGGTAAAGCGTTAGAAAATAAATCAGACACTGACAAAGGTGTTGTAGAAATAGTTGTAGGAAGAACATAATGGCTAATAGATTTCCACTTATAATTGATACTGATGACGGCAATAAGTTTAAAGAACTTCCAGTAGGGGATAATTTAAATTTACAAGGCAGCAGTATTGTAAATGCTTCTAGTATAGAAGTGCTTGGTAACTTAGATGTACAAAGTTTAACAGTAAACGAGCAAAACTTGTCAACTGTTGCTGTAACAGGCAGTTATAATGATCTTGACGATCTTCCTGTTTCGTTCAGTGGAAGCTACACTGATTTGTCTAATAGACCTAGCATTCCAACAACAACTAAAAACCTAACAGACGTAAGTTTAACTGATCCAACAGATGGACAAATACTAGTTTTTAATAGTACTAGTGGAACATTTGAACCTCAGGATCAAACAGACATCGATCTTTCGGCGAACAGCATTAACGATTTGTCAGATGTAATTACTACAGGCACAACAGAGCTAAAATATTTAAAATATCAATCAGGTGCTTGGCGTCCAGGAAATATTAATTACAGTGAAATATTAAACAAGCCTACTAATGTATCAAGTTTTGTAAATGACAGCGGCTACTTAGATCCTACATACTTTGCAGCTGAAAACGAAATTATAAATGACGCAGTTAATACTTTTAACGGTGATAATATACACAATGGCTTTACTACATTTGATGGTAGAACAGATTTCTTTGCTACAGTATCAATTGATAATAGAGAAGCACTATCCGATGTAATCGTAGATACAAATAATATCAGTATTACAGCAGCAAATAATTTTACTGTTGCTAGTGAGTCGGGAGACATTAATATATCCGGCAGAGGCTTAGATATTGTAGACGACGGTACTGGTGCATTTATTGGTGATAACGATTCTGAATTAGGAATTAGTTTTAGAGGCGAATTAAGATTTGACTTAGCTACTATATCAGGCATTACAGATTTATCAACAACAACTTTCGAAGCAACTACATCAAAAACAAGTATTGTTGCAGCTAACTTAAACGAAGATGTTATTATCGATAACGTAGCTAAAAAAGGTACATTTGTAGATGTAGAAACAGAAGGATTAAATATATCTCAAGGCGTTGATCCTGCAACATCCATAGGTGCACCAGGAGACAAAGCAGGTGATATTATAATCGGCAGTGATAATGCTTCAACTAGATATCTATACTACGCTGGGTCTGACTATGATGGCGCAAGTGCTATATGGTATAGAGTAGCAATGAGTAACAATTGGTAATAAATATACTAAACGGAGAGACTTTTAATGGCAATACAAACAATTAACGTAGGAAACATTCCGAATGACGGAACGGGTGACGATCTCCGCGAAGCATTTGTAAAGGTAAATCAAAACTTTACTGATGTCGATACTAGAGTAAACGCTGTACCTACCCAAGCAGAGAATATTGGAATAGCCGGCGAAGGCATATTTGCACAAAAAGTAGACGATACACTGCAATTTAAAAACATTGTAGGCAGCGCAAATGTTACAGTTAGTTCAAACGGTACTAGTATTACATTAGAAGCAAGGGGCGGACTTGATCAAGTTTTAGTTCTTACTGACAACGGCAGCACCAATGTAACAAGCAATAGTGCTTTAAATTTAACTGGTACTGCTCCGGTTCAAACTAGTTCTTCAGGTGGTAACGTTGTATTCAGCTTATCAAATACAGGCATTGTAAGTCACGATATTGCGCCTACACTAAGTGCTAATTTAAATGCCAATGCAAAAAATATTCAAGGCGCAGCAACTATTACAGCAAATAGTTTTGTAGGACAGTTAACAGGTAATGTACACGGAATCGATGTTAGAGAGTTAAACAAATACTTTGACAACTATTGGGACTTTGGAACTGTGTTACAAGGAACATACACTTCTATTATTGATTACTTGGTTAAAGAACAAGACGTAGATTTAGGAGCAATGGTAGGTGCAGGAGTTGCACAGTTTGATATTGATTTAGGACTTATCTAAGATGTCATTATGGACTAAAAGATCAGGATCGCAATTAGCCATACTACAAGAAAGGATTACAACAACAGTTGCCCTTCCTTTAGTTGATCCTAATACGCCTGTACAGTTAATAGGCGGAGAGCTGCCAAAAGGGCTACGTATTGTAAGCGGACACTTAGAAGGCACACCCTTTGAAGTACCAAGAAATACCGTATATAGATTTGTACTTAGAGCCAATGACGGAATACAAAAACAAGACAGAACATATAATATAGAAGTACAAGGATCCGATGAACCGGAATGGGTAACACCCGAAGGGCTTTTGCCTGTTGGTAATAACGACACTTACTATATACTAGACAGTGCTCCTGTTGACTTTCAGCTAATAGCAAGAGATACAGACACTACATCCGGACAGACTTTAAAATATTATATAGGAAACAAAGATGGTGAATTGCCTCCAGGAATTCAACTAACTGAAGATGGCAAATTAGTTGGTATTGTAGACCCTGTACTAGCATTGGACAAGCGCAGTGGTAAGGGTGCGTATGACGAAAACAACTATGATAGATATCCATACGACTTTACAATAAAAAGTGCGCAAGGATGGGATAGTTTCTTTTACGATGTTAGTAGATATGACGAACAAGTACCAACCCGTTCGCCACGTAAATTAAACAGATACTATCAATTTGCTGTAACAGTGTCAGACGGCGATACTATAAGCAAAAGATCATTCCAAATCTATCTAGTAGGCGACGACTTCTTGCGTGTGGATAACACTATTATGCAAGTAGGCACGGGCGTATTTACAGCAGACAATACACATATTAGAACACCTATTTGGCTTACTCCTAGAGATTTAGGTGTACGCAGAGCAAATAATTATATAACATTATTTTTAGATGTAATCGACCCAAATAGCTTAGTAGGTAATGTAGCATATCAACTAGTAGACGGTGAACTTCCTCCAGGCACAGATTTAGATCAAACTAGTGGAGAAATATTTGGCCGTGTGCCTTACCAGCCTGCTGTTACTACAGAATATACTTTTACGGTTAGAGCAAGTAGATATACAAGTACTACTACCGAAGTTGCCGAAAGCGATAAAGAATTTACTGTTAGATTAATAGGTGAAGTCGAAAGCACTATCACTTGGCAAACAGCAGCAGACTTAGGTGATATTCCAAGTAATTATATTTCAACACTAAGTGTAAAGGCACAAACTAGTGTACCTAATGCAGTATTATTATACAGCTTAACAGACGGCACTCTTCCGCCAGGACTTAGACTAAGTTATGACGGAGAGTTAATAGGGAAAATTAATAGTTTTGGTACTGTTGACGATCCTGGCCTAACAGTATTTGATAGTGACACATTTACATTAGATGGTGAATCGACTAGTATTGATAGAGAGTTTAACTTTACCATCAAAGCGCAAGACCAATTTGGATTTAGCGCAACTTCTAGAACGTTTACAATTAAGATAGGCGACCCAGATAATAAACTATATAGTAACTTGTTTTACAAGCCACTGTTAAAATCAAATCAGCGCAGTGTTTATAGACAATTTTTAAGCGACCCGGATATCTTTAAGCCCGAAAATATTTATAGACCCAATGATCCAAGATTCGGATTACAACAAAATATTCAAATGCTAGTTTATAGCGGAATTGAAACTGTGAATGTAGAGCGTTATGTTGCAGCCGCAGCAAAAACAGCAAGGCGTAAATTTTTAAAAATTGCAGATCTTAAAACAGCAGTTGCTAAAGATCCTGGAACAAATGATATACTATACGAAGTAGTTTATTTAGAAGTTACTGATCCGTACGACACTAAAGGACAATCATCTAATAAAATTAAAATCAAGAACAATAAGAAGATTCTTGTTAATAGTGTTAGAGCAACACCAGGTGACCCGAACTACGACATTGCTAATCAAAGTAAATTAGTTTGTGGAACCCGCAACGGCGGAGACAATGACAAATACTTTGACGATTATGTCGAATGCGTTACTAGAGACGGAACTGTAAGATGGTACTTTGGTACTGACTTATATATTACAACCAGAGAGAATGATTCTGTACAGGTGGGATATCTAAAAGGTTCTAGCACAAACTTAGATCAAAGACCTGTAATAGAAAATACAATAACAACAGACAGTGATGCTATTGTAGTAAGTGATCCTAATAGTAATGTAAGATATTTCTCAAACATTACAAATATTAGAGATAACCTAAGATTACTAGGTAGAACAGAAAGAAACTTTTTACCTTTATGGATGCGTACAGCACAAGAAGATAGTATTCAAGAACTAGGATATACACTAGCAATACCAGTTTGTTATTGTAAGCCAGGTACATCCGAAAATATTGCAGCAGCAATACGGTTTAGTGAATTTGATTATCGCCAATTTGAATTAGATGTTGATAGATTTTTGATAGATAGTACAGAAGGCAATGGACAAGAACAATATATTCTTTTTGCAAATTACGAATTTAATATATGATAAATATTGTTGGAGATTAAATAATGGCAAGTTCAATAGATACAAATGGCTTAGATCAGCAATACCCTGTAGCAGGTACTGATAATGATTCGCAAGGCTTTAGAGATAACTTTGGTAACATCAAAGATAACTTAAACTTTGCAAAAACAGAAATCACTACACTGCAACAAGATACTGCAAAAACTAATGCTGATAACGATTTTAACGGAAATCAAATTACAGGTGCAAACTTTATTGCAAATACACAAGAAGTGTACAACGGCGGTAATCTAAGTGCAAGTCAAAACATTGACTTTAATAATGGACATTATCAAACTTTTGCGGTAAGCGGAACTGATAGTATTACATTAACACTAACAGGTTGGCCCGAAGATGGCAAATTAGGAAAGATGCGTATTGTAGTTACAGGCGACGGTACTAACACAACTCCTGTTGTATGGGCGTCAAGTGGTGGTAAAACTATTCGCTATGACAGCAACTTCCCATCGCCATTCAACGTAAGTTCTGACACTGCTCCATTAATTGTTGACTTTTGGGCATCAGATGGTCCAAGCAACGGTGTAGTCTACGGACAGTATATTGGATCATTCTCGTCATAATGTTTAATCCGTTAGTAGACGATTTATCACAACTAGAAGACTCGGAAATTGAAAATAAAATTTCCGAGCTCAGCCGCAAATATTTCCAAGCACGTAATCCGGATCTGCAAAGACAAATTGCTGTGATCCTTGAAATGTACAAACAAGAGATTGTTACTCGCAGAGAAAAAGCAAGACTTCAACAAATCCAAGAAAATGGCGAATCAGGACTTGACAGTTTAATAAATGTAAGTTAAAATAAGTGTATGCTTATGAAAACAGACTCTCTCGGTATCCCACGGTTTACAAACAAAGACTTAATTGACATGATCTATTCAGGTCATGCGGATAAAGTTCATGTGGTGTTGTGTGACGCAAACGACGATGTAGACAAGTTCAACGCCGCTATGGAAGAGCAAGGCTTTGACAAACTACAAAAGTATATTCCACTAGATGTAGATCAACAAACTTTTGACGGTGTATGTCAAAGTGAATGGTTTATGCCTGATGAATACAAAGACATCAATGTATATGAATATGTACTAGGCAAAGCAAAAACACCCTGCCCACAACACGTACAAGATCGTATATGGGAAGAAATGGAAGCATATGGCGAACGTGATATGCATAATCTATTACGCTATATGATCTATCTTGTAGACTTTATGCGTGAGAACAATATTGTATGGGGTGTGGGCAGAGGATCAAGTGTAGCAAGTTATGTGTTATACTTAATAGGTGTACACAAAATTAATTCAATCCAATATGACCTGGATTGGCGAGAGTTCTTGAGATAAGTAAGTATATAACTTTAGGAGAATAGCAATGGCTATGAAACAAACAGGACGTAAAGTCTATAAAACAATGCAAGGCAAAACGATCGACATGGATCTAATGCGCCAGCGTAATGAACTTACACCAGCAGTCGGTAATGCTCGTGTAAACGCACGTGGTGACGAATTAGGTGCAGGTGGTAAGATTATTAAGAAGCGTGAAGATGTAATGAAAGAACATTACAAAGGTAATGCTCCTGTAGCAGACGAAGTTGCAGTTAAAAAGAAAGATCTTACTGACGATTGGGTTGAACCAACAAACACTGTAAAAGCAAAAAAGACTACAGTTAAAAAAGAGGATCCAGTAGATATGATGGGTGCTGACGAATGGGTTGAAGATGAAGACGGCAACTTTGTAAAAAAAGGTGATTAATGGCTATTAACATAAATGTTATTAAAGGCAAGCCTCGAGCTATCGGTAATCGAGTTCTTGTTACAGACATGTATTTTGGAGAACAAACAACCGAAAGCGGTCTAATTATTAGTTCAGACAACGGTAAAGAAAGAGGAATTTATCCTCGTTGGGCTAAAGTGTATTCTAAAGGACCAGATAATAAAGATCCATATGAAGTAGGTGAATGGATTTTAATCGAACATGGTCGCTGGACACGCGGCATGATGGTAGACGTAGGCGGTGAAGAATTAGAAATACGAATGGTTGAAACAGAATCAATTCTAGCAATGAGCGAAGAAAAACCAGACGGAGTACAAATTGGCGGAACTACTGAAAATGGTAAAGCTGTAAATGTACCTAACTTTAACGGAGCAGTATAATTGACAAACCCATTTGAAGATATTGAACGTTTTGGCACAGCGTGTGACCAACCAGCAAACGAAGCAAACTACAAAATGTATTTGTCGCTTATTGACGAAGAAGTAAGTGAGCTTGTAGAAGCAGTAGCAGCAGATGACAAAGTCGAACAGCTAGACGCACTAGTAGACATCCTAGTTGTTACTATGGGTGCGATACGTGAC
>Ga0209138_1003718_pt1 | contig 10722 bp, 9 predicted proteins | sample SaaInl3SG_22_DNA_FD_184645 | JGI IMG/M metagenome (GOLD analysis project Ga0209138, IMG submission 184645) | Marine microbial communities from expanding oxygen minimum zones in the Saanich Inlet - ESP_153SG_22_DNA (SPAdes) (version 2) | ecosystem: Environmental > Aquatic > Marine > Intertidal... | reverse complement strand
TTAAAAAATGGTGATTTTGAATTGAGTAAAATGGCTGTAGATCCAAAGTTTCAGGGAAAAAAAATAGGCGAGACACTTTTGACCTTTGCCATTGAATTTTCAAAAAAACAAGCTTGGCCTAAAATCGTGCTTTACTCAAGCAGGAAATTAGAAAATGCCATACACCTCTACAAAAAAAAGGGTTTTGTAGAGATTCCTGTAGAAAAAGAAGTACATTATGAAAGATGTGACATAAAAATGGAATTAATATTCTAAGATTAGATAATATGAAAAATATCCTGCTTACCAGAAAATTAGTTGTTCTAATTTCATTTGGATTTATTTGCCTTTGGAACAATATCGCAAACGCTCAAGAGGTTGAGGTTATTCCAATAGAGCATGCCTCCACCCTATTACTCCATGGTAACACTACTATTTATGTAGATCCAGTAGGGGAAGCAGAATGGTATACCAATTATCCTACACCAGACCTGGTGCTCATAACAGATATACATTGGGACCATTTTAATCCAAAAACATTGGGGGCTTTAATTCAAGAGAGTACTAAAATAATTGCTCCCCAAGCTGTAGCAGATAAAATGACGCCCGCATTATTGGCTAAAACTAGCATATTGGCCAATGGTGCTGTAATGAATAGCAACGGAATGAGCATTGAAGCCATTCCTATGTATAACTTAAGAGAAGAAGCCCTTGACTTTCACACCAAAGGAAGGGGAAATGGCTATGTCATTACTATAGATCAAAAAAGAATCTATTTCTCTGGAGATACCGAAGATATTGAAGAAATGAGAAGCCTGAAAAATATAGATATGGCTTTTGTGTGCATGAACTTACCATACACCATGACAGAGGCCTCAGCGGCAGACGCTGTGATCGCTTTTACTCCAAAAAAGGTCTATCCCTATCATTATCGTGGAAAACCAAATGTGAGCGATGTTGCGCGCTTTAAGCATCTTATTGAAAAAAGTACTGCAAAGATTGAAGTCATTCAATTAGATTGGTACCCTAGAGATCCGTTTTAATTTACGGATAAAATGAGAGCTATACTTTACGGAGATACCGTCATTTTAACCACCTATAAATAAAAAGCCCCTAGATAGTCTAGGGGCTTTTTAAGTATTTGTAAATTAATGTTATCTGATCAATTTTTTATACTTAATACGCTTAGGCATAAGGTCACCTCCAAGGCGTTTTTTCTTGTTTTCTTCATAATCAGAGAAAGACCCTTCAAAGAAATACACCTGAGAATCTCCTTCAAAAGCAAGAATATGGGTGCAAATTCTATCTAAGAACCAACGGTCGTGAGAAATCACTACCGCACATCCTGCAAAATTCTCAAGACCTTCTTCTAAAGCCCTTAAGGTGTTAACATCTAAATCATTGGTAGGTTCATCTAAAAGCAATACGTTACCCTCTTCTTTTAAGGTCATGGCCAGGTGCAAACGGTTGCGTTCCCCACCAGATAACATATTTACTTTTTTATTTTGTTCAGATCCTGAAAAATTAAACCTACTTAAATAAGCCCTAGAATTCACTTGCTTATCTCCCATCATGATGAGTTCTTGACCGTCTGAAAAATTTTCCCAGATACTCTTGTCAGGATCTATATTACTGTGACTTTGATCAACATAAGCAATCTTAGCAGTATCACCAACTTTAAAAGACCCCTTATCTGGAGTTTCCTCTCCCATGATCATTCTAAAAATAGTAGTTTTACCAGCTCCGTTTGGCCCAATAATACCCACTATACCTGCTTGAGGTAAATTAAAATTCAAGGATTCATAAAGGAGTTTGTCTTCGTATCCCTTGGAGATATCTGTAGCTTCAAGTACGTTTGTACCAAGTCTAGGACCATTAGGAATAAATATCTCTAATTTCTCATCCAATTGCTTTTGGTCTTGACTCAATAATTTATCGTAATTATTCAACCTGGCTTTTTGCTTGGTTTGTCTACCCTTGGCACCTTGTTTCACCCATTCTAACTCACGTTCTAATGTTTTTTGACGCTTAGAAGCAGTTTTGCTTTCTTGGGCCATTCGCTTAGATTTCTGATCCAACCAGCTAGAATAATTGCCCTTCCAAGGAATACCTTCTCCCCTGTCTAACTCAAGAATCCATCCGGCTACATTATCTAAGAAATACCTATCGTGTGTCACTGCAATTACTGTGCCTTTATAAGTGGCCAAATGGTGCTCTAACCAATGAACAGATTCCGCGTCCAAGTGGTTGGTTGGTTCATCTAACAATAAAATCTCTGGCTCTTGAAGTAATAACCTACACAGTGCCACACGTCGTTTTTCTCCACCAGATAATACCCCAATTTTCTTTTCAGAATCTGGTGTCCTTAAAGCGTCCATTGCAATATTTAATTTGGTGTCTAATTCCCAAGCATTGGAAGCGTCTATCTGATCTTGTAAAACAGCCTGCTTGTCCATGAGTTTCTGCATTTTATCTGCATCTTCATAGACTTCAGGAAGCCCAAACATATCGTTAATTTTATTGTACTCATCTAGAAGCGCTACGGTCTCTGCAACGCCTTCTTTAACCACTTCTAAAACTGTTTTTTCTGGATCTAATTGTGGTTCTTGTTCTAAATAACCCACTTTGTATCCTGGAGAGAAAACAACATCTCCTTGAAAGTTTTTATCTACTCCTGCTATGATTTTTAACAAGGTAGATTTACCAGAGCCATTGAGTCCTAAAATCCCAATCTTAGCCCCATAAAAAAAACTGAGGTATATATTTTTTAAAACGGGTGTATTGGCTGTTTTATAAGTTTTAGTCACTCCTGACATTGAAAAAATGACTTTCTTATCGTCTGACATATTGTGTAGTAATTTTGTTAAACCCTTCCTTTTAAAGCATTAAATACCCATGCATTAGCAAAAAAACCAATACCCACTGCGGCAAAGCCCCATCCTGCAACATCGTCATATCTAAAAGCGCCAAGGCCTATGAGTAAAACACCCATAAAACACATAATAAATGTAGCCCAGGCTAAAACGGTATTCTTATTCATAATTATAGTTCTAATTAGTAAGCCACAAATATCGTAAAAATTGGCTTTATGTTACCTTATTGTTAAGAAGAACACGATTAAATAGCCCTATTTATTGATTTTTGGCAGCTGATTGAACCGCATCTAGTAATTCTGAGAGGTTTAAGCTATCTTGATGGGTCCATTTTGGATGTTCATTCCAATCCTGTAATAATGCCTCGTGTACAGCTTTAATTTCATAGGTATATCCCCTTCCAAGTGTTGGCAGAGAAACACTTTCAATGTCATTATCATTCTCTTTTTCTACTTTAAAGCCTTGGCTTTCATGCCATCTTGAATCAATTGTAATCAATCCCTCACGACCGCTAATTTGCGCCACCATAGAAGATTTAGAAGTAAAACCGCTATACAATACCGCTTTGGCTTTTTTGTAGTTAAAAATCATCGCTGTTTGTAACTCTGTTCCGCTCTCGTTAAAATTAGATGTGGCCATGATACTTTCAGGCATACCCAAAAGCAAATAGCTCAGAAAAATAGGGTAAATACCTATGTCTAGAAGAGATCCTCCACCAAGGGCTGGGTTTAAGACCCTACTTTGAGGGTCTCTGTCCATAGCGTAAAATCCAAAATCTGCATGAAGGTACTGAATAGCACCAATTTCATTGGCGTGAATTCTATTTACCACAGCTTCTATGCTCGGATTAAACCTGGTCCAAAGGGCCTCCATAAAAAACACTCCTGAGGTTTTGGCTTGTGAGATCATTTCCTTGACTTCTACAGCATTTAACCCCAATGGTTTCTCACAAAGCACATGCTTTCCAGCTTTCATAGCTTTTATAGCCCACTCTCTGTGGCTGCTGTGTGGTGTGGCAATATACACCACAGACACCAAAGGATCTTTTAATAATTCCTCATAGGAGCCAAAAGCTTTCTCAGCTGAATATTCCCTTGCAAAGTTATTGGCTTTCTCCAATGATCTTGAGGCAACCCCGTATAACTTGGCCTCTGGCACTAAAGCCAAATCCTTCACAAAATGGTGAGCAATACTGCCCAATCCAATAATTCCCCAATACGTCATTTTCTTATAAAATTTGATTAGAATATAGATTCTCCTACAAAGTTAATCAATATTACAACGTATATTTATGGTTGAATTTGCTAATAAAAAGACTTTGTAGCCCTATGAGCACCAAAAATAAAACCAATTTAAGTCACCACAATGAAAGTGTAAAAACTTTAGAGAATACATTAAAAAAAGTGATGTTAGGTGGCGGGGAAGCCAAACTAAAAAAAGAAGCAGAAAAGGGCAAACTTTCTGCCAGAGAGCGCATTGCTTATTTATTGGATAAATCACCTCAAATTGAAATTGGCGCACTCACTGCCTTAGATATGTACTCAGAACACGGAGGCTGCCCTAGTGCTGGTGTAGTGGTTGTCATGGGGTATATTGGTGGCAAACAATGTATTGTAGTCGCTAATGATGCCACTGTAAAAGCAGGTGCTTGGTTTCCTTCTACTGCCAAAAAAAATCTAAGGGCCCAAGAAATAGCCATGGAAAATAACATTCCAATTATTTACTTGGTAGATTCAGCAGGGGTTTATTTGCCTTTGCAGGACGAAATTTTCCCAGATAAAGAACATTTTGGTCGGATTTTTAGAAATAATGCTAAAATGAGTAGTATGGGTATTGTTCAAATAGCTGCTATTATGGGAAGCTGTGTGGCTGGAGGGGCCTACTTACCTATCATGAGTGATGAAGCCATTATAGTAGACAAAACTGCTAGTATATTTTTAGCTGGTAGCTACTTGGTCAAAGCAGCCATTGGGGAAACTATTGATAATGAAACTTTAGGGGGAGCAACAACGCATTGTGAAATTAGTGGCGTAACAGACTACAAAGCTAAAAATGACAAAGACGCTTTAGATAAAATTAAAAACCTAGTAGACAAACTCGGAGAAACAACACTGGCAGGGTATAATAAAGCCGATGCTAACAAACCGAATGTTTCCCATATAGAAATGCTTTCAAGCCTACCTATTTCCAGAACAGACCAGTACGATATGATGGAAATAATTAAAGGACTGGTAGACAATTCTGCCTTTGAGCCCTACAAAGAAGACTATGGTAAAACCATATTGACTGGCTATGCGAGAATTGACGGTTGGGCGGTTGGAATCGTTGCCAATCAGAGAACAGTCGTTAAAAATGCAAAAGGCGAAATGCAGTTAGGTGGTGTTATATACGCAGACGCAGCAGACAAAGCAACCCGATTTATAGCCAATTGCAACCAGAAGAAAATTCCATTAGTATTTCTTCAAGATGTGAGTGGTTTTATGGTAGGTAGTAAAAGTGAGCATGGCGGTATTATAAAAGACGGGGCTAAAATGGTTAATGCGGTGAGTAATTCTGTGGTGCCTAAATTCACCGTAATTATTGGAAATAGCTATGGTGCTGGAAATTATGCCATGTGCGGAAAAGCTTATGATCCAAGACTTATAGTCGCTTGGCCTTCGGCAAATTTAGCAGTCATGAGTGGGAATTCTGCTTCTCAGGTACTTTTACAAATTGAAAAAGCCAAATTAAAAAAAGAGGGCAAGCAAATAAATCCCCAAGAAGAACAAGAGCTCTTGACTAATATCCAAGAAAAATACAACAAACAAATATCGCCTTATTACGCTGCTGCAAGACTATGGACAGATGCTATTATTGACCCTAAAGACACTAGGAAATGGATCTCAATGGGAATAGATGCTGCCAATAACGCACCACAAAAAGAAAAATTTAACATGGGGATTCTTCAAGTTTAAACTCCTACAGATCAGGTAAACTGAGGTCCTTCAAGTAAAAACGCCTAGGCGTCAAGTGTTCTATGAATTCTTCCGGTGTAGTCAATTATAGCGCATGAGCACTAAGAACTTATGAGGAGTAATGTCTCATTATTAAAGGCTACTTAGAAAAATTTTAGTTTTCTAATTGAGGGGAAACTCTTGGAATTAAAAGAAAACTGGTTTGTCTTCCATTCACATACCTAAAACCTTCCTCTCCAACAAAACCTGCCTCTTCAAACATAATTCTAATGTCTCTTTTCCACTCTGGAATATAAACTGTGTTATTTAACTCAATAGCATAAACGGTATTAGGATTTAATGGGTAGGCATTTCCGTCTGCTTTATCAATACCATTCTGTGAGTCCCACATGCCTATAGTTGTACCTGCCGAATGACCGTATAAACCCAAAGGATGCGTATAAATTGCTGGTCTGAGTCCATTGCTTTTGGCTTCGCTTAGTGCATTGGATAATATGGTGTTTCCTACTAAACCTAGCTTCATATTTTTAGTGAGATAATCTTGAACTTTATTTCCTGAGGCTAGCGCCGATGTTAGAAAATCAGGTGCTTTTGACTCTTCTGGCTTTAAAACATAAGCCAATTCCTGACAATCCGTATTGAGTCTCAAATAAGTAATCCCAAAATCACAATGCAGTAAATCTCCGGGCAAAATAACTTCTTTTTCGGGCCTTCCTGAAAAAGAGTACAAATGAGATACTAAAACTTCTTCACTTCTTTGAATATCTACTGTGGGGTGAAACCATGTTTTTAAGCCTAAATCGGACACCTTTTGACGCATCCACCATTCTACATCTGTTGTAGTAGTTACCCCAGGAGTGATTACTTTTTCTGAAAAAGCCTCCGCGATTATTTCATGTGTAATAGAAACCAATTGGTTGTATATCACCATTTCTTTTTCTGTTCTAGTCTCTATCCAACCTACGGCTAATTGCTCCGCAGAAACAACCTTTGTATGCATATTTTTAGGCAAATATGCCATAAACTCATCGTAATCTGTCTTGTCCAACCCATCCGCTATATTGTGGTCTTTAGAAAAATTTAAACCAATTTTTTTTGGATTGCGTTCTTTTATAAGTGCAATAAGTCTCTCCCATTGATCTGGTGTTTTTTCTTTATCCCAGGCACTTATAATTTGCTTTCCTACATTATAGCGTGCAACAGCTAATTTTTCAATAGCATTATTTTTTTTATCCCTGTAGAATACTAAAATTGTTCTTCTCCTAGCATTGAGCCAAGTAGCTGGTAACATAGTTTTTATCACAGGATCTTCATTGTATTCTCTCGAGATAACAACCCACATATCAATCTCAGTTTGATCCATTAATTTAGGTAGTAATAGATCAAAGCGTTCCTCTAAAATTTCATCAATTACTGTGGCCTGCTCCCTCACCGATAAAATGGCCTGTGCATGATTAATAGTAATTGTAAAAAAAACAAAAAAGGCTAAAAGATATTTCATAGGTCAAAAGTAATTGGTTAAGGATAATTGGTTTGGTTGATTGGTAATTGTTGATTATTTACAGTTGATTGGTACTGGTTGATTGGTTAAGGATAATTGGTTTGGTTGCTTGCAGTGGATTAAAGTGGGTAACTTATAGTTGATTGAGTTTGCTTAATTGATTCAATAAATTCATTTAGTGGGATCATTAGCCATTACAATTTAAGCATTTTATTCAAAAATCGGATTTAATTACAGCATTCAATATTTGATTCTAAAAAAGCCTGTAGAGAAATTTCAACTGTTCATCAGTGAACCCGACTAAAAAATACAAAATGCTATAGCTGGTGCATATTGTATCCTAGGGCCAAAGTGTCTTTCCTTCTAATTTTATAAGTATGTGTGTATAAAAATTCAGGAACTGTTAAGATCCCTTTTGGTTTATGAAATTTCTGGTCAAAACTAATTTTAGTCAAATTTGCTTGCGCATTTTTTAAGTCTTCTTTTAATACGACTAACACCAATTGTTCTCCAAGTAAATCATGCGCAATTCCAGAATAAAAGAAAGGAAAGGGAAAATATTTTTCATGGGCTTTCTCCAAAGATTCTGGGTGAATCTTCACGCTACCAGAATTAATCACCAAATCTAAGCGTCCCATCCATTCAAAATGCGAATTGTCTAAAATTCGCACAACATCTGTAGTGTGAATGGGGTCAGGACCAATATAAGGTGCTATTATACTTAAGCAACCACGTTCATTCTCCTCAATAGCAATCTGGGGTAAAACTGAAAATATCACTTGATCCTCTACCCTTAGTTTTGCTATAGCAATGTGGCTTAAGGTCTCCGTCATTCCATAACTCAAAAACAATTCGGTAGATTGATCTTGAATGGCTGCGATTGCTTTTCTTTTAATTTTTTTATTTAAAGGTGCACCGCCAATTAAAATTTTTCTGCCATAGCACAACAGGGACATACTCCCCTCTAATTGGGTCGGAACCATTGCCACAAAATCAAAAGTAGTCTTAAAAAAATCAAGGGGGCTATTAGAAGGAGGGCAAACCCATAAATCCAAACCCAATGAAAGCGCACGTACAACCATCATTTTCCCTGCAATAAATTGCGTAGGGAGACATAGAAGTATTCTATTTCCTGGAATTAAATTAAAAAACTGACCCGTGAGTTGTGCATGAGCTTGCAGGGCACTTTTTTTAAAACTCAATGATTTAGGTGTTCCAGTTGAACCAGAAGTAAACACGCTAATTTCATCCCCTTCACTCAACCACTCTAACAAAAAGGTCCCTAATTGTTCCATATAGGGTTTTTCACTTAACAAAAGCGATGTAGCATAAATTCTCAGGTCTTTCTCATTAAATGACCTGCCTTGGATAGAAAAATTTGGATGCAAGCTAAATAAGGGATTACTCATAGACTGATTAGGGTGTTTTAACGGATCCAAATAATTTATTGACCCATCCTTTCCATTGGTACTTCTTAGCAAAAAACAACAAAAACAATGGATAACAAACCCCTAAAACTAAGTATATATCATTTCCAATAGTCGGCGTAGCCACATCTATATATATAGAATCTGTTTGAAATGCAGTCCAATTAGAAGTCATTAGCAAAGCTGCTACAAGGTTATTTGCTGCATGAAATCCAAGGGCTAGCTCTAAACCTTCATCCATTAAGGTTACAATCCCTAGAAAAAAACCTGTACCCACATAATAGGCTAAAATGCCGTACCCTAAAGTTTCCACTTCGGGATTACCAATATGCATGAGTCCAAAAGTAAGTGATGTAAAAATGAATGGCACTGCTTTAGATTTAAAAAAAGCTCCTAAACCTTGCATCATATAAGCCCTAAAAAGATATTCTTCAAAACTAGTTTGTAGTGGGATGAGCAAAATAGCTACTATGGCTAATTTTAAAAATGGCACCAAATTAAAATTATATACATAATCTTCAGGGCTAAAATACACCCCAATTAAAGTGGTAGCAACCACGACAAATCCCCAGATGGAGAATGACGTAAACACCCTAGACCAATCTATGGAACTCCTAGAGGTAGTAAGACTCGTTAGAGACTGCCTATGCACCCATTTTACCCATCCTAAAATCATGAGCAAGCCTACAGCAAATTGCAATAAATTTTCCATTAAAAAGGGGGTAGACCCCTTTTCTGCAACGGCGGCTTGCATTAATGCTGTCACATCTATATCCATAGAAGTAATTACCGCATAACTCAATCCCATCATGGCAAAAAATGAAACTGGTATTGGAAGGTATTTCCAAAAACCCAATTGTCCTTTAAAAGCTTGTGCTACATACATAAATCATCTATTATTTTAGTATTCCAAAGCGCCTTTGAATCATAGGCTAAAGTACCTTTTTGGACCTTTAAAGGAGCAGGGATATTGTTGGTGTATAAACTCCCAGTTCCAAGACCTTGTGGCAATATAGTGTTTTTTAAAAAGACCCATTGTGCAATAGCATTTAGACCTATATTGCTCTCCAAAGCAGAGGTAGCCCACCACCCTATTCCTCTGGAGTCTGCTAGTTGAATCCATTGGTCACTTCCTTTAAATCCTCCAATAAAACTTGGTTTCAATATAATATATTGAGGTTTAACAGTGTCCAAAAGATGTTCTTTTTGTGCAACAGTCAAGCAGCCAATAAGGGATTCATCTAAGGCCACTGGAATAGGAGCGTCTGCGCACAAGGTAGCCAAATCATTGATCGATTGTACTGGAAGGGGTTGCTCTATAGAATGTACCCCTATTTCCTGAAGAGACTCCATTACTTTATAAGCTGTTTTAAGATCAAAGGCCCCATTGGCGTCTACGCGAAGCTCAATGACTTCCTCTGGATATTGTTGTCTTATGGACCTTAGTAAGGCCAATTCTTGATCTACATCTATGGCCCCTATTTTCATTTTTACACAATTAAAACCATTATTTAAAATAGCCCCAATCTGCTGAGACATGAAATTTTGATCGCCCATCCAAATAAGACCGTTAATAGGAATAGGGGTTTGCGCTGAAATAAATGGAGAAGGAAATAGCATAAAAGGATGGCTAGACTGGAGGGATAAAAATGCTTGTTCCAAACCAAATTGAATGCTAGGGAAATGCAAAAGATCTGACCAAAGTGATTCTAGGCCTAAATGAATATGGTTACAAGCCCAAGAGAGTTTGTCTTCATAATCTGGAACGTCGTCATAACTTAAACCTTTCAAAAGACCGCACTCACCATAGCCCACCCGATTGTTTTCAGTAATTTTTATAAAATAGGATGTTTTGGTTTTTAAGACCCCCCTAGACGTTCCGCTAGCTTGTTTAAAAATTAAATCGTATTTACAGAAAGTGGCCCTCATTTTCATAGCTTATAAAAATAACCAAAATCTACTTAAATACCCACTTAACTATTCATAGT
>Ga0209138_1003713_pt1 | contig 10734 bp, 17 predicted proteins | sample SaaInl3SG_22_DNA_FD_184645 | JGI IMG/M metagenome (GOLD analysis project Ga0209138, IMG submission 184645) | Marine microbial communities from expanding oxygen minimum zones in the Saanich Inlet - ESP_153SG_22_DNA (SPAdes) (version 2) | ecosystem: Environmental > Aquatic > Marine > Intertidal... | reverse complement strand
CCAAAACGGTATACTTGATATAAATGAAGTTGCTGTGGGCGCGGCAAGTGGCGGTCCAACAGTAGTAGGCCAGGGTAGCAGTCAAGTGATTGGTTATGTTGCGGCAAGCGGAGGTGTTATACAGATTGTAAGTAGAACACAAACCGATACAACTTGGGATAACATGAGCGACGGAAAGACTAGTAATGTTCAAACATCTTCAACAACACTTACACCGTTTGAAGGACGTATTGACCAAATTGCTACAGCACAAGATGTTATTGGTAGCACTACCCGTAATATGGACTTTGATAATATTCAAGCCATTAGAATGAACAGTAAAATGAAGAACGGTATGAGCGGTGGTACAACTGGTGTTGTTATTGGCGGATCTAAAGAACTCGAAAACGGAGTAACACTAAAAGGCGGTTTCACAAGATTAGGAACTAGTCTGTCAGGAAACGGAGACTCAGTAACAGCAGATACAGACATGATCGGTGTTGGCATTAAAAAGAATGGCGTTTCACTAGAACTGCGTCACGCAATGACTGACTATGAAGTATCACGTACAATCGGTGACTTTGCTAACGGTAGTGAAACTAAGGGCAAAGATACCAGTGCTAGAATTATGTATTCACCAGACACAGGTAAAATAAATCCTGTACTAGGGTACACACGTGGTAAAAAGTCCGTGGACGGTTATACTGAAACAGGAAGCATACAAACAGCAAGAACTGTAGCAGACTCTAGTGAAATGTACGGTTATGGTACTATTGGACTACGTGGCGATCTAGGACTAGTCGACTTTAGTGTTATGCATCACACAGACGGTGTCAATGATATTAGTTTAGGCTTAGAAAAAGACACAGGTAAAGTTACTTGGAGAATCGGAGCAACACGCTCAATGACTGATCTAGGTAATACCAATAGCATAACAGCAGGTTTTGTAGCCAGATTTTAACCTTTGAAAAAAGTGATATAGTAAATATTAACTAGAAAGCAGGTGCTATAATATCATTTCTCGAAGCCCTCACTAAGTTGACAGAATGGTAGCACCTGCTTTCGCTTATCAATAACGTCTCCCTTAAAAAACTAAATATCATAAAGAAGGACACTCTTATGAAATGGCTAGCACCCTTTCTGTGTCTGCTAGCCCTAACGCCCGCAGTTGCAGAAGATTTACCCCCAGGCACAATTCAATTACCATCTAGTATGGTATGCGGACCTTATAATCCTGGTAATGAAAGAATGGGAGATTCGTATGGTGAGATTCCTTTTTTGGAAGGAAACGGACAAGTTCTTTCACCGAACTGGGATCAAGCATACCATGGTGAAGTTGAAATGTTTCTAAATCCAAAAAATGGAAGTTACACATTATTCTTACACATACGACAAGAACTGACATGTATGATTGTTACCGGTGAAGGAATGAAACCGATATACGGAGACGGAACAAAACTATGAAAAAACTATTGTCGCCCTGGTGGGCATTGCTTACACTTGTCTGTTTAGTCTATGTATTTTTACAATCACCTGTATTTTTAGAAAGTGTGAAATTAAAATACTTTGACACACTAATTGTAAATCAAGAACCTGTCCAGAACGATATTGTAGTTGTTGAAATTGATGATGCCGCTTTACAGCAATACGGGCAGTATCCTTTTCCAAGAGGAACATACGCAGAGATATTAGAAAACATAGCAGAGAAGGGAGCATCAACCATTGTTCTCAATATTATGATGCCGGAACCGGATCGTTTTGGAGAGGATAATAAGCTAGGAACCGCAATGGTTCTTTTAAACAATGTTGTTGTTCCGATGCGTCCTGACTTTGTTTTAACTAATCCACCATTAGCACCAAAAGTAAATGTAGTTGGTATTGAGAATGTAGAAGTGTTGGTTGACTATCCAGGAATGATCAATAACATACCTGATGTAGAAGATAATGCTAGAGGTAGCGGAATTGTTGCTACTGATCCAGAAGTAGATGGCGTGGTAAGGCGTATTCCTAACGTAGCAACTGTACAAGGGTATGATGGATTTTTATTTCCAAGTCTAGCACTAGAAGCATTGCGTATTCATGCTGGCGCAAAGAGTATTGATATTAAACTATCGCCATACGGTATTGAAATGTTTCGTATGCTGAAAGATTTTAAAACAAGACAGTTCTATTATATTCCAGTTGATGATGAAGGACGTACATGGATTGACTGGTCTCAAAAATCAACAAGAGTAAGTGTTACTAACTTACCCGACTTAACAGGCAAAATTGTTATTGTTGATGTAACTGCGGCAGGCATTGCTAATCCAGTAGCAACAGCAACAGGCGGCGAGTTTCCAGGTACTGTACAAGCGGCTATGCTCGGAACAATGATAAACGAATCAAACATTCAACGCCCTGGTATATTTAACGACTATGAATTGTATGCTATGATTGCGGGAAGTCTTTTGCTTATCCTTTTAAGTCGATGGATGCTTGTAGGACTAGGAGCAACAGTAATTTTAGTAGGAGGCGCAGTGCCTGCTTCGATGTATTTGTTTGCTACAGAAAAAATGTTGCTAGATGCTACAGGTCCTTTAATAGTGTTTGTTATCATAGCATTACAGGTATACGGTATCAAATTTGTTAGAGAGTTCCTAGAAAAGCAAGCAATCAAGAAACAGTTCGCAGGATATTGTTCACCAACTGTAGTACGTATGCTACAAGAAAATCCAGCACTAATCAAAGAAGGTATGAAACGAGATATTTCCATTTGTTTCTCAGACCTACGTGGCTTTACTCCACTAGGTGAGAGTTTTGGTGATGATGTAAAAGGACTCACAAAACTTATGAATGGATATATGGATGCTATTACGCAACCTGTATTGGAAGCAGATGGCATGATTATTAAGTACATTGGTGATGCTAGTATGCACGTTCACAATGCTCCCAATGATGATCCTAAACACCATCATTCGGCTGTACGTACAGGGTTAAACATGTTAAAGGCCGTGGAGAAATTTAATGAAAAAATCACACAAGAAGGTCGCCCTCCGATTGGCATGGGCGCCGGTATTAATAGCGGGCTTGGTTATCTTGGAGAAATGGGCTCATCCAGTCGCCACTCTTATGACGTACTAGGAGATGCTGTTAGTACTGCGGCACGTATCGAAAGCAAATGTAAAGAATACGGTTGTCTGTTACTTGTAGGAGAAACTACATATGACGCAACTAAAGATGATTTCTTTTACTTAAAGGTAGATGAACTTGCTGTTAAAGGTAAAAGTGTAGGTATCAGAATTTACACAGTATTAGGTGATACTAAACAACACTATAACAAAGCAAAAATAAGACACGATGGTATGCACAAGTTATATCTTGATCAAAAGTTTGATGAAGCGATAGAGGAATGTAACTACCTTAAAAAGCAGTTTGAAGGACGTATGTCAAAATACTATGACATGTGGATTGAACGTTGCGAATACATGAAAACACAGGACTTGCCTGAGTCGTGGGACGGAATTTTCATAGCAACAACCAAATAAGAAAAGTAATACCGTAACTACCGCCGTAGGCGATAAACAAAAGAAGCCACGGAGGGCCGCTGTTGTTATTTCTTATTACTTTTTTTTAGGTTCTTCTTTCTTTTCTTGAGATGGTGCGTTGCCAGTACTATCAAATACTTGACTGCGTGATTGATATTTAGAAATAATAGCATCTAGTTCTACTTGCTGTTCTTTATTGAGATTAGCATCAATAAGATTTTTGTGTTCGAGCACCATTGCTAGTTTCATATTCATGCGGATCATATCGTTGTCTAGCATACGAATACGATCAACAAGTTTAATAAGTGTGCCCATTGTTTGACCGATGATCGGATCAATAGTTTCTGTCACCCACTTCCAGATGAAGTAGATAAAATATCCCATGCCTAGTGCCGCGACAATAGGAAATCCTAATTCCTTAATAGTCTGTGCTAGATCAAGTTCTTCCATTAATCTCTCCTCGCATCTTCTTTACCCTCATTGGCCGCAATACGATCAACATTTGGTTTTACACCTAGTGTATATGAAAGTAGAGCATCTATTTTAACTAGATCGTTGTTCATAGTTTGAACACGATTATCTAATTGTCCAATAATGTTTTTAAGAGTAGTAACTGAACCAGTTACTCCTGCTAGAATAAAACGTAGTGTCAGATAAACAAAGTATCCGGCTGCCAATGCTCCCGCGATAGGAAATCCGACATCGCTTATTAGTGTTAAAAAATCCATATTTTCCGCTCCACAAGTATTTAGTTAAATACTGATATGAATCAATTCAACTTCTCTAACGTACAATCGTGTGTTGAATACGCACAGCGTAAAAAATATCAAATATTAGATTATACCACTAGTATCTGTGAGCATTGTTATACACACGTGCCTGCTATTCGTAGTATACGGTTTACTGACAACTCTATACAACTGATAAAGAGTTGTAAAGTTCATGGTTGTACAGAACACATGATTGAAAGAGATTCCGATTTCTATCATTCACTAGTATGCGACAAAAATTCATTGAACTACGATGATGTTCTTCTAACAGAAGCATCAGATAGATGCCAATTACAATGTCCTCATTGTTATCATAAACCAGATAACGAAATACAAGACGAACAAGCAAATACTATTATTGATAGAGTTAAACCTGCTACCGAACTAGGAATCAGTACCTTACAATTAGCAGGCGCTGAAGCAAGTCTTAGACCAGACTTTATAGAAATGGTAAGAGACCTTAAAGGATACTTTAAAAAAGTAGACACAATGACTAACGGTGTAAGGTTTGGAGATAAAAAGTTTTTTAGTAAGTGTTTGGATAACGGATTGTCTGATATCAATGTTGGATTAAATCACCCGGCGTACATCAATAACTCTGTTATAAGACAAAAGCAAGTTGATGCTATAAATTATGCTAACAAAAATAATTGCTTGGGTTACATAGGTTATACAATGGTAAGTCTAAATGAACTACACGATATATTAGAAGAAATAGTTTCGTCGAATTGGAATCCTACAACCTTTAGAATACGAGCCGGAAGTGAAATTGGGATCAATGCTACTGAGAAAAGATACTATGTTAGTGATATCTATAAGGAAATAAAACTATGGGCAAAACAACAAGGACATAGTATAGAACACATGTCTGCTGATGATAACATATATCATAAAATGGTTACACTAAACAACAAAAGAATTAGAATTATTCAATGGTGCGATATTACTGATATTGATCTAGAAGAATTGCGTAGTGGACCATGGAATGATTTTGTACCCAATGACGGAATGACTAATTTTTTACATCAAATAATAAGAAGAGATGTTTGGAAAAATAGAGGCATACTGTTAACCGATGTGCCTCCGCAGAGATATCAATTAAACCATTATAAAAAATTTAAAGAGATAGAGTTAAATCACACTATACCAAACACTTTAAATTTATTATGATTGGCTGTTTTCTTTACCAGTAGCGTACATTTCTAAGTAGTTCGCATAATTTGTAATTGAATGATCTGAGAAGCTGTCAATTTGTCCTCTCTTTATACCCATCCACATGCCACGAATTCTATCTTTAAACAACTGCCACCCTGTAGGCGTACGAACATTTCCGTATGCGTTTAGGTAATGTAGTTCTCCGTGATGCTTATATCCCATTATTCTAAATGGAACTCTGGTAACAACATCGTTGTTGTTTACCCAACGATGATGAGTTACTCCAAGACTTTTAACATACTTAGGCCAACCGACTCTAGGTGATCCATATGTATAAAGTTCCTCTGGATCAGGAACACTAGCATAATACAAGCATCTGCTTGCCATAATAGTTGCCATTGCGGCTCCTAAACTATGTCCACAAAACCAAACTTTCTTATCATTGTTTTGAGTGCGTACTAAATCGTCACATACCATAGGCCAAAGTTCATCAACTTCAGTTTTAAATCCTACGTGTACTCTACCTACTGTTTCAGCAATAACTGGGAACGCATTTGCGTCTGCTTTAATATCGTTAAACTCTGTTGGTTCTGTGCCACGACAAGCAATAACTAAATCGTCTTTATTCATAAAACGATATGCTTGAGCACCGTCGATATTATAAAATTCTATAGTAGTAAATCCTAATGCTTTAGCATGTTTCTTAGCAGACTTTGGTTCTAAGTATGCTATTTCTGCTAGTTTGGCAAATAGAGCAGAACGCTCCGCAAAGTTCATTGATTTAATTGACATTTTTCGCTCCTGGAATCGTTGTTTTCCTACAAGTATTTACCAATTATGGTTGACATCTTTATGTGTAGGCGTTACACTATATAAACACTGACACATTAGAGGACTTAAAGATGTATACTGTTGAAGTTTACAAAACAGATAAGCGCACAAAGAGCGGTGAGCGTCAGGTGCTCAAGCAGGACTACGACACTGATAACCTGAGTATGCTAGAACACACTGTTAAAACAACTTGGCTTGCTCGCGACGGTTATCGATTTGAGATCCACGAGACCTATGTGACTCGTACTAGCTTGATGTCAGGAAAAGAATATAAAGAGAGATATGATACTCCGTATTATTGTTCTCCTAGTTCAGAAACTTACTGGAGTATGTGATGAGTAGAGATATTTGGGTAATCAGCGATACACATTTTCAACATGCTAATATCCTTACCTTTGTGGATTCGAACACAGGTAAGATGGTCCGTGGAGATCGTTTCAGTTCTGTTGAAGAAATGGACGAAACAATGATCGAAAACTGGAATCGTGTTGTCAAGCCTGGTGATATTGTGTACCACTTGGGTGATGTGTTCTTTGGTAACAAAGACACATTTAGAAGTTTATGGGCTAGGCTGAATGGCAGTAAGCGTTTAATCCTTGGTAACCACGACGATGCCAAGTTCTTTATTCAGAACGGACTTGTTACTAAGGTTGTTGTGTGGAGAGAGTTTCACGAGCATGGTTTATTGCTGAGTCACATTCCGTTAGATCCTAGCGGACTGTACAGAAAGCGTCACGGCGACAAGAGCACACAGAGGATGTTGTTAAACGTTCACGGACACATTCACCAGAATCCTAGTCCAACAGAACACCACCGTTGTGTTTGTGTAGAGCATATTGACTACACTCCTATCAACATCGAGGAGTTACGAATCAAATGATCGAACACAGACTGTATAGTGTAGAAATCTTTGTTGAACATCCACGAGTAAAAACAGCAGGGCGTATAGTAGATAAGATTATTCTTTGTACGCCCTCGCTGGCAACTTGGTATGCTCTCAAAGGATATACTATTTTTGATTTTACAGAAAGTTTGGATATGGATCCAGAATATTATGAAAAAGAGGTTTATTATGAATATTGATCATGAACCACAATTTGACATTAAGAAAGTAATTGAACACTATGAAGAAAAAGACGGCGTTGATATCACGTATATCTGTACCACTGACCTTACTGCTAGCGATACTCCTGTTGACGTTTTCTATAGGGAATCCCCTCATCCTGAGTTTGGCAATCGTTATTTTGGTCTTTACTTTGATCATGTGAGAAATCACCTGATGATTACAAATGCCGACGTTATCGAGACATTGAACTTTGGAATGATCGAAGTTGACGGCCGATGGCAATACAGCAAGAGTCATCACGATTACAAAGCATTTGGAGAAGCTGGATTTATTGACGGTGGACGATTATACTGCCGTAGTAGTAGCAACGTAGAATTTTTCAAAGTTTTCAACGGAAAGTTCGTACGTGACCACGGTGAAGATCTAACCAATTGGATGGATAGTAAATATGAACGAACGAATTAAAGAACTTGCTGAACAGGCATATGGTATTGATGCGGGCAAACCTTTTCATCCTAGCGCATTAGTGGCACTTGAAAAGTTCGCCGAGTTGATTGTTCGGGAGTGTTTAGAAATCTGTAAAGAACGAGAGCGTCCAAATCTTTATAGTGTTAGAGAAGTTGAAACTGCTATCTTGAAACATTTCGGAGTTGAAGAATGATTGAACGTTTAGAACATATTTGTAAAATTGTATTAGCAAGCGGAGTATAAAATAGCATGAATGACAAATCTTTAGACGAATTAAGAGAATCAATGCTCAAAGCACGAGAAAAATACGAAGCTGAAAATGATGCGTGGTGGGAAGGTCTCACTGAACAAGAACGTGAAGATGCTTTCTTTGCTGTTGTAAAACGTATACACAAGGCAGACTTACAAGATGGCGGATCCTATCGATACGCACTATACAATATATTTGGCTTTGATCCAGGCATGTATGTCAAAGGCATGGACTGTGGTTACATGGCTATACACAACGCTATTGGTGACGGTGAAGACTATCAAGCAATGCGTGGCGTAAATCGTTTTGAAGTTATTGACGATACAGGACGAGCTTATACAAAATATCTAAAAGATGATGAGCGTGTTCGCTATATGCTACAAGATGACAATAGAACACTAAAAGTGTTTATTGACAAAATTACTAAAATAGGAGTAAATGATCTATGAAAGTAGGACTAAGCATGAGCCGTTGTCTTCGTGACATTTATGAAGGCCGTGTAGAAGAAAATGATGTGTTGGTTATTATCGCTCGCACAGATTTTGATCCGCACAATGATAAACAGTGGAATGGTATCTGGGATGGTTACCTGTATGGTGGACTCAGTCATCCCGAATGGGCGGGCCTAGAAGATCATGAGGAAGGTATGAGGAAGTTGCTCATTAATATGTATGACGACGGAAAGGTCCACCAGCCTCGGCAGTTTAGCGCACACCCTGCTCGTATGCCTTACTACTGGTTAGAATGTATCGTTCCTGACGACGAGCTTCTAAATAAGCCGGCTGTGAAAAAGGCCTGGGATAACTATAAAGTAGTGGCAAGTTTATCATGAACTTTACAGATAAAATGAAAATGACTCCTCAGGAAATTTTTGAATACAAGATGCGTTGGAAGCCAAATGCTTTTGTAATTGATGTACATAGCGATTTAGATATACAATGTAAGGACTGGTGTAGGAAAAACTTGAATCGCTGGGAGTGGAGCATGGACACATATACGTATGTTTACTCACATACTTTCTACTTTGAAGAAGAACAAGCCGCTGACGAATTTAAACGTAAGTTTGAAAAGTGGGTAAATGTAGGTAAAAACTAATACATGAAAATTAAATACGATTTAGAAAAACATATTACTGCTCGTACACATCGTTATAAACGAGCAACAATACATTCTGAATCGTTTCCAGGTCTTGCGACCATTGAATTAAATCTTTCTGAATTGTGTAATCGAACATGTAGTTTTTGTCCTAGAGTTGATCCAGAAAAGTATCCCAATCAAAAAAAGTTTATGTCTTTAGATGTTGTTGAATCGTTAGTAAAACAAATACAAGATTCAGACTGGCGCGGCAACGTACACCTTTCAGGTTTTGGAGAACCACACAGTCATCCAGAATTGTTAGAAGTAATTAAACTGCTATCAACATCAGATAAAATTTTTATTGAACTTACAACTAACGGAGATCGATTAGTTGATAAAGACATAGCTGAACTAGTTGAATGTTTTAATAATGGACTACACGTTATTAATGTTGATTGCTATGACAATGAAGATCAATATAACAAAAGAAAAGTTGTCCTTGATAAGATAAACGCAACGTACATACTAAGAAAATATTTTGATCAAGGACTAGAGAAAGCAGTCCAAAATTATGGTTTTACAAACCGAGGCGGCGCCCTTGGTGAAATTGAATCAACCGGAGAATGTTATCTACCTTTTTATAAGACCATGATAGATTGGAATGGTAATGTTATCTTGTGCTGTAGTGATTGGTATAGACAGGCAGGAAATTTTGGAAATATTTTATCTACACCATTGACAGATATCTGGAATGATAGTACAATTAATAAAGTAAGAAGTGAATTATCCAAGGGTAATCGCACAGGTGTCTGCTCAAAATGCAGTATGAATGGCAAGAAAGTAGGCAAATTAAGTTTTGAACGTTGGAGACGTAGAAATGAAAATGTCTGATATAGAAATGTTGCCAATGTATCCGCCTTACATTAACGGAGTTCAAGCAATACTTGACTTTGGAGAATACCATTTGTCTATTGTAAAGCACGAGCATTCGTATGGTGGACCTCAAGGAAAATATGAGATCGGTGTGTTTGAAGCAAAGGACGGATTGGCTTCTGGAATGGTTGAACTTCCGGGTATTACTCAACCAGGTGATACTATAAAAGGATTTCTAGCTGACTACGAAGTTGATGCTATCCTTTTAAAGATGACAGCTATTACAGGAAAAGAGCCAACACAAGTATGAAATACGCAGTAATGGTTTGCCTTGACGGCAAAGACGATTGGTTATATATTACAGAGGATACAGGTAAGTGTGATTTTGATCTACAGCCTGTGTTGTTTGATACTGAAGACGAAGCAGATTCGTTCGCGGCGGCATGGCGTCTTGCCGGTGCTGAAAAAAGCGTAAAGGTAGTTAGTTATGATGATTAACAAACTAATCAGTTGGCTTTATACTCGCAGGATATTCGGACCGCGATGTTCTGACTATGAGCAAGGGTGTCCTTGTTGTGATGCTTGGACGTTTCACGACGAACTATTTGGAGAATAACGATGAAAGTCAAAATAGGACCTTATACAGACTGGTACGGGCCATATCAGTTGGCTGAAACACTTATGTTTTGGGTACCAAAGGAAAAGGACGAACACGGCTTTGAACACACTGCGGATCGTGTA
>Ga0209138_1003705_pt1 | contig 10758 bp, 6 predicted proteins | sample SaaInl3SG_22_DNA_FD_184645 | JGI IMG/M metagenome (GOLD analysis project Ga0209138, IMG submission 184645) | Marine microbial communities from expanding oxygen minimum zones in the Saanich Inlet - ESP_153SG_22_DNA (SPAdes) (version 2) | ecosystem: Environmental > Aquatic > Marine > Intertidal... | reverse complement strand
TATTAAATGTTGCAGGGCAAGGTCCTATTAATGTCTCCAAACTTGAAATTAATTACACATATTATTTTAAGTCTGCTGTAACGCTTGTTAAGGTAAATTTTTATGACATTCCTAGCCCAGATGAATTTTGGTCTGAGGAACAAGTAGCTGAATGGAGAAAAGATGTTGAAGCTATTGACCGCTTAAATGAGGAAGAAGAAGAAGAAGAAGAAGAAACTGAACCACATGTTTACTCCAAAAGTGAATTGTTGGATATGAATAAAATGTTTCCAAACTGGGATGGTGAGAGTGAACCTTTTTAATCTTCTAATAAAAAGATAGCTATATTTATATATTACTGTGCTCAAATTTTTAAAAGATCTTTTGACTCAATGAAATTGGCTGTTTTAGCCTAACTCACAGGGGGATACCCACGTTTGAATTATAGGCAGGGAGCCGTATTGTATGAGGTAGAGAGATTTTAATAAATAGATAGCTATATACTGCAATTTTTCTTTGTAAAAAGAGACAATTTACTTGCATATTAAAAATTAAAATTGTAACTTATTTATTATAAGTTTTTAAATTGTATCAGGGCTTAACTATTATTATAAGTTTTTATATTATTGGTACTGTTAGTGTGCAGTATATTGCACTATTTTTTATGCTATGTTTGAATTTTCATTGATTCGGTCAATAATACTAACAATCTTCACCAAATCTCCATCATTATCAAAAACTCCACTGATTCCTTGATCATTTAAATCCGTGAAGGGTGGTTCATAAAGCATGTTCTTATCTATAGTCCCATTTTTGGTTAAATAAGATATAATAGTTTTAATAAATGTCATTTGATCTGCTCTTAAATTACCAACTTGTAAGAAATCAGCAAAAGCTTCATTTAAAACAGCTTGTTCAAGCCCTGTAATACTTCTTATAAAGACTCCTAAGGGCTTTTCTCCATACTGCTGTATAAATTGATCTTTAGTGCCAGCTATACTCTCTGTAAAGAAGATTTTTTCAATTGTCTGAATTTCTTCTTTTGTTACAGGAACATTATTCCTGAGTTTATATATGGTAAGGTGATCTTTATTTTTTCTGATGTAGCTCTCTACTCTGTCTTTGTAAGACTGAAGACTTGTATAAGCATTAGTAATAGGTTCTCTTACAACTATACCCTTGTAATCAAGTTCATCTTCAAAGTGTGTGTATATTGGCTCTTGACTTACAGATTCTAAATATTTTATAAGATCTCTCAAACTGGTTCTGAGCACTTCTAGCTTTTTTAAAGTAATAGATGACCAGTAGTGATCTGTTTGTACTTCCTTTATTAAACTAATGTGTAAGGCTACTTGTGGAATATTATCCTTTTTTTGAAGTGCCACAGCTGTCTTAAATATCTTTGCCATATACTTCCCTGTACTCTCTGAGCCTGTAAGCAGTATAATTTGATAAACTAAGACTAACATATCAAAACGTCTAGCTAACTCATCATCAACTTTAGATGTTGGTTGTAGATGAGACAGATGCATATTAATTTCTTGAACATCACTTTTTGAAAGATTCAGCCATTTGTTTTTGTTACTATACAAAGTAACATACCTCATTTGTTTTCTGACCACAAACCTACTTTCATCTAAATTTTGCACAATTTTGTGGAGTTCTGCCAAGTAGGAATCTCTAACTTCTAGCTCTTCTGATGTTTTGTTTGATAAATGCGTAATTAACTGAGATACTTTTAGCTTGGCTTCAAATATTTGCTGCAATAAAGGCTTTACAGCTTTTAAATTGGCACCGTCTGGATTTTCATCAAAAAATTCAAAATTTTGACAGTAATCAAAAATTATAAATTCTTTTTTGTCTTCTCCTGGTGCAAATAAATCTGGACATAATCTGGTACCTCTTCCAATCATTTGCCAAAACTTAGAAGCACTTTTCACCATTTTAAAAAACACTAAATTTACTACTCTTGGGGCATCCACTCCTGTATCCATCATGTCTACAGAAACTGCAATTTGGGGTTCTTGATCTTCCAACGGATCTACAAATTGCTCTAATAGATTTTGTGCTTTGGTTTCATAGTTATCTATGACTCTTAAAAATTTCCCTGCATATTCAGGGTAATTGATATTAAACCGTTCTTCTATAAATACAGCATGAGCATGATTTTTAGCAAACACAATGGTTTTTCCTAGCTTGTCTCCACCACTTACTTTAATACCATCATTCATTAAATGCTCCAACACTTTATCAACGGTATCCGTATTAAAAAGCCATTTATTTAAAGCAGCACTTCCTATTTCATCTGGAGCTTCTTCATTAGATGGATCTCCAAATTTTTCTTCATACTCTTCTTTCTCTCTATCAGAAAGTTCAGCATATTTTATACCCTCTCTTTGAAATTTTAAAGGCACACTAATAGCTTTGGGTGGCACCAAATACCCTTGTTTTACGGCGGTATTTAATTCATATGCAAAGGTGGGATTATCATCTTCTATCCCAAATAAACCATAGGTGTTGCGGTCTATTTCTTTTTTTGGTGTTGCTGTTAATCCAATAATCATTGCATCAAAATAATCAAAAATAGCACTATACTTCTGATAGACGGAACGGTGTGCTTCATCTATAATGATCAGATCAAAATGCCCAATTCCATAAAACCGTTGGTCATCTGTTTTTACTTTATCAATCTTATTGATAATAGTTGGGTAGGTTGAAAATACCAAACGGGTATTACTATCTTCTTTTTCTTTTGTAAGATCTATGGATGAGAGGTGCTCTAAGTGTTCTTTAAAAGCATTTTTAGCTTGAGTTACTAGTGCATTTCTATCTGCTAGAAACAACACTCTTTTAGCCCAGTTGCATTTAGTGAGCATATCTACAATGGCTGCAGCTGTTCTGGTCTTTCCGCTACCTGTTGCCATTACTAATAAGCTTTCTCTTTTAGCTCCTCTTAGGTTCCCGTCTTTACCATCTACTACCAAGTTCTCAGCAACTCTTTTAATTGCTTCTAATTGGTAATCTCTACCTGCTATGTCTTTATTTACCTTAAAGGCTCTGAGGTCTTTTCTAGTAGTTCTTCTGTCTATGAGTAGTTGGATTTCATCTTGGGTATAAAACCCTTGTATCTCTCTATCTGTATAAAAGGTGTCATCCCAAATATAGGTTTCAAAACCATTGGTATAAAAGATCACAGGACGCTGTGCGTGCATAGTCTCCAAGCAATCTGCATAGAGTTCTGCTTGATGTCTTCCTTTTCTAGCATCTGCCATGGTTCTTTTAGCTTCTACCACTGCCAGTGGCTTTCCATCTTTTCCCCAAAGCACATAATCTACATAGCCAATACCAGATGGATTAGTACTTACAGGCATTCCCTTGACTTCATACTCTAACTCTCTTCCTTCTGCTAGGTCTTCCCAACCAGCTTCTTTTAGTAAAACATCTATATATAGTTTTCTAGTGACAGATTCTGGGATTAAAATAGGAATAGTTTTCTCTGGATCTTTTACCTTTTCTCTTTCTAACCTACGTTTAGTAGTTGCTTTTTGTTGATTTTCTAATTGCTTTTGGAGCAGTTCTATTTGTGCTGCTTGAGATTCTATTTGTGCACGTTCTGCTTTGTCTTTTTCCCTTCTTTGGTCTAATTGCTCCTCTAGCTGTTTGAGTGCTCTCAGGGTTTCTTTTTGCTCATTTCCATCTGGAATTAATCCCATGGTAAAAGAAGGAACGGTTAATTCCTCTTCACTATAATACAGTCCCAGAAAACTCATAAAACGGAATAAGTTTTTTATACTAGCAATAGATTGATCATGAGTGATTGCTTTTCCGTGTGCTGCATTATTTCCTGTTAAACGTATTAGGTTTATTTCCCTAAACATAGAAGGTTTAATGATTTCTCTAAAACATTGCTCATGTATTAAACTAGAGAGTTTGGTATCATAAGGCCATTGTAATTCTTCATCATTTTGATACAACCACTGCACTGTTTTCTCTAGTGCTGATCTAGCTATCATAGCACTTGCTTTTGGAGAAGTTAATGTGAGCTTCTCAGCTTCATTAGCTTCTCTAAATATGGCTGGCCATTCTTTATGTAGGAATTGGAAGTTGCTCATATTAATAACCCATTTTTCTCATTTTGATTTCAAGATTGTTATAATTTCTATTCTTATCAATAATAATCATCTGAAATCCTTTGTATTTCTCTTCATAAGGTGATTGCCTAACCCAGACATCTTGCAAAGAGTAAGAATCCTCATTAAATTTCATTGTACCCATTGTGCATGGGCCTCCTGAAACTATATTCATTAAGTAATACCAATTATTTTTTTTAACTATAAGATATTGTCTGCGATTTGTTTTGTGAACAGCATATATATAACCTCCATCTATTTGTTTATTAAGATAACTCATTTTATCCCTATAAATCCTCATTTTTGATTCATATTCTCTTTGTAATCTTCTATCCTCCATAATATAATCAAAGATCCTGTTACAAAATTCATAAGTTATTATTGTGTTTGTTAGAGTCTCAAAATTTTCTGTATACTCAAGGATTTCTTTATTGGTCATATTTAGTGATTCAAAACAATCAGATGCTAACAATTTCATCTTTTTATTATTGGGGCAACCATTAAATTTTTCTAATCCAAATTCTTCTGGACAATCATCTTCACTGTCTTGAACCCCATCCTCATCTGTGTCAGGGCAGCCTTTAAACTCTTCTAAGCCGTACTCATTTGGGCAGTCATCCTCACTGTCTTGAATCCCGTCTTCATCACTATCAGGGCAGCCATTAAATACCTCTAATCCATATGTCTCCGGGCATCCATCATTTCTGTCATAAACACCGTCTTTATCAGTGTCTTTACAAGATGTAACTGCAAAACAAATTATGAGTAGTAAGAGGAACTTCTTCATGTTAATTTCTTCTAATTAAACCTTTGTTTTATGTACTCCATCATCTGGCTTGGTGTCAACCTTGCAGATGAACCTCCTGCTCTAATATAGAACTCCTCATCATTCCCTTTTTTAAGGTAAACAGGAACTTTACTAGGTTTACAGTCTACAAGAAAAATACGTTCTCCCTTATAATCATGAAAGCTTGGCTTAATATTAAGCATTGTAGTTGTTCCAAGTTGAGATTTAATCAGATTCCCTAGATGTAAATCCATTTTATCTTCATTTTCAAACCCATCAGTACTAAGTCCTAAAGCATCCCCATTATCTGCTACCCCTATAACCAAGGTTCCTCCTTCTTTTGAATTTAGAAACCCATTTATGGTTTTGATAACAGCATGTTCCATTGCCTTGTCTCTCTGACCAGTATGTAAATTCACTCTTAAGGTAGACTTGAATTCAGTATAAATTCCTTCACCTTGAAATACCATTTGTTCTATTGTGGTAGGTTTTTCATCTACAACTTCACCTTTTTCTAATTGCTTGAATCCATCTTTGGTAACCCCAGCCATTAGCTTTCTTCTTTCCTCTAGGAACTCATTGTAGGTCATACTCTCCCAATCTCTTGGTAAAGCATGCCAGTAATTCATTTTAACTAATTTCTCCTGAGGGATTATTTTTTTAAACTCTTCCATATACTCTGATGGTGGGGAGTCTGAAATCTTTATGTTATCCTTCCATTCAACAAAAGCAAAGTTGGCTATCTGATTGGTAATTCTTGTTCCTTCAAGCCCAAAACTCTTCAGGTAATTTTTAGGAAATAGGTGGTGTCTTTCTACTTTACTTTTCTTGGCTCTAGTAGTAGGATCTAATGCATCCCAAATTCTAATTTCAGAGAACAGTGCTTTTGCATCAAGCAAATGTAATGCGGCTATATAACAATTATTTAAAGGAGAATTGGAAGAAGATGTCTCCATTCTTGCAGGCAAAGTGGTCTCCCAAAAGTCTGCTGTTAATTCAGACTTAATTGTATTGTTTATCCAGTTTAAAAACTCTTCTGCTTTTGTAAACCCTCTAAAATCTGCAAGATCTCTTTCCATAGCAGATTCAGGAGAGCTACTGATATACCTGGAAGTAATAATTGACATGAAAAACCATCTTGAGATTGCATTTTGCAGCTCTTTATCAGAAACTTTGTAGTCCTCTTTTCCAATGATATAGAGTATATATGTATAGATTAGAGTTCCTTTTGAGTTTATCATGGAGGCACTCCTAAACCCTCCCTTTTGAATTATACTAAGGAAGTCATGCCAGTTTTGAAGGTCTAATGTTTTCTTTTGAGCAGCTTGCAGTACTTCAAATTGTTTTTCTCTTTGTTCTTTACTTAGTTTTCCAGATTCCAAGTCTTTACCTCTTAATAAAGCATAGGCATATTGAAGTCTTGCTCTTCTAAATCCAATCCCAACAGAAACTCTCAGTAATTGATCTGGGTCAGGTTCAATGAAATAGTTGTACGGCCCTGGCTTTCCTTTTTCTGGTTTACGGGCTGCTTTACAAAAAGCCTCTAGTTCTTTTCTCCCATCTTCCCAGAAAACAGACATCAAGGTTAAAATGAAATCAGCTTGATTTAATGACTTTCCTTTAGAGTTTATTCTCACAAACACTTCAGCCACTTGCTCTTCATCAATACCTGAGGAGAGTTGTAAAACAGTAAACGGAAAAGAGCCTATTCCAAATAGTTTTTGAAAAGCTATTTCACATTTTTTCTGTTCTTCAATAGAAAACTCTTTGCCATCCTCTTCTCTAATTTTTTTGAGCTTGTTAATGTAATCCCCTACAATAGCATATTGACTTGCATCCTTTTCAAAGCACCTACTGATATTTGGTATCCACTCTGGGTTTCTTCTGATACTGGCATCAGCAACATCAAATTTTCCTTCTAGAGGTTTAAAAGCAATCTCTATTTTTTCAGAATCATAATTCTCTCTTACAACTGAAATTCCTTTAATAACTGCAAACAAAGAAGTAAGTCTTTGTTGACCATCCACAATTAAGAGGTGAGGTACTTTTTGGTGGCTGTAGGTTCCTATTTGTTTGACCCCTTTTTCTGCATCCGTCTCCCAAAACAACAAATACCCTACAGGGTATCCTTGATACATAGAATCAAACAAATCTCTAACCTTGGAGTTTTTCCACACAAAAGGTCTCTGGATATCTGGCAATCCAATTTCTCCCATTTCTACATCGTCCATTAATTTGGATAGTGAATAGCTTACTTCTTTAAATAGTGGTTTACTCATACTCTTGTAGTTTTATATTCTGAATTCCTCCTAAGAATCTATTTACAGGCATAGGAGCTGGATGATAAGGATTGCCTGATTTGGTTTTTCCTATACATTGGCACTTAAGTCCAGCCTCTTTAATGATATTTATAATCTTTGAAGCTTGATTTCTCAGGTATGAATGATCATCAACGTGGTTTCCCCAGCAACAAATAATTTTAGTTATGCTAAAGGAAGTATCTATAAACATCTCCTTTATAAAATCAATGTTTTCTTGAGCTAATGATTTATCTACTCTCTGAGGTAGGTTAATTGGTTTGGATGTTCTCTTTGGGTATAGATTTACTAACCACCAACCATCACATCCATTATTATTTGCAATTGTCTGAATGTTCCTAGAGGTAGGGTCTAGTTTGTCTTCATTTGCAGTGCTAGGGTTTAGACCTATAGCTAACATTTCTGTATTACCTCTTTTACCAAGCAAGAAACGCTTGGAAGTATCATTTAAAGGTTCACATATTATGTTGCTAGCACTACTCAACTTAACTCCCCTTTAAATGCCCTTTGTAAAAGGCTGTTAAACAAATCTTCTGCCTGGGCTAAACTAGCCTGTGCTTGTTTTTTTTGTGATTCTATAACTTGGACTCTTTCTGAAAATTGGTTTTGTAATTCAATTGGAGGTAATAGTATCTTGAATTTTTTCATGTCACCCAACTGTAAGTCTTTTATTGCATTTCCTTTACTCTCCCTGTGTGATAATCTTTGGATGTATGGAGTTCTTAAATAAAACAAAATATAAGTTACATCAATACTCTTTTTAAATTTGATCCTTGCAATGTTTTGAGTGATTGCAAAATTTTCAGATACTTTAATTACTGCACACTGTCCAATTCCTGCGCCTGTCTTAGTAAATAGAACCTCATTAATCTCAGGTTTACCTTTATTAGCAACCTTATCAAAATCATCTTTTGCAATTAGCTTAGCATCATTAAAATTAACCTCTCCACTCTTAATTTCTTTGGCTGAAATCACAGGAAAACCTTCTTTTTTATAAGCAGGCCTAACAGTTAATCCATAAGTAATAATCTCAACTGATTCCCCTAAACTTTTTTCCATCCACTCCTTAGGATTCCTCATAGGATCCCCAAACATATCCAGAAACAAACTCTGGGTTAGCTCATCATACTTTTCAATGAGTGCTTTTGTTTTTTGCCTGTAGGCATCTGCTGCATCTAAAATAGCTGCTATCTTTTTTTGCTGGTCTAGTGGGGGGAGTGAAAATTCAAATCCTTCTAAATCACCCTTATTAAAACCCGCTTGTGCAGCTCTGTCACCTACATTTAAAATAAAATTTTGAAATATAGTCCCTCTTAATAAGTGCAAAAGAAAATCTCTTCTAATTTTATCTAAATTAGGTTTAGTTTTGACTAGAGCAACATTATATGCCCCTGATAAACCTGTACATATTTTACCAACGGAAGCACCATATCTTCCAATTAGAATATCATGTTCTTCACAAGTTTTTAAGGTTTTCTTATAAGGGATGTATTCTACATTGTCTTTTCCCCTTTGTGTAAAGTCTCTTATTTGAAGCATTCTGATATAACCATCTTCTAAATCTTTTTTCCATAAACTTTTAGGCGGTTGTGTACCACCTTGAAAATCACATACATCTGTTAGCTTAACAAAACTCTCCATTAATTCAACATCTTTTTTAAAGCAGTCAAAGCTTGATTTCTTTCTTGGTCTAGAATTTCAATATCCTTTATAATCTCTGTTGGAGCAGCATATTCAATTTCTTCATAGACTATTTCCTTGTATGTATTTAGAGATAAGTCCCAATCATTTTCTTTAATCTCATCAAAAGGCACCAAGAAGCTCTTGTCTGTTCTGGCTCTATCAGATTCATTTACTAAATTGTGATACCTGTTTAATAAATCAGGGATGTCATTTTCTTTAATTTCATTGCGCTTATCATCTAAACTGTAGCCATCTGCTTCCATATCATAGAACCAAACTTTATCAGTTCCACCCGTTCCTGTTTTGGTAAAGAATAGCACTGCAGTACTTACCCCAGCATAGGGTTTAAATACTCCACTTGGCATAGAAATCACAGCATCAAGCTTGTGTTTTTCAATAAGCTCTTGTCTTATTTGCTTATGAGCATTAGAACTTCCAAAAAGAACCCCATCTGGTACAATTACAGCAGCTCTACCGCCTGTTTTAAGCATCCTTAGCATAAGCCCTAGAAAGAGCAATTCTGTCTTCTTAGACTTTACGGTTTTAAGAATGGAGTTTTCTACAGCATCATAGTCTAAGCTTCCTTTAAAAGGAGGATTTGCTAGTATTAAAGAATACTGGTTTCTAATATCTCCAGCTCTTTCACTAAGAGCATCATTTTTAATCAAATTTGGGCTTTCAATACCATGAAGCTGCAAGTTCATAGCTCCAATACGGATCATGGTATCATCTATCTCAACCCCATTAAACATTTCATTGTTAAAATGATCTCTGAAGGACTTGTCTAAAAACAAATCCTTGTGGTTGTCTCTAAAATATTCTCCAGCAGCTACTAAAAATCCAGCTGTTCCAGAAGATGGATCACAAATGACATCATCCTTTTTAGGCTGAGTCATATCTACCATCATCTTAATAATATGTCTTGGTGTTCTAAACTGTCCGTTGGTTCCAGCTGTAGCAGTTTTAGACAACATATACTCATACAAATCTCCTTTGGTATCTCTGTCATTCATGTTAATCTTATCAATGAGCTGTACCACTTGATCTAGTAGTCTTGGAGTAGCAATAATAAAAGTAGCCTTACTCATAAACTCAGCAAAGACACCAGCGGCATCACCCACTTGCTTCATGTGGTCAAAGACGGTCATGTTATCAATTACGGGCTTTGTAAACACTTCAAACATAGACTCAGGATCTTTATTTTTAAAGGAGTTCCATCTAAGTTCTTTTTGAGCTGTTGTGAAAATGATATTTTGGATAGGAATTCCAACAATATTGGCTTTCTTCTCTTCCAAAAGCTGGCGTTCATCTAACCTTCTTATAAAAAGCAGATAGGTAAACTGTTCTATGACAGATAAAGGGTTAGAAATTCCTCCTGTCCAAAAGGCTTCCCAGATCTTATCTACTTGTGATTTTAAATCTCCTGTGATCATTAGATTTTATTAGAATGTATTTTATATTGTAGCAAGGTACTAATGTAATCAATTTATTGGATTTTTTTTTACTTATTAAACCACAACAAAACAAAAATCACTGCCAGTTTTTCTGCCAGTTTACTGCCAGTATTTTGGTTTTTACTGCCAGTTTTATGTATTTTTGGTTCTTAACCATGGTAGTAATTATTGTAGATAATGAACTATTTTTGGTGCTTTGAATGGTGTAAAATTTACCTTAAACCCTTTGTATACTTGAGTTTAAAGCAAAAAAAAGAGTAACCATTTCTGATTACTCCTTAGTAGATAACTCATTGGAAATATCGAACATTAATATTTCGCGGCAACACTTCGTTCAAACCATTACTTCAATCGAATTTTTATTAGAGAGCTATAGGAGTGCGAATACATCCACGATCTCATCAATT
>Ga0209138_1003702_pt1 | contig 10763 bp, 18 predicted proteins | sample SaaInl3SG_22_DNA_FD_184645 | JGI IMG/M metagenome (GOLD analysis project Ga0209138, IMG submission 184645) | Marine microbial communities from expanding oxygen minimum zones in the Saanich Inlet - ESP_153SG_22_DNA (SPAdes) (version 2) | ecosystem: Environmental > Aquatic > Marine > Intertidal... | reverse complement strand
TTGATTTGCTACATGCAGGTCATATTGAAATGTTAAAAGATGCACGTAATCAATGTGATTACCTGATAGTAGGACTACAAACAGATCCTACAATTGATAGACCAGAAAAAAATAAACCTGTTCAGAGCGTGTCTGAAAGATATATTCAACTAGATGCTTTGGCTTGCGTAGATGAAATCATTCCTTATGCTACTGAATCGGAATTATTAGACCTTATTGCAATAGTCAATCCACAAGTAAGAATTCTTGGTGAAGAATATAAAGATAAAGATTTTACAGGCAGAGATTTTTGTGAAAAAGAAGGCATAGAATTGTATTATAATAATAGAAAACATTCATATAGCACATCAAATTTGCGTAGGAGAGTAATTAATAATGTCTAAAATTGCAGTTCTCATGGGTCGTGGTGTAGAAGGTTGCGGTGTAACTAAAAATGTAGTAGAGTTTCAAAAGCTTATGGGAGTTGAAGTCTTTGCTACAATGGACAAAGTATGGCCACGCCAAAACTCTATGCAGTTCGATGTCAATTATTTCCGTGGTTCTGATTGGAATGAAATCAGTAAGAAATCGCGTAAGTTTGAAGATTTAATGACATGTACTGAAGTCATTGATAGAATTAATCAATGTGATGCTTGTATTGTCTTTAGTGTACCATCAAAAAGTCACCCTGAAGAATGTGTAGACAATTTTATTGATATGTTAAAGCATATCAAAGTTCGTAAGTCTATTGTGCAAGTAGACCACAACATTCAATCTATTAACCGCAATGCAAAATTAAAAGATGTACTTGAACAACTTGATGTGATTATGACTCACTCAGTTACAAATCCATTTTCACAATGGGTTCGTAAGAATGGTGTACAAAAACCTATTACAACTGCTGGTGTAGGTTATAATTTTGAAGAAAATCGTAAGAAGTATTGGAAACCTACAGCAGACCAACAAAGTAATCTAATTAGATGGGTTGGTCGTTCAGCTGGTTGGAAGGGTCCACAAATCCTCATTGACTTTCATCAGAAACAATTGAAGGATCGTGGATTTATTACAATTCTTGAAGGTTTAGAAGCATCTATCGGATACAAGGGTATCCTTTATGAAAATATTGATGACCCATCAACACGATGGGAAGTTGTAAATAAATTTCGCCCTGAAAAAGAATACGGAGAAACGGGTGATTTCGAATATGGCGCTGAGAAAAACAATAATGGTGCCTACTTATATCCAGGCTATACACACCATGAAATGATGGAACGTATGAGCCTGTCAGCATTTGGTTCAGATTTATATCATCTGAAACCAGAACAATACGGTGCTAATATTGAATACTGTCATGCAGATTGCATTGGTGGTGGTACAGTACCTATTTTCCACAAACACTTTGGAGAGAATATCATTCACAATAAGATCGGTAAACCAGTGATTGAATGTGATGATAGTGGAACAGTTTTCCTAGAGAAATCCTCAGGTAGTTATCAAGATAATGCGGAGATTATCGTACAACTATCTAAGGATTCAGGATTACGGAATGAATGGAGGGAGAAATCATATGAATTTTGGAAGTCTCACTGCGATGCAGTGGATGTGTACAAAGATATTATCGATAAAACCCAACATTTTATCGGTGAACCTGAGAAGCAAGATGGTCTTGCTTCATTTTTTGCATAGGAAACTAAATGAAAGCACAAACACACCTTAAATACGGATTAATTACTTTGATTTTTGGATCTGCACTATTATTCATGAACATGTTGTTGCATAATATTGCAGTTTCATGGATTGGATATATTAGTTCATCCACACTGATACTTATGGGAGCATATGATATATGTCAATGGAACAAAAAAACAAAAAAGTAGAACTAAGAAAAGCTCGTAAAAAAGCTATTAAATTGCAAAATATGAGCTCTACTAAATTAAGTATGGCTCAGGCATTGCAGAGAGTTATGCATGGAAAAGACTAATCGAGTTTGGGGTCATTACAAAGTTCTTTATGAAGCGAAAGACTTTCGTGTAAAAGAACTAGTAATTGAACCTGGCCTTGCGTTATCAGACCAGTATCATGAACACAGATCTGAACATTGGCTTTGTGTTTCTGGCATGGTTAAAATTAAATTAGATGCTCGAGCAGATTGTGGTCAAAGAATACGTAAAGTGGTTACGCTAAAAGAAGGCGAATCTGTTGATATTCCTAAAAACTGCTGGCATAAAGCATTTAATCCGAGTGACAAACCTGCACATATTGTAGAAGTTTGGCGTGGTAACATACTCACTGAAGACGACATAAACCGCCGCGATTAGGTATAAATATTTTGTTCGTTGAAGCGAGCTAAAATGTATGCAGGACGCGGGTGCAATTCCCGCCTGCTCCACCAAATTTGAGGATTTATGCAGTTCAGTACTAGAATACCGAGAATGCCAATGAATCCATCTTGTGAAGCTGATGTTCTCACGGATGCACGTAAGTATTATTGCTATACATCAAGACCCGGTGTATGTAAGAAAATCAAACGTGCATATAATAAACGTGAGAGAAAGTGGATTAAAAAAACCTTTGGGGCAGATGTAGGATCGACTGGTACTGAGTAGGTGAGTGGAGAACAGGTGTGCAAGCGACCTTAACCGTAAGAAACTCGTAAATGCAAACGATAACAATGCATCTAATGATATCCGCTTAGCGGCATAATCATTTGGGTTTTTGGCTAGTTTTCCTTGAAACAGAATAAACTAGCACTTTCATAAAAAAAATAATTTCCTTACAGTATAACTCTCTAGTCAACTTAAAAAAGGAAATATGATGAATAAAATCGTTTATTGTGCCGTAGCGGCACTTATGACTACTTCTGCTTTCGCGGCAGACAAAACTGGTTATGCAGTAAATGCACAATCAGAAAATTATGGTATCTTTATGGGGAATGGTACCGCTTCAGATTTTAACGAAGACGCTGATGTTATTGGCTTGAATGTCGATGCTGGTATTGCAGATCTTAAAATTGAACTTGTCGATGAAGGAGATGAGAACGATTTTAAAGTAACTGTAGGTAAAACTCTTGAAACGGAGATTGCTGGTGTAACATTTGGTCTTACGCCTGAAGTAGAATACTACACCGGTGATAGTTATGATGATGCAGAAGTACGCTTCTCACCAATCGTATCTGCATCAATCAATGTTCTTGGTGTGACACCTTTTGTACTTGCAGAGTATGATTTTGTAACTACAGAAAATGCATTGGATGATTTTCAAAAAACTGAAGGTCTCTATGCTGCTGGTGTAACAGTACCACTTACTCAAGCAGTTTCAGTTACAACCGCTTATCAGCAAAATGTAGATGTTGATTGGAATGAAACTGATGAAGAAGTCAATGTTACTTTGAATGTAGCATTCTAAAAAAATATTCTTCTTGAGAGTATAAATAGTCTGTGATGCCGTAAGGGTCACAGACTATTCTTGCTTTATAAGGAGAAACAAAATGACAAGAACATATACATACCCAAGCTCGGCCTTTGTTGGATTCGAGCGTCTTTTCGATGAGTTGAACAAAGCACAAGGCTTTACATCTACATCATATCCACCACATAATATTATCAAAAAGAATGAGGATGAATATGATATTGAGATGGCTGTTGCAGGTATCAATACAGAAAATATCGATATTGAGCTCAAAGAAAACACTCTTAAAATATCTTATACACCAGTAAAACTGGAAAGGGAATATGTCTACCATGGCATTTCTGAAAAATCTTTTGTGAAGTCATTTACTTTGCATGACTATGTGATTGTAGATTCTGCTTCAGTAAATGATGGTATTCTTACTATCAGCCTTCGTGTTGAAGTGCCTGAAGAGAAGAAACCACGTAAGATTGAAATTGTGGGAAAGAAGCAATTGCTCACTGAATAAATAATCTATGTCCTATCTAGTACACAATTTACCACCAATTCATGTATGGGTAAGAAAAGAATATCTCTATGACCATCAAAAAGGACATGGAGAACTTACACCAGGTATATGGGTAAGTGTAAAGAGCGTACCAGGAAAAGCTCTCTATTTTGAGACCTTATTGACAGATTATGGAGCACTGTATGACAAACTCCCCATTTCGGCTTTCGTCAGTAGTGAAGATGCGGCATGTCTTAACGGATCTAGCGATTTACCACTTGACACTCTTCAGCTTTGGGATTGTTTTGACTACAATCTTACGGTAATAGAGAAGCCATTACTCAGCCGCTGTGCATTTTATGGAAAAGACCGTGGTATGCACAGCGGCAAATATATTTTTACTATTGATAATTGCCATTCAGAACAATCTACATTGGATACGGGTTTTAGTGAATATGACCCAGAACATAAATCATTCAATGTGATTGCCCTTGATAATGGTCAATTTGCAGCTCAGCCAAACAACAGGGTTATCTGGTCAGATAATTCTCTTATCCCCACAGAAAAAGCAACACCGGACTTTAAAGTGTGTTCACAGAACTATTGTGTAGAAGATACTGATTATTGGAATGTAGGCCACACTGATGAATGGTCATATAAAGATAAAAAAGAAGAAAAAGATCCGGCATTGGCCAGTATAACTGGATAATGAAAGCATTTGTAATAGCATTTATCCTTACCATTTCGAATAATGGTGAACACGACGATATCATTGTTCAATTTGGTGGTCCAGGTTTTTTCTTTGATAAATTGTCAGAGTGCAATGAAATGCTTTCTGAATACGGACCTGTAAACATCGTAGAAGATTTTTTAGGTGGTTTAGAAGCTGTAACAGCACTTGATGTAAATATGTATCCGCACTGTACACCATATGATACATATCATCGAACATTTCCGGATTATCCGGAATTTGACATTCCAGCACATAATCTTCCACCTGAAATGGGTTTATAAATAATTTGGAGTTGGTCACTCAACATAAAACAACCGACAAAAACAAAGGAAAATATTATGTCACTTTTAGAAAAACTAAAAAAGACCAGCACGGTCAAAGCCACGGAAGTTCTTTCCCAATCTAAACTTTTCAATAAAAAAGATCTCTGCCCAACAGATATTCCCATTGTGAATGTTGCCTTATCAGGTTCCATTGACGGTGGTTTGTCTTCTGGTCTTACGGTAATTGCAGGTCCATCAAAGCACTTTAAGTCAAATCTTTCATTGCTTATGGCATCTGCATATTTGAAAAAGCACAAAGATGCTGTATGTCTACTATATGATACTGAGTTTGGTATTACACCAGAGTATCTTAAGTCTATGGAAGTAGACCCTGATCGTTGTATTCATACACCAATCGAACACGTAGAACAACTTAAATTTGATTTAACTAAACAACTTGAAAACATCGAACGCGGTGATAAGGTTGTTATTGTAATTGATTCAGTTGGTAACCTTGCATCAAAGAAAGAATTAGAAGATGCACTTGACGGTAAGTCTGTAGCAGACATGTCTCGTGCTAAAGCTCTTAAGTCTTTGTTCAGGATTTCTACACCATATCTCACAACACGAGATATTCCAATGATTGCAGTTAATCACACTTACAAAGAAATTGGTTTATTCCCGAAAGACATTATGTCTGGTGGTACGGGTATTTACTACTCAGCTAACCAGATCTTCTTTATGGGTCGTCAGCAAGAAAAAATTGGTACACAAATCAGCGGTTATAATTTCATGCTTGGTGTAGAAAAATCTCGTTTTGTACGTGAAAAGACTCGCTTACCATTAAGTATCTCATGGGAAGGTGGTATCAACAAATGGTCAGGCTTACTAGATGTAGGTATGGAAACTGGTTGGATTCAAAAACCATCTAACGGTTGGTTCGAAGGTGTTAATAAACACACTGGAGAAGTGCTTACAGGTAAGACACGCCAAAAGGATACAAACACTGCAGAGTTTTGGTTACCATTACTTAAAGCTGGATTTGCAGATGCTATCCAACAAAGATTTGCAATTGGCTCAGTCAGAGCTGTAGTAGAGGATATCGAAGTAGAGGAGAATGATGATGGCGAATCCGAAGAACTTTAAACCTTTCATTGACCCAGATGGAGGTCAATGGATCGAAGTAACAGGAGCATCAAAATATAAAGGTGTAATTTGGCGGCCAGTAGACATTGAGCTGACAGATGATGAAGATGAAAATGGTGGTGGTAATCTAAAATTTGAGTGTGAATTTTTAACCGTTGCTGGCACCGAATCTATGTATCTACATGATGAAGGTTTTCAAAAATTGGCTGGACAAGTCATCTTAGATATTATTGAAGAAACTGTAAAACAATCAAATCCATTGGTATAATCTAAACATGTCAGTTGATTCTCCACAATTACGTATGGGCATTCTGTATAACTTAATGCTCAGCGACGATTATTGCCGTAAAGTACTACCTTTCATTCAGGAAGATTACTTTTCACAGCAACATGAAAAAATCTTATCTCAAGAAATTTCTAAATATTTCAACAAATACAATAGCGTTCCTACAAAGAATGCTATTGCTATTGAAATAGAATCCCGCAATGATTTGACAGAACCGATTTATAAAGAAATTTCTAACTTCTTAGAAAAGGCAGAAACTGTTTCAGCAATTGATAAACCAGAGTGGTTAGTCAATAAAACTGAGCAATGGTGTCAAGAACGTGCAATTGTAAATGCAGTATACAAAGCTGTAGATGTTATTGGCGGTGAAGATAGAAATACTCAAATGTCTGCATTACCAGATCTTCTTCATAAGGCTATTGGTACATCATTTGATAAATCTATTGGTCATGATTATGTTGATGATGCCGAAGATCGTTGGGAATTCTACAATCGTAAAGAAGAAAAGCTTGAAACAAACCTTGAGCATTTCAATTATATCTTACGCGGCGGTATACCACAGAAAACTCTTGGTGTTCTTATGGCCGGCACTGGTGTAGGTAAATCATTAATGATGTGTTCTATATCCGCTGGTTTACTTGAACGTGGTCATAATGTATTGTATATCACATTGGAAATGGCTGAAGAAAAGATTGCCGGTCGTATTGACCAAAATGTTCTTAACCTTACTAATGAAGAACTTGAGCAAATTGGTAGAGATTCGTTTATGAAAAGGTTTAACACCCTTCAATCTAAAACTAAAGGTAATCTTGTAGTTAAAGAATATCCAACTGGTACTGCTGGTGCAGCTCACTTCAGAGCATTGTTAAAAGAACTTGAAATGAAGAAAAATTTCAAGCCAGATCTGATTTGTATTGATTACCTTAATATCTGTAAATCTATGACTGCATCTAAAAATGCAAATTCATATGAAAAGATTAAGTGTATTGCTGAAGAATTACGTGCTCTTGCTATGGAGTTTGGTTCTCCAGTATTGACTGCTACACAAACAAATCGTAGTGGTATGGAAGATGCTGATGTTGGTATGACAAGCGTGTCAGAATCATTTGGCCTTCCAATGACAGCTGATTACTTCTTTGCCATGACAACAAATGATCGTTTACGTGATGAAGGTGTAATCAGATTTAGCCAGCTTAAAAATCGTTATGGCGATCCAGCTGACCGTAGAAATTGGTTACTTAAAGTTGATTACTCTAAGATGAGAGTAAGTGACCTTGAAGATCAGCCAGCTCATATTGATGCGCTTAACAATGCAGGTATGAGTCAAGAAACAGAAACAAAATCTATTATGGATGTAAATTGGAGTTAATATGAAACACGACGAACTATTTGGAACTTTTGATAAAGACCTACATAAAGTATATTGTCGACAAGAACACCACGAATATGTATGGGATGGTGAACTTTTATTTAAAAAAACTTATGTCCGCAAGTATATACCTAATAGTAAACACGGTTACTCAGATTCATATACAAGGGAATTAGTTTAGTGATATTAGTCGACTTTAGTTCAATCGCCATGTCATCCATCATGCCTCAAATTGATAAGTTTGAGGAAAACACTGACATGATCCGTCATATTATGATTAACATTATTAGACGTTATAATGTTGAACATAGAGATGAATATGGCGAAATGGTAGTTTGTATGGATGCTGGTAATACATGGCGTAGACAGTATTTCCCTAATTATAAAGCTAATCGACGAAAAAATCGTGATAATAGCATTCATGATTGGAATGCTATCTTTACAATGATGAATCAGGTTCGTGATGATATTCGTGAACTATCACCATTTCGTTGTATTTGGGTTGATGAATGTGAAGCTGATGATGCTATTGGCACCATTGTAGAAAAGCAGATGAACCCAGAACCTATTCTTATTGTGTCACCAGATGGTGACTTTAAGCAGCTACAGCGCTATCCTAATGTAAAGCAATATAGTAACTTACAAAAGAAATACATTGTATCACCAAATCCATTAGATGAACTACATGAAAAAATCTGTAAAGGTGATACAGGTGATGGTGTACCAAATGTACTATCAGATGATGATGTTCTGATTACTGAAGGCAAACGCCAAACACCTTGTAGTAAGAAAAAGATCGTTTCATTGAAAGAAGATCCGGAATCGCTAGGTATTTCTACAGCAAAAAGATTTGCTCGAAACACCACATTGATTGACCTTACACGCACACCAGACAGATTAAAAGACTCTATTATGGATGAATATAATAAAGGTCCTAAAGGTACAATGATGTCTTGGATGAATTATTTAATGAAAAATGACCTTAAATTACTATTAGAGAGTGCCTCCGACTTTGAAGTCAAAACACTATAGATATAAATACTTTGTCGACAATAAGAAAGAAGGAGACTCCTAATGCCCTACGTAAAACCACGTGTTACACAAACAGGTGTTGGCGGTACATTTTCAGATAGTGATTACTTGGCCAGTGATCTGAAAAATCTGGATAGTGATAACGCTCAAGTATATGCTTCTAAAGGCGGTTATGGTTATAAAAACATTGACGGTACTTTTGAAGTTTTAGATGCTTTGCCACTTGGTAAACTTGCCACTGACTCAGATCTTCGCGTATATTTAAGATATGACTCAGATAAAGAAAACTTTACAAATAACTTTGATTCAGACCTGAAAGATACAGCATATGTATCAACAGCCGTTGCTAACAAAGGCTAATTAAATGTTAGCTGTCTTTACTTTCGGTAGAATGAATCCGCCGACGGTTGGACATGAAAAACTAGTCAATAAACTAAGAACGGTTGCTCGCCAACAAGGTGGGCAACCGTTTATCTATTTGAGTCAATCTCAAGATAAAAAGAAAAATCCCTTAGATTATCTTACTAAGATTAAATTTGTACAAAAAGCATTTGGTAAAAAGCTTGCACCAAGATCGAAAGCAAAGACTATTATCCAAGTCATGCAAGAACTAGAGAAAAAGTACAGTGATGTAACTTTGGTTGTTGGTTCGGACCGTGTACAAAGCTTCACCGATCTACTAAATAAATATAATGGAAAAGATTATACATTTGACAGTATAAATGTTACTAGTGCTGGTGAAAGAGATCCGGATGCAGATGATGTATCTGGTATGTCAGCATCAAAAATGAGAGAGCTGGCGAAAGATGGAGATGAAGCCGAATTTGCGAAAGGTGTCCCGAGTCTCCTATCAAAGCAATCAAAAAGCCTGTACGATGCCGTTCGTAAAGGTATGGGACTATAATATGAAAGAAAAGAAATGGTTAAAATTAGAGACTATCAAGTTTATGAAATCCTAGAGGAAGTTGAAGCTCTAGGCACGGATATTGCAAGAATTGCACGTCTAAAAGAATTCCAAGAACACACTCCACTACAATACGTACTTAAATGGAATTTTTGTGATACATTAAAATCACTTATTCCTGAAGGTTCACCACCATATGAAAGTGCTGAAGATGGTCCATCACCAGCAAGTCTATGGGGTTATCTTAAAGTATTTCCAAAATTTGTAGATTGCCCACAAGGTAGAGCATTACCTGGTCTAAAAAGAGAAGCACTCTTTATTGAAATGCTACAATCAGTAGATAAAGATGAAGCAGAGCTTCTTATTTTGGTGAAAGATAAAAAATATGATGGTCTGAATGTTTCTGTAGTTATGGAAGCATTTCCTGATCTCATCGCAGAGACTTCAGAACCTATTCCAGAAAAAACTGATGCTGAAAAAGCTGAAGAATTGAAATTGTATGCAGAACAGCTTCAGACACAGGCAAAAGAATTAAATAATCAAGCTAAAGAACTTAAAAAAGAAGCAACACAACTTTTAAAATCGGAGGCCTAAATAATGAAGCCTTTGGAATCTATTAAGTTCTTGCACGATGTCGGGCAGTTAAAACCTGCTATTAGTGAAATCGGGTTTGATATTCACTATAATAAGATTTACCGACAACATATTGATGACTTCAACCAAGGTGTTGGAGATTTCGCGTTTAATAAAGCAGGTGCACACCTACACGGTTTGTACTTTGAAAACATAAGGGAACGTAGAGAAAACAATCTACCAATTGGAAAAGCCGAACAAGTATTATTGAATCGGTATGGTTCATTTGAAAATTTTAAAAAGACCGTACACGAAACATCAGAAAGATTACAAGGTTCGGGTTGGATTTTTATGAATGCGGCTGGGTATGTTAACATCATACCAAACCATAGAATTGTGGATAAAGCAGCACTCGTAATTGACTTATGGGAACATGCTTATGCGTACACTTTTGGAAATGATCGAGCAAGTTACATAGAAAACTTTTTTGATATTATTGATTGGGATATTGTAAACTCACGATTAGTAGGAAACTAAATGTGTGTAATCGCAGCAAAATATTTTAAAGATTATGGTTGGATTC
>Ga0209138_1003696_pt1 | contig 10778 bp, 10 predicted proteins | sample SaaInl3SG_22_DNA_FD_184645 | JGI IMG/M metagenome (GOLD analysis project Ga0209138, IMG submission 184645) | Marine microbial communities from expanding oxygen minimum zones in the Saanich Inlet - ESP_153SG_22_DNA (SPAdes) (version 2) | ecosystem: Environmental > Aquatic > Marine > Intertidal... | reverse complement strand
TTGCTGCTTAAACATCGGCTCACTTTTTTTACCAACAACAGGAATTTTGATAGTAGCAGTATTTCCCTTAAAGTCTTTGGCAATAATTTCAATTTGATAATTTAAACCAGCTTTTATATCGATAAGCCCTTCATTAACCAAATCTTCATAGATACTTAGTTTATTGGCTTTTTCTTTAAAAGTTTTTTGAACTCTACTTTCGTATTTCGCGAAATGGGGATAATCGATTAATAGATTTAGGTATTTACTTTCAGCAAAAGAAAACGTTTCTACGTCATGGTAATAATGCCTTTTTCCATTCACAAGCATTTCTATACTATACACACCATTTTTATTTAATTCTTTCCCTAATCTGTCATATACATTTATTCCGAAACCAATTTTTCCAAAAGCACTTATTCTATTAGTGATGTAAGTATTTAATGTATCTTTTTTAAGTGCTAAAATTTGCTTTTTTGTTGTTCTATTAATTTGTGAACTAGATTCTATTGGATATGCCATCAATTTATTAATTCGTGGGGCAATAGAATCTTGAACCACTAATCCAAATAACATGGGATTGATAATATGTTCTGTTTTAGTGTCTCTTATCTCATAATGTAAATGAGGAGCTACAAAACCACCTGTACTTCCAGAATAGCCAATAATTTGTCCTTTTTTAACGATGATTTCATTTTCTTTTGGATAAATATTACCTGTTTCATAATTTTCTTTAGTGTATTGAATATTTTTCACATACTCTTGAATTCCTTCCCCAAATTTGCTCAAATGTGCATAAACAGAAGTATAACCGTTAGGGTGTCTGATGTAAATTACCTTGCCATAACCCCAAAGAGCTACTTTAATTCTAGAAACATAACCGTCAGCTGTGGCATAAACTTTTAATCCATTTCTGCGTTTCGTTTTAATGTCCATTCCAGCATGAAAATGATTACTTCTTAGCTCACCAAATGTACCTGCCAAAGATATTGGTATATCTAAAGGGCTTCTAAAATAGTCAGTTGGATAATTTTCTTGACTAAAAACAGATAAGCCAAAAAGAAAAAATAAGAGGAAAATATAATTTTTCAATTCAAGTAATTTTATACTAAACTAAGAAAACTATTGCATCAAAATGTTAAGAATTAATATAAAATTTTGTTCATTATTTATTATAAGCATAAATAGTTGTTAGTTATAAAACAGAATGCTAACTTTGTAGATATAGTTTTATAATTAAAAGCTTAATGAGTAATACTATTGAAGCAGTTCATTTATTGGAAGATAAGTTAAAAGACTTACTATCTAATTATGATTTCTTAATTAAAGAAAATCAAATTCTACTTCAAAATACATCAAAATTACAGCATCAGCTTTTAGAAAAAGAGCAATTATTAGAACAGAAAGAAAAAGAATTCAATTTGTTAAAGATTGCTAAAACTATAGAAGGCAGTGAAAACAGTACTAGAGATACAAAACTCAAAATAAATGCTTTAATTCGAGAAATCGATAAATGTATCGTTCAATTGAATGAGTAATTAAGTTCATTATTATCGTGGGAAAATTAAAGATTAATTTAGTAATTGCAGGAAGAACATATCCTTTAAGTGTTAATAACACTAAAGAAGAAGAGGGTATGCGTAAAGCTGCAACGAATATTAATCAGCTTATTAGCATGTATGAAAAAAATTATGCAGTAAGCGACAAACAAGATGTTTTAGCAATGTGTGCATTACAATTTGCGTCAAAACTAGAAATTTCTACCTTAGATAAAGATGAAAGTAATACAGAAGCGTTAAATAAGATAAATGAACTTACCAAGTTGGTAAGTACTCATTTGGAATAAGTTCTTTAAAATATAATAATACACTGCCTACACTAGTTATTTGTTTGATAAACTCAACACTAATCTATTATGAAGGATGAGTCTTAGTTGCCAAAGCAAGCCTTAGAGACTGAATTTTTATGCTGAACATGTTTCAGTATATTTCAGTATCAAGAGGATCCTTGATCAGCTAGTTATTCCTAAACTTGTCATAATGGAGTTTATATAAACCCTACTAGTGTAGGCTTTTTTTATACAATCAAACCAAAATTATGAATGAAATAATCATTCCTGTTATAGCAGGATTCGTAGGCTTAATAGTAGGTTTATTAATTGCTAGATTTTCTGAGAAATCAAAAGCTAGTAAGATTTTAAACGCTACAAAAAAAGAAGCAAATGCCATGTTAAAAGAGGCTAAATTAGATGCTGAAGCTTTAAAGAAAGATAAAATATTACAAGCAAAAGAGAAGTTTATTGAATTAAAATCTGAACACGAAAAAGTAATATTAAGTAGAGAAAAGAAAATCTCTGATGTAGAAAAAAGAGCAAGAGATAAAGAATCTCAAGTTCAATCTGAAGTTGATAAAACCAAAAGATTAAACCAATCTTTAGAACAAAAAGAAAAAGATTTTAATTACAAATTAGAAATCTTAGAGAAAAAAGAAGACGAAGTTGAAAAGTTACATAAAAGACATGTAGATCTGTTAGAACAAATTTCAGGTTATTCAGCTGAAGAAGCTAAAAAAGAATTGGTTACAACTTTAAAAGATGAAGCGAAGTCAGATGCGATGAGTTTTATTCAAGACACCCTAGAAGAAGCAAAATTAACAGCAGAACAAGAAGCTAGAAAAGTTGTATTAAATACCATACAAAGAGTAGGAGTAGAACAAGCTGTTGAAAATTGTGTATCAGTATTTAACTTAGAATCTGATGATGTAAAAGGTAGAATCATTGGTAGAGAAGGAAGAAATATTAGAGCCTTAGAAGCTGCAACAGGTGTAGAGATTATAGTTGATGATACTCCAGAAGCAATTATTCTTTCTTGTTTTGATCCTGTAAGAAGGGAAATAGCCAGACTATCGATGCATAAATTGGTTACAGATGGTAGAATTCACCCAGCTAGAATTGAAGAGATTGTTGCTAAGACCGAAAAACAAATTACACAAGAAATTATAGAAGTTGGAAAACGTACTGTAATTGATTTAGGAATACATGGATTACATCCTGAATTGATAAAAACTGTAGGTAGAATGAAATACAGATCTTCTTATGGTCAGAACTTATTACAACACTCTAGAGAAGTTGCCAACCTTTGTGGTATTATGGCATCAGAATTAGGAATAAATCCTAAGCTTGCTAAAAGAGCAGGATTATTACATGATATTGGGAAAGTTCCAGATACAGAAAGTGAATTACCTCACGCATTATTAGGTATGCAATGGGCTGAAAAATATGGTGAAAAACCAGATGTTTGCAATGCTATTGGTGCACACCATGATGAAATTGAAATGAAAACACTATTTGCTCCAATTGTTCAAGTATGTGATGCAATATCAGGTGCTAGGCCAGGAGCAAGAAGACAAGTTTTAGATTCTTACATCCAAAGATTAAAAGATTTAGAAGAAATAGCTTTTGGTTTTTCAGGTGTTCAAAAAGCATATGCTATACAAGCTGGAAGAGAATTACGTGTCATGGTTGAAAGTGGTAAAGTTAATGATACCAAAGCGGCTGAATTATCTTTTAGCATCAGTCAAAAAATACAAAATGACATGACCTATCCCGGTCAAGTTAAAGTTACTGTAATCAGAGAAACGAGAGCTGTAAATGTAGCTAAATAATAAAACTATATAAAAATTAAATTCCCGTTAGATCATTGAGCGTAGTCGAAATGTCAGCGGGAATTTTTTTAGAAACTATTTAACCTCTTCTAGGATGGTATTTCTCAACTACTGATTTTAAGAAACTATTATCTAAGTGAACATAAACCTCAGTTGTAGTAATACTTTCATGTCCTAACATTTGTTGAATGGCTCTTAAATCTGCACCATTTTTTAATAGATGTGTTGCAAAAGAGTGTCTTAATGTGTGAGGACTGATCTTTTTATTTAGGTTTATTTGAATAGCCAAATCTTTTAAAATCATAAAAATCATCTGTCTGCTCAAGCCTTTTCCTCTTCTGTTTAGAAATAAAGTATCTTCAAACTTCTTTTCAATTTTTAAGTGAGAGCGAATGTCTTTACTATAAGAAAGTATATATTTTTGAGCTCTATAATGTATCGGAACAAAACGTTCTTTATTCCCTTTTCCAACAACTCTAATAAAACCTTCATCAAAAAACAGATCTGAAATTCTAAGTGTAATTACTTCGCTAACCCTAAGACCGCAACTGTACATTGTTTCTAAAATTGTTCTATTTCTTTCCCCTTGTGATTTGCTTAAATCGATAGCGTTTATTAGCTCATTAATTTCATCTTCCGATAAAGTATCTGGTAGTTTTCTACCAATTTTAGGGGCTTCAATTAAATCTGTAGGATTACTTTCTCTATAATTTTCAAAAATTAAATAGTCAAAAAAGCTTCGTAAACCAGAAATAATTCTAGCCTGACTTCTTGGGTTTACTTTTTTCGCAATTTCATAAATAAACTGTTGTATTAAATCTTCTTTAATTTTAATTGGGGATATAGAAATCTCATTAGTATCTAAAAATAAAGACAATTTTTTTATATCCCTCGCGTAACTTTCTAATGTGTTTTGAGAAAGTCCTCTTTCTATCTTTAGATATAGCTGATAGTCTTGTATTGCTTGTTTCCATTTCACTTTTTGAAGATACTCAAAAAGTTAAATTATCTACTAAAAAATAGTTAAATTATTATCAATTATTAAAAAAATTGAATTATTAATATTTTTTTACTAAATTTAAAATCGAATCAAAAACTTTATTTATTATGAAAAAATTATTATTAGTACTTGCTTTAGCATTATTTTCTTTTACTGCTAATGCTCAATTTAGTTTAGGTGCAAGTGTCGGTCTACCTACTGGAGACGCAGGAGACATTACATCTGTAGCCTTTTCTGTTGATGCAGCTTACATGATGCCAACTGATAATGCTGTTAGTTATGGTATCACAGCTAGTTATTTATACTATTCTGGAGAAGATCCATTTCCAAACTGGTCATTTTTACCATTAGCTGGTGCAGTTAGATTTGAAGCTTCTGAAAAATTTTCATTAGGAGCAGATATTGGTTATGCTATCGGATTAGACCCTGATGGAAATGACGGAGGTTTTTATTACAAGCCAGTAGTAAGTTATGCTCTAGGTGAAAGTACTTCTTTAAACCTTTCTTTTTCTAATGTAAGTTTAGACGGTGGAACTGTTTCTAACTTTGGTTTAGGAGTAATGTTCGGTTTATAAGAACTTATTATATATAAAATTAAAAGGGAGCTATAAGCTCCCTTTTTTTTATGAAAATAATTAGTACTTTCGTAGTATGAGATTAGCTATTATTAATGGTCCAAATTTAAATTTATTAGGGAAAAGAGAACCAGAAATTTATGGTTCTAATTCATTTGAGGATTATTTTGAATCTCTTCAAAATAAGTTTACTGATTTAGATTTCACTTATTTTCAATCCAATATCGAAGGTGAAATTATAGATAAATTACATGAAGTTGGTTTTGATTATGATGGTATTATCTTAAATGCTGGAGCATATACTCATACCTCTATTGGTATTGGTGATGCTGTCAAAGGAATCAAAGCTCCAGTGATTGAAGTACACATCTCTAACGTGCATTCTAGAGAGGAGTTTAGGCATAAAAGCTTTATTGCTGCAAATGCTAAAGGTGTAATCTTTGGTTTTGGATTAAAAAGCTATGATTTGGCCATAGAAAGCTTCTTATAGTTTTAAAATCATTTTAATATCAGCCCTTTCATAATACACGTCACTTTCTAATTCGACTTCCTCAAAACCTACTTTTTTATAAAGACTTATGGCTTTAACTAAAGATCTATTAGAATATAACATAATCTTTTCCCAACCTTGTTTTTTAGAAAAATCAATACAATGAACCATTAATTTGAGGCCAATTTTCAGCCCTTGATATTTAGGTAAAACAGCCATTTTACTTAGCTCATAACATTCTTTTTCATTGATTAAAGCTACAGTTCCAATTATTTCATCATTTAGTTTGGCAAAGAATATATAGCCTCCTTTATTAATAATGTATGATTGAGGATTCCCGAGAACTTCTTCATCATGAGGTTCAACAAAAAAATATTTCTCTAACCATTCAATGTTTAGATTTTTAAAAACAGATGAATAATCTGTATGAAAATCAATAATTTCTATCGTTTTTTCCATTTAAATTTTACGATCAATAAGTTGAATCATTTCATTTTCTAAAGCGATCGTTTTCTCATATATAGCAGTTGCTTTTAAAAGAATATTATCCGCAAAATCTCGATCTTTAATATCCTTAGCATTAATACGAACATTGAAATATGCTCCTAGAACAGCAGTTCTAGCACAAAGTGCACCAACACCAGCATCTGATAAAGAATTCTGCAACCCTTTTTTTGCCATGGCCATCATAACTTCCATAGAATTGTATGCAGTCTCCATTACTTTGAAAGGAATTTCAGTTGCATATTTTGTTGCATTTTCTATTGCTTCTTTTCTTGCTATTATTTCTGTTTCATTTGATTTTGGCATTCGAAATCCTTCTATGATTTTATTAAAAGAATTGGTGTCTTCATCCACTAAGAAGAGTAATTCATTTTTATACTGTTGTCCTTTTTCTGCCCATTTAGAAAAGAATTCCCATTGATCATCCCAGCCAGGTTTATGTGCCGATAAGTTTGCCACCATCGTTCCTAATGAAACGCCTAAAACCCCAACATAAGCAGCAATTGAGCCACCACCAGGAGCCATAGATTCTGAAGCAGTTTCATCTGCAAATTCTTTTACAGTAAAATCAACTAGTTTTTTATCGGCATCAGAATTCATAACAAATTCAATAATTCTTTCCTGAGGATTGAATGGTTTTAAATCATCTAGCCCCAATGATTTTATTGCAATCTTAATTTTTTCATCTTCACTAATTCCTAAAGAGCGCTCTTGCTTTAGTAAGAAATAATCAGCAGCATCTAACATGGCTTTTAGAGGAACCAAACCAACCAATTCAGATCCGGTAACTCTAATTCCTCTTTTTTGGGCAGCTTTTAAAGTTTCATCAAATGCTATGTGCATTGAAGTGATTGAAATATTAGTTAAATTATAAGAAATTTGAGCAATTCCATATTCTTCAATATACCATCCAAGACCCTTTACAGCTTTTAACTTTCCAGGAATTCTTTCTGGATTTCCATTTTTGTCTAAAACTTTTTTTCCATCTATTAATTTTACTCTTCCGTTTTCACGAATGTCGAAAGCAATAGCATTGGCACGTCTTGTAGAAGTAGAATTTAAGTTAACGTTATATGCAATTAGAAAATCTCTTGCCGAAATTGCCGTAACTCCTGAGTGCTTTATATTTTCATTATATTTTATTGGTCCAAAATCTGGTTTCCAATTAGTATCGGAAATTTTTTTTTCTAAACCTTCATATTCTCCAGACCTAACTGTTGCTAAATTTTTTCTTTCATCTTTAGTCGCAGCATTTTCATAATAATATCCGGAAATTCCTAATTCTTCTCCAACTCTTTTTCCTAATTCATGTGCATATTTTGTGGTTTCCTCCATCGAAATATTGGCAATAGGAATAAGCGGACAAACATCTGTTGCACCAAACCTTGGATGTTCTCCAGTTTGTTTACTCATGTCAATTAATTCAGAAGCCTTTTTTATTAACAAAAAAGCAGCTTTAATTACTTGTCTTGGTTCACCAACAAAAGTTATTACCGTTCTGTTTGTAGCTTTTCCGGGGTCTACATCTAACAATTTCACCCCTTCTATTTGTGTCACCACATTAGCAATTATATTAATTTTTTTTAAATCTCTACCTTCACTAATATTAGGAACACATTCTATGATTTGTTGCTTCATTTTAATTGATTGTTTGATGTAAAAGTAATTGATATAAAACTTGATTCAAAATGTTAACATTTGTTAAAATCATTTATATTTTTTTTTTAGATTATTTAATCGCTTTTTTAAATTTTATGACAAATAATTCTCATAGCAATATAGAATTTTCAGTAGTAATTCCCTTTTAAAAATGCTCAGGTACTCTTGAATAATTGTGTGATCGTTTATTATTAGTTTTTAAGAAATTAAATAAAGAGATTATTCAATTATTTGAAGAAGGAGTTAGTATTAAAAGTTATGAAACCTTTTATGAAGAAATTACAGATAAAGATCCAAAAGAATATTTAGATTATCATTTTTATAAGAACATCAATATAAGTAGTAACAGTGATAATACGTTTTATAAAGTTTTTCATAGGATTTTAGATGTGATAATTTCTATAATTGGTTTATTATGTTTTGCTTTTATAATTCCTGTAGTTTTTGTGTGTAATCTACTTGCAAATAGAGGACCTTTTTTTTACACTCAAAATAGAGTTGGACAGAAAGGAAAGATTTTTAAACTACGCTCTATGATTGTAAATGCTGAAACACGAGGAGCTGTTTATGCAGAAAAAAACGACAAGAGAATTACTTTATTTGGCAAGTTTCTTAGAAATACCAGAATAGATGAATTTCCTCATTTTTTTAAAATCCTTAAAGGTGATATGAGTATCATCTGTCCAAGACCAGAAAGACCAGTATTTGTTAAAGATTTAGAAGAAAAATTCCTTTTTATGCAATTAGGCATGTTGTAAAACCTGGTCTTACAGGTTGGGCACAAGTAAAATATCCCTATGCAGGGACTTTAGAAGAACAAGAAATTAAATTGAGATATGATTTGTTTTACATCAAAGAACAAAGTACATCCTTAGATTTTAAAATTATCATTAAAACGATAACTACTGTTTTATTCTTTAGAGGTCAATAATCTCAACAAATATAAATTCCTTAAAAATAATAGCGCCAAAATTGGTATAATAGCTATGGAAAATTGTTGAATTTCAAAAAGCCAAACTACAACTGTTGCGAGTAATAAAAGTAAAATAAATCTGTTGTATTGATTAATCCAAGAAGGTAATTTTTTCTTTAGGAATATAAAAGAGATGAATACATTAGGAAAAAAAGCCCATAAAAAATTGAAGTTATTAGGTGTTGTAAAATGATCTGTGAAAAACCATAAAAAACAAATCAATAAACCGATAACTCCCGTTGTAAAATAGACTGTAAAATCTAACCACTTAGATCTCTTATTTCTTTTTTGATCTCTATATGTAATGACAATGGTAACTAACAAAAGAACAGAAAAAATGAAAATTGGATTGTACCAAACAATCTTAATCTCTTTTTCTTTAAAATTCAAAATAGGACTTTCATTTTTTACTAAAGAAATAGTCTTACCATTTTCGGTTTTATTAGCCTTCTTGTAAGCTAAATAAACATAATCTGGTAGATACATATATTGTTCTGCAGAAATGTCTTTATCAAGCTTATTACCTAATGCTAGGTTAATTCCAAAATTACCCCAAGTATTCCATGAGATTTCTTTATTCATTAATTGTCTTAAGCTATAATTCTCTTCTGAGTAGGATGTTGGAAATTGAACTTCATCACCAAGAACTTCTTTAGTAATGTCTCTTAATTTGGTGGCACAATTGTTAAAATAAGGATCATATAAATATTCAGCATTTTCACGTAAAGCATTAACTTCTAAAAGTCCATACATTTTTTGTCTTTCTTGCTGAGATAAATTTAATACCTGAGCTTTCATCCATCGCTGCTGATAATTATAATTTAAAACAAAGTTTTTAAATGGACCTTTTCCAAGCTTATATAATAGTTTTCCTTTTGTGAAATTGAGATAGAAATCTGGTTGATTAAAATCAAATAATCCATAATTGTAAACTACATCCATTTGTAAAACAGGGTCTTTTACTCTTATGGCACTATGACCAAAAGCTTCAAAAAGTGCATCTCCTGGTCCAACAGTAATAATACTTATCTCTGAATATACAGAAAGCTGCAATCCTTGTGATTGAATGTTTTGAAACGAAATAAATAGCAATAAAATAAAAAAGTAAATTTTTCTCATATCGTTATCGTCTAAAGAAACTATAATCAATTTTTACAGAAAATATGTTTGAAAACAGAGCATTCCCAACACTTCCAATATTGGTTAGTGCGTAATCAATCTGAATACCTTTGAAAGTAAACCCTACTCCGAAATTTGGTTGTAATGATAAATTTTTACTTCCATCAAATTCAGTCGTATTTTGAAAATTACCAACACCAGCTCTTAAAAACACAAAGTTTTCATAATCTAATTGAAATCCTATCGCTGGATCTATACTGGCTAAATCAGTAGAAATAATGTCATTGGTTTTTGCAAAACGCATGTTTAAATCTACTTCTGTTAGTAGATGAAAAAAGCGACCTATATCAAACTTTCTTGCAACACCAAACTGCACTTTAGGCTTTGTAATTTCAGTTGTTTCTGGTAATTCTTGATTTTGACCTGGAATTGCATTTTGTATAGTAGCAAATGCATCTTCATCAATATTCCAGATATTATAAGTGGTGGTTATATCTCTAATCATTAATCCAAATTTCCAATTTCCTCTTTCATATTGTATCCCGGCATCCAAACCAACCCCCCAAGAACTTGCAAAATCACCAATGGTTCTTCTCACTACTTTTGCATTGATTCCAAAATACATGTCTTTAAAAATCAAGTTTCTCGCATAAGAAATATTCAACGCATAATCAGCGGCAGAGAACAAACTAATTCTATTGAAATCGATATTACCTTGACTATCGATTAATTCTGTTGTATTAAGAATGTCATCAACTCCAAAACGAATAATAGAAATGCCTAAGGCACTTTGTTTATTAATGGGCATCGCAAAAG
>Ga0209138_1003693_pt1 | contig 10787 bp, 9 predicted proteins | sample SaaInl3SG_22_DNA_FD_184645 | JGI IMG/M metagenome (GOLD analysis project Ga0209138, IMG submission 184645) | Marine microbial communities from expanding oxygen minimum zones in the Saanich Inlet - ESP_153SG_22_DNA (SPAdes) (version 2) | ecosystem: Environmental > Aquatic > Marine > Intertidal... | reverse complement strand
TAATGCTATTCACATTAGTATTTGGCTGTAATCAAAAGGAATACAAAGAATCTGTGGCAGCAGAAAGTGTTGATATTAGTAACGATTTTGAAATGGTAAAAGAAGAAAAAGTCGTTTCAAAATTCACCAATAATCAAAACAATGTGCCTTTAGATTTAAAAATCATTAAAACAGCATCTGCTAGATATAAGGTGAATAATGTGGCCAATGCAACGCGAAGAATTAAAGTAATAGCACAACAGCATGGTGCTTATATTTCGGACTTAAGATTCGATAACAATTTGTACAGGAAAGAAAACAGGTTTACCATTAAAGTGCCACAAAAGTATTTTGATAGCGTAATGGATTCTGTAAATACAGTTGTAGATTTTGTAGAGTACGAAAACATAACAACAAAAGATGTTACTGAAGAGTATATAGACCTTGAAACCAGGCTTAAAACTAAACGAGAAGTCAAAGCGCGATATGAAGCTATTTTACGCAAAAACGCAAAAACAGTAGAAGACATCTTACTTACAGAAGACAAACTGCGAATTATTCAAGAGGAAATAGAATCTGCTCAAGGACGTTTAAAATACTTAAGTAGTAAAGTGGCTTTTAGTACCATTCAAATAGATTTATACGAATCTGTAGAATATGTTGAAGAGCCTGAAGCTTACACCAAAACATTTTTAGATGAAACAAAGCAAGGTTTGGCCAATGGTTGGTGTTTTATTGAGTCTTTTGTGATTGTATTAGTTAATATTTGGCCTCTATTAATAATTGGTTTAATAATCTTCTTTTGGCTGAAAAAAAGACTTAAAAAATAAATGTGATAAAATATAGAATAAATAATTTTCTTATTCTCTATTTTTACAACATAAACTAAAGATAATGCAACAAACTACAAATACCATATTAATGATTCGTCCTGTTCATTTTAGAATGAACGAGCAGACAGCGATTAATAATTATTTTCAAGAGGATTTAGACCTTAAAAATGCTGAAATTAATGTAAAAGCACAACAAGAATTTGATGCTTATGTAGAAAAGTTAAGAGCAGTAGGTGTTAATGTAATTGTAGAAGATGATGACAAATTAATGGATACTCCAGATTCTATTTTCCCAAATAATTGGGTGAGTTTTCATGAAAATGGTAATGTAGGTTTGTATCCTATGTTTGCAGAAAACAGAAGAAAAGAGCGCAGAGAAGAAGTTTTTATGCGTTTAGAGAAAGAAGGTTTTAAAATCAATAATATAATAGATTATACCGAAGCAGAAAACGAAGGTGTTTTTTTAGAAGGTACAGGAAGTTTGTTGCTAGATCGTGTAAACGATAAAGCCTATTGTGCATTATCACCAAGAGCAGACGAAAGTTTATTTATTGAATTTTGTGAAGATTTTGAATACACACCAATTGTATTCACTGCAAACCAAACGGTAGATGGTAAACGTATGCCTATTTACCATACTAATGTTATGATGTGTTTAGCAGAAACATTTGCTGTTATTTGTTTAGAAACTATAGACGATAAAAAAGAACGTAAAAACGTATTAAAAAACCTTAATGAAGATAATAAGGAGATTATAAAAATTACTGAAGAGCAGATGGCTAATTTTGCTGGCAATATGTTACAAGTAAAAGGGAAAGACGATAAGCGTTATTTAATTATGAGTCAGGCAGCTTACAATTCTCTAACTCAAGCGCAAATAAATAAAATAGAAAAACACTGTGCCATTTTATCAAGCTCACTAGAAACTATTGAAACTTGTGGAGGCGGAAGCGCACGTTGTATGATGGCAGAAGTCTTTTTGCCAAAAGCATAATTTAACTCTATTACTATAAATTTAGGCAGTTCTACACCAAGAACCGCCTTTTTTTATGGTGTATTAACTTATAGAGAAATTAAAACTATATCTCTATTTAGAGCAATTAATGCTATATTTGTGCCTTTAAAATAACAATCACAAATGAGCCTTCAAACACTACTTACAAAAGCAGTTAAACAAGCTGTTAAAACGGTATACAATGCCGATTTAGAAACCGTAGAATTTCAAGCAACACGTAAAGAGTTTGCAGGAGATATTACTGTAGTTGTGTTTCCTATGTTGCGAGTAGTAAAAGGTAATCCTGTAAAAATAGGAGAGGCTATTGGTGACTTTTTAGTGCAAAATGTAGAGGAAGTTAAAGCGTTTAATGTTGTAAAAGGTTTTTTAAATGTTGAAATTGTAGATGCTTATTATCTCAACGTCTTTAATATTTTAAAGGCAGACAAGAATTTTGGTGTTTTACAACCTAAAACTAAAGATCATGCTGTAATGGTGGAATACTCATCACCAAATACCAACAAGCCATTGCATTTAGGCCACATACGTAACAACCTTTTAGGTTATAGTGTTGCCGAAATTATTAAAGCCTCTGGAAAGACCGTTTACAAAACACAAATTATTAACGATCGTGGTATTCATATTTGTAAAAGTATGTTGGCTTGGCAACGTTATGGTAAAGGCGAAACTCCAAAGTCTACAGGTTTAAAAGGCGATAAGCTAGTAGGTAATTATTATGTAAAGTTCGACCAAGAATATAAAAAGGAGATTGCAGTATTAATTGCTGAAGGTAAAACTGAAGACGAAGCAAAAAAGGAAGCACCAATTTTACTCGAAGCCCAACAAATGCTTCAAAAATGGGAAGCTGGAGATAAAAAAGTAGTAGCACTTTGGGAGAGCATGAACCAATGGGTTTATAAAGGTTTCGATGTTACTTATAAAAATTTAGGTGTCGATTTTGATAAACTGTATTACGAAAGCCAAACCTATTTATTAGGAAAAGAATTTGTAAACGAAGGACTAAGAACCAATGTGTTTTATAAAAAAGAAGACGGTTCTGTGTGGTGCGATTTAACCGAAGATGGACTCGACGAAAAAATAGTTTTACGTAGCGATGGTACAGCAGTGTACATGACACAAGATATTGGTACTGCAATACAACGTGCAAAAGATTTTCCAAACGTTGGTGGTATGGTGTATGCCGTTGGAAACGAGCAAGATTATCATTTTCAAGTGTTGTTTTTAATTCTGAAAAAATTAGGATTCGATTGGGCTAAAAATCTATTTCATTTAAGTTATGGAATGGTAGATTTACCTAGCGGAAAAATGAAGAGTAGAGAAGGAACCGTTGTTGATGCAGACGATTTAATAGCAGATATGACATCTACAGCTCAAGACATCTCAGAAGAGTTAGGGAAACTTGACGGTTACAGTGATGAAGAAAAAAGCGAGCTATATAAAACCATAGGTTTAGGTGCTTTAAAATACTATATTTTAAAAGTAGACCCTAAAAAACGTATTTTGTTCGACCCTAAAGAGTCTATAGATTTTCAAGGTAATACAGGACCTTTTATTCAATATACTTATGCTAGAATACAATCTATTTTACGAAAAGCTAAAGTTGGAAATGATAACCTTCCTAATGCTGTTGAAGTTTCTATTGAAGAACTTCATGAAAAAGAAAAAAACTTATTAAAACAATTACAATTGTTTCCAGAAGTAATACAAAACGCAGCAGCAAACCACAGTCCAGCTTTAATAGCAAACTATACTTACGATTTGGTAAAAGACTATAATTCTTTCTTTCAAAACCTACCTATTGTAATGGGTAACCATAATGAAAACTCTGTTGCATTTAGAGTGCAATTGTCTCAAGTTGTTGGTAATATCATTAAAAATGGGTTTAAATTATTAGGGATTTCGGTTCCTGAGCGTATGTAATAGGCTTTAATATAAATTTAAAAATCCCAAAACATAATTTATGTTTTGGGATTTTTTTTGGAGTTTCGTTTAAGGGTTATTATAAGATTAGTTGCGTGGTTTGGCAATTAACTTTGCAAGTACACAACGAGTTGGAAATTCCGCAGGAATTTCAAAAATAGGCGAGGACAAGCAATTACATTTGGCCATTGTTGGCAACTGGCTTTTTTAGTTAGTATTGTTAAAGATTAATCAGGTCTTTCAGGAATATAAACAACATCAACTTCTACATTATTTCCATATTTTACTATGATAGAACATAATACAGAAACACTTTTACCATTATTAGTAGCAGGTTTCATTACAGGCATTTTTCTAAGCACTCTTAAGATTTCTGCCTGAACGTTTACTTCTGAATTTCTCACTTTCATGCCAGTTAAATTTCCGTTTTCGTTGATTATAAAAAATGCTTCTACCAGTTTTGGTTCTGAAAGATTTAAATCTTTAGATAAATTCAAGTTAAACTCTCGTTCAATAAATGTCGACACTTTATTATTAAAACATTCTCTTGTTTCTTCTATCGATAGTTCTTCACAACCAATATAAACTGGGACAATTTCTACATCCTTTAATATCATACTATTGTCAGTAGTATAAGTTGCTAAACCGTCATCATGTGACACAATGCTACATAAACTTAATAAAGCCTGTTCCTCTACTTCTGTCATATTCCCTTGTGCCATCACTTGTTCCTGAACAGCATTTATCTTCATTATTAATTCACTTTCTGTGTTTATCGAAGCGCTAGGTGAATCCTTGCAAGAAATACATAAGAAACCTAAAGAGATGATTGAAATATATACTAAATTTTGTGTGCTTTTTCTTCTTTTCATACTGAATTTCATAATTTTATTTTTTTGCCAAAGTGTTAGGGCTATGTTTTTAAATTTTCTCATAATATTAAATTTAAAGCTAAAATATTCATAATTTGGGTTTGAAAAATGGGAAAAGCGATATATGACAGGATTATATATTGAATCAACAATTTTGTGTTGTTGAATTACAAGTAAAATGTCAATTGAGACATGATTTTATTCTGACTAACATACTAAATGGTTTTGAGTTTCTGCGGAGCTTGTTGCCAATGCCATGATAAAAAAGCATTTAATGTTTTTTATCAGATGTAAACGAAGTTAATTTAAAAAAACTAAAAAGTCAAATCATCTACTTTATTAATACTTTGAGCTAAAATTTATTTTGTTTAAAAATTTTAACTAAACTTTAAACAAAATTTAAGAGTATTACATAATTTCCTATCTAAATTTGTACAAACTTAAAAATTAAATTTATGAAAACTAAAAATGTATTATTAGCTTTTGCAGTTGTAGGTCTAGTAGGATTTACTTCTTGTAAAGAAGAACAAAAAGAAGTAGAAACTGTAACAGAAGAAGTTGCACAAAATGTTGAACAAGTTGTAGAAGAAGTGCAAGATACACCTAACATAGTAGGTGTGGCTGCAGGAAACGATAGCTTTTCTACACTAGTAGCAGCAGTTAAAGCGGCAGAATTAGTAGAAACTTTAAGTAGTGAAGGACCATTTACTGTATTTGCTCCAACAAACGATGCTTTTAACGCCTTACCAGAAGGAACAGTACCAACTTTATTGGAAGCAGAAAACAAAGGGAAATTAACTTCTATTTTAACTTATCATGTTGTTTCTGGAAACTTTGATGCTGCGTCTGTTATACAAGCAGTTAAAGATAATAATGGAACATTTACTGTTAAAACTGTACAAGGTCAAGACCTAAGTATTATGGTTGTAGATGGTAAAGTAATGTTACAAGACGCTAACGGAAACAAATCTACAGTAGTTATTGCAGATGTTAAAGCGTCGAATGGAACTATACACGCTATAGATTCTGTTATAATGCCTAAAGAATAATATTAGTAATTTTTTATTGGTTAGTTATTAATATTCTTAAATGCTTGAGTCGAAAGATTCAAGCATTTTTTTTCATATGTATTCCTTACTTTTGCTGTAATGCAAAACACACTTCAAAACCACATTCCAGAAGAAGCCATACAAAAAGTCATGCAACTTTTAGAACATGATGATTTATTGGTTTTAATAAAAAACGAGCGTAAAACCAGACATGGTGATTATAGAAAATTACCAAATGGTAAACACCAAATTACCATAAACAATAACCTTAATAAATATCGTTTTTTAATTACGCTTATACATGAAATTGCGCATTTTGAAGCTTATAAAAATTATGGTAAGTATATAAAACCGCATGGTTTAGAATGGAAACGTACTTTTCAACACCTCATGTTGCCATTTATAAATCCAGACGTATTTCCATTAAAGGTTTTACCATTAATAGCAAAGCATTTTAAAAACCCAAAAGCATCTAGCGATACAGATTCAAATTTAGCAATGGCTTTAAAACAGTTTGATTTACACAACAATAAAACATATATTTTTGAAGTACCAATAGGTACTGTTTTTAAATTCAGAAATAGAAAGACTTTTAAAAAAGTAAAAAAACGCGTAAAACGTTTTGAATGTGTTGAAATTAGTACAGGAAAAGTGTATCTTTTCAGTCCTAATGCTGAGATTGAGCTAGTACCTTCTTTAGAAGTGGTCTCAAATTAAAATTAGTGAGAATAATAGAAACAGTAAGCAATTTACATTCGCAAATTCATGGCAAAGAAAATTAATAGGAATAAAAATTATTATGCTATTTTAATGGCTGGAGGAGTAGGATCAAGGTTTTGGCCAGTTAGTACTCAAGAGTTCCCAAAGCAGTTTCACGACATGTTGGGAACAGGAGACACGCTTATTCAAAAAACGTTTCATCGTCTAGCAACACTAATTCCTAAAGAGAATATTTTTATTTTAACAAATGAGCGTTATAACGATTTGGTTTTCGAGCAGCTTCCAGAAGTCACTAAAAGACAAGTGGTTTTAGAACCAGCCATGCGTAATACTGCACCTTGTATTCTTTATGCTTCATTAAAAATACAGAAAGAAAATAAAGATGCTGTTATGCTTGTAGCACCAAGTGACCATTGGATTGAAGACGAGCTTGCTTTTGCAGAAAATGTACAACAAGCTTTTAATTTTTGCGAGAATAATAATGCCTTAATGACTTTAGGTATTACACCAACTTTTCCTAACACAGGTTATGGTTATATTGAATACAAAAAAGAGTCAACAGATGCTATTAAAGCAGTAAGTCAATTTCGCGAAAAACCAAATTACGAAACCGCAAAAAGTTTTATTTCACAAGGTAATTTTTTGTGGAATGCAGGTATTTTTATGTGGAGTGCCAAAACTGTAATTGAAGCTTTTAAAAACAGTCAACCAAAATTGTTTTCACTTTTTGAAAAAGGAATAGCAGCTTATAATACAGCGTTTGAAGACGATTTTATAAGAGACAATTATGGCAATGCCGAAAATATTTCTGTTGATTATGCCATAATGGAAAAATCAAAAAACGTTTTTGTGTTACCAGCTTCTTTCGATTGGAATGACCTTGGAACTTGGGGAAGCCTGTACGACAAGTTAGATAAAGATAGTAACGATAATGCCATTGTAAACTCACAGATATTAGCCGAAGATGCTTCTGGTAATATGATAAGAACCAAAGCAAATAAAGTAGTTGTGATCGATGGCTTGCAAAATTATATTATTGTAGATAAGGAGGATGTTTTACTTATCTTTCCAAAGGCAAAAGAACAAGATATTAAAAAAGTATTACAAAAAGTTAAAGACCAGTTTGGCGAACATTTAGGATAATTTATGAGCGACGAAAGTAAATTTAATTTTGCTGAAGATTCAGCAAAAAATGATGCAGCTAAGGCAGATGCTGCTAAAAAAGATGAAGCTGTACAACAGTCTAAAGACGCAGTAAAAAAAGAAGCTAAAACATTTTTTCAAAGTATAAAGCTTTTTTTTAATGAACTACTAGATTTTAGAGACGATACAGATAGAGATGCAACAATAGATGCAATAAAGGTAGATATACCTTTTAAAGGTGCAACCGCATGGATATTAATATGTTCTATAATGGTTGCTTCTGTAGGTTTAAATGCAGATTCTACAGCAGTTGTAATTGGTGCCATGTTAATTTCTCCTTTAATGGGACCTATTTTAGGAATTGGATTGTCGATTGCAATAAATGACATTGATACTTTAAAAAAATCATTAATAAACTTAGCAACAATGATTGTGTTGAGTTTGTTAACAGCGTATTTGTTTTTTAAGTTTTTTCCAACAGCAGATTTAATGACTAATGAGCTTTTTGGACGAACAAAACCAGACCTTAGAGATGTACTTATAGCCTTTTTTGGTGGTGCAGCTTTAATTATTGCACGAACAAAAAAAGGGACAATTGCTTCTGTTATTTTTGGTGTTGCTATTGCTACAGCTTTAATGCCTCCTTTATGCACAGCAGGTTATGGTTTGGCTCATGATTTTGATATTTTCTTAGGAGCAATGAATTTGTTTACCATTAACACTATATTCATCGCTTTAGCCACTTTTATAGTGTTAAAAGTATTGCGTTTTCCAATGCTTAAATATGCAAATTCTAAAAAGAGAAAGCGTATAGCTCAACTGGCATCGCTAATTGCAATTTTAGTAATGATCTGGCCAACCATTGCTTTTCTTCATTTTATTGAAGTAAAAGGTTTGGAAAATGATTATAATAATTTTGTTAAAAGCGAAGTAGAATCTAACAATGAATTATGGTTGCAAAAAGACATACCTAATTATGAAGAAAAAACAATAGCCTTATATTTTAATGGAGAGATACCTAATGCAACAATTGCCGATTTAAATAATGAAATAAAAAAGTATGAAAAAATAAAAGATTTTAAATTAGATATAAAAGGCAACAAAAACAGAAGCTTCGATAAAATTTCTGAGGCTTACGATCGCGCCATAAAAAGTCTCGACGAAAAAGATAATATTATATTAGGTTTACAAACAGAAATAACAAATTTAAGGGAAGAATTAAAAAGTATAAACGAAAGTAAAAACACCATTTCATTTTCAAATTTATCTAAAGACGCAAAAATTAGATTTAACGATTTACAGTCTTTTGGTTATTCAAAAATGTTGGCTTCTAAAGATTTTATATCGGTGGATACAATTGATGTTGCAACAGTAAAATGGAATGCAGGAATAAGTGACAGTATAGCAAGAATTAAAGAAACAGAACTTGTGAATTGGCTTAAAATTCAGGTTAAAACTGATTCTATTATTTTAAAAAGAGACTAAAGTTATTTTAAAATATTATTTATTTTCTTTTAAAACAGCTTCTCTAACCTTTTTAAATAAATTTGAAGAGTAGACAAAGTCTGTTACAACTTTATTGTCTGTTCTAAAGATGTCGTCTTTGGTGCCTTCCCATGCTTTTATTCCATCTTTTAGAAACATAATATTGTCTCCAATTTCCATTACAGAGTTCATATCATGCGTATTTATTACAGTAGTAATTTTATACTCTTCTGTAATTTCATGAATTAAATTATCGATAACTATTGCTGTTTTAGGATCTAAACCAGAGTTTGGTTCATCGCAAAACAGGTATTTTGGGTTATTAACAATTGCACGAGCAATGGCAACACGTTTTTGCATACCACCTGACGCTTCACTAGGCATTTTTTTATGTGCATCTTCAAGGTTTACACGCTTTAATACAATATTGGCACGTTCACGCATGTCGTTTTTTGTAAGCTTGGTAAACATACGTAATGGAAACATTACGTTTTCCTCGATGGTTAAAGAATCGAAAAGCGCACTACCTTGAAATACCATCCCAATTTTTGCACGCATATCTCTTTTTTTAGCTTCACTTAAATTGGCGAAAACTTCACCATCATATTCAATACTTCCTTCTTCATAATCATATAAACCTAACAAGCATTTTAAAAACACAGATTTTCCCGAACCACTTTGCCCAATAATGAGGTTTGTTTTTCCTTGGTAGAAAGTCTGGCTAATCCCTTTTAAAATATGAGCTTCTCCAAAAGATTTATGTAATTTTTTTACTTCTATCATTAGCTTAGTAATAATTGGGTTGCAAGATAATTTATAATAATAATGGCAACACTTGTCCATACAAAAGAGGTTGTACTTGCTTCTCCAACTTCTAGTGCTCCACCTTTCATGTAATAACCATGATACGATGGAATTGTTGCTAAAACAAACGCGAATAAAAAGGTTTTAATAAATGCATAACTAATATGAAAAGGATTAAACTCTTGTTGTAAACCCGTAATAAAATCATCTGTAGAGGCATAACCACCATAAATACATGCCATTAAACCACCAATAACACCTAAAAACATAGCAATTGAGATTACAAATGGATAAAAAGCCATGGCAATTAATTTAGGAAAAACTAAGTAATTTATAGAGTTAATTCCCATAACTTCTAAGGCATCAATTTGTTCAGTAACACGCATTGTACCAATGCTTGATGTTATAAAAGAGCCTACTTTTCCTGCCATAATAATAGACATGAAGGTAGGTGCGAATTCTAATAAAATAGATTGTCTAGTTGCAAAGCCAATTAATTCTTTCGGTATTAATGGATTATCAATATTTAAAGCAGTTTGAATGGTTACCACACCTCCAACAAAAAAAGCGATAAATGCAACAATACCAAGAGAGCCAATTATTAAATCGTCTATATCTTTAAGTATAAGTTCTTTCATTACAGACCATTTCGTGGGTTTACGAAACATCTCTATAATCATTAAAAAGTATGTGCCAATATTATGTAGATACTGCATATTAGGATAAGATACGATTTAGTCAAAAAAAATAAAACTGTAAAAGTAATTACAATGCTAAAGTATAAAAATCTGCTATGTAATTGATGATATTTTTAAATTGAATTCATAGAGCTATTTAAAATAGTTTATTTTTGAGGTAAAAATATAAAGAAGACAATATGAGATTATTATTAAGCTTATTTCTTGGGCTATTCCTTTTTAATTGTAACGCGCAAAACAATATTACCCAAACTAAAACCAAAGCGAAG
>Ga0209138_1003689_pt1 | contig 10796 bp, 10 predicted proteins | sample SaaInl3SG_22_DNA_FD_184645 | JGI IMG/M metagenome (GOLD analysis project Ga0209138, IMG submission 184645) | Marine microbial communities from expanding oxygen minimum zones in the Saanich Inlet - ESP_153SG_22_DNA (SPAdes) (version 2) | ecosystem: Environmental > Aquatic > Marine > Intertidal... | reverse complement strand
GTTCGGTGATTCCTTGAAAATCAGGAATAAGGGTCTCTAAGGTGGTAGATGGGCTCATTCTTCTTACTGCTCCAATGGTCTCGGCCCACAGAATAGACCCCATATCTTTTAAATCATCTCGATCAACCGAGGTGAGCACCGCATGTTTAATTTTCATGATTTTAATAGATCGTGCAACCTTTTCAGGTTCAGCCCAATCTACCGATTCAGGACGTCCAGTTTTTACCCCACAAAATCCACAGCTTCTTGTGCAGATATTACCTAAAATCATAAAGGTAGCAGTGCCCTCTCCCCAACATTCACCCATATTTGGGCAACTACCTGAGGTGCATATGGTATGTAGGTTGTAAGTGTCTACTAAGCCTCTAAGTTGCTTGTATTTCTCCCCTGTAGGAAGAGTTACTCGCAACCATTTTGGTTTTCCTTTCTTAGTAGTTTTTTCTGGGGCAACTTCCATTATTTTCTTTTTGACAAAATTAGGAGTTATTCTTCAAATTATCTGCAAGAGACCTCCTTGCTCTTAGTAATAATACCTTAATGTTTCCTTCAGATTGATCGAGTCGATTGGCAATTTCAGCAATAGGTAGTTCGTCAAAGTACCTCAGCTGAAGAACGGTTTGGTATTTAGGGCTTAGTTTCTCAATTCCAGCTTTGAGTTGGCGATCCTGAATTTCATCCGCTTCTCTTTCTTCAAGGGTAGTAGAGTCATCAATAACTTCAGAATTCTCTTCTATAAATGCATCAAAAATTTCACCCTTCTTTCTAGATCGCAGAAGGTCAATGTGTAAGTTTTTTGAGATGGTGATGAGCCAAGTATTGAATTGAAAATTGGAATCGTAACGATCCAATTTGTCAAAAGCCTTTGCGAAGGTTTGAATACATAAATCTTCAGCATCAAAGGGGTCTACCTTTCGGCTAAGTTGAAAATGATAAACCTGATCCCAATATTCATTAAGGAGTTGATTGAAAGCAAGTTGATTCCCTTGTTTAGCTTCTAGAATCAGTTGTTGTATTTGATCCTTACCCAAATTAGATTAATTAAGGACTTCTTTTTTACACTGTTCAGAAGGAGCTTTCCCGCAATAACTGCAGTTTTCACCATCCTTATTAAGGAATGGGCTCTGACTCGCACAAGTTCCCGCGAACTCACCATCTTTTTTAGCCCATAATTTAATCGCGATACCAGCTACTGCTAGGAGTAAAATGCCGGCGGTCAGTAGAACTAATTTCATAGCGCAAATTTACGAACAAACTAGAGAATAGTTACCTCGGGTTCTAGTCTAATTCTAAATTGACCAAATACTTTTTTCTGAATCTGAACTGAGAGGTTGGCGATTTCTTTACCCGAGGCACCCCCTTTATTGACTAGAACCAGTGCTTGTTTGTCATGAACTCCTGCATCTCCCATGAAATAGCCTTTGAATCCGGCTTTTTCGATTAGCCATCCGGCTGCCACTTTGACTCCATCGGATGCAGGGTAGATGGGTAAGTCACTGAACTCCCTTTTGAGTTGAAGGGCAAGTTGTTCTTCGATCACTGGATTTTTGAAAAAGCTACCAGCGTTTCCTAATGTATTGGGGTCGGGTAGTTTCGATTTTCTGATTCCAATGACTAATTCTGCAATCTTTTTGGGTGTGGGTTGAATCTCTGGATGCTCCTCAAAATAGTTTTTAAGCGGAGCGTAGGTGATATTTAATTCAGCTGCTTTAGAAGAGAGTACATAGGATACCTCCCAGATAATAAATCGACCTTTACCTTCGTTCTTGAAAAAGCTGTTTCTATAACCAAATTGGCATTCCTCTTTAGAAAATTGAACCCAAGTTAGATTTGAACAGTCTAGTGCAAGGCAGGATTCGAAAAATTGGTTTTGTTCTACTCCATATGCCCCGATATTTTGAATTGGAGCGGCCCCTACGCTGCTTGGGATTAATGAAAGATTTTCTAAACCACACAAATTCAGTGAAAGTGTATGCTGAACAAGATCATCCCAAGATTCACCAGCGGCCGCAGTTACTTTTACGAGGTCGTTCTCCCAATTATCGGTGGTAATCCCTTTATTTGCGATTACGATGACCGGTTGCTGGAGATCCTTAGTAAATAGGATATTACTACCCTTTCCAAGAATCAAAGCGTTTGGGTGAAGCCGTAGAGCTTCTATCAAGGCCTTTTTGCTTTCAACAGGGATTAGGTGAGGAGTTTTTGCAGATACTCCAAAAGTATTGTATGGTTTTAGGTCGATCACTTTTTATTTAAGCATAGGTTTTGTTGTAGGTGGTTAAAGCAATTTCTAGTAATCGAATGGCTCTTTTGAGAGATTCTATTTCTAATACATAGGCGATACGTACTTGATTCACTCCTTGTCCTTTTGTTGCATAAAAACCTGCCGCGGGAGCGAGCATTACTGTTTCACCTTCAAATTCAAAATGCTCTAAAAGCCATTGTGAAAAATGTTCTGCATCTGAAACCGGTAACTCTGCGATTAAATAGAATGCCCCTTGAGGATCAGACACTCGAACCCCGTCGATGGCTGATAACCCTTCTTTCAGTACAAGTCTTCTTTTGTTGTATTCAGTATTTACCTCTTTTAAATAAGTTGGAGGGGTTTCTAAAGCTGCTTCACTCGCGATTTGGGCTAGTGTCGGGGGAGAAAGTCGAGCTTGCGCAAATTTCATGATGCAAGATCGAACTTCTTTGTTTTTTGTAACCACGTAGCCAATTCGTGCTCCGCACATGCTGTAGCGTTTAGAAACAGAATCTACAACAACAACATGCTCTTGCATACCTTCGAGAAGAAGCGCCGAATGAAATTGATTTTCACCGTAAACAAATTCTCTATAAACTTCGTCGACAATCAAAAACAGGTCGTGTTTTTTGCACAGGTCAGCTAGAAATTCAAGCTCCTCTAGGGTATACACATAACCGGTTGGATTTGAGGGGTTACAAATTAAGATTGCCTTCGTACGCTTGCTAATTTGAGATTCGAATGCCTCACGATTAGGTAGCGCAAAGTTATTGTCGATTGATGCAGTGACTGATTTTACTACTAAATTATTTGCAGCCGCAAAGCCGTTATAATTCGCATAAAAGGGTTCAGGGATAATAATTTCATCTTCGGCGTCTAACAGACTTGCCATGACAAAAGACAGCGCCTCAGAACCCCCAGTAGTAATAATTAAATCGTCTGCTGTAACGTTTGCACCAAAACTGTTATAGTAGGCTGCAACTTTCGATCTGTGCTCATCACTCCCCTCAGTTCGGCTGTATGCGAGTGTATCTAAATTTAAATTCTTTATGGCATTAATAGCGCTATCTGGTGTCTTTATATCGGGTTGTCCGATATTTAGATGAAGTACATGAATACCTCTATTCTTAGCTGATTGAGCGAAAGGAACGAGTTTGCGAATAGGGGATTGCGGCATGGCACTTCCCTTAGCAGATATCTTAGGCATACGGTTTTGGTAGTAAAGGTACCAAATTAGTCGATGATATTCCCGCTGATTTTAATACTGTAAACACCAGAACTTTCGCTTGTTATCAAGGTAAGTACCTTTCTGAATGGACCTTTTAAAAGATCATTAGAAACACGAATTCCAATACTATCTCTATGGTTCGGCTGTATGAGATTAGGCTTATAAACCACATCGTACCCGTAAGATACATGGGTTTCTAAAAGCTTAACCGTATCCTTCGAGCGGTTACTGAAATGAAGATAATGTATCTGAGGATTACTCTTAGAAACAGATCCGATGGTAATTAGGTCTGATTCAAAAGTAAGGCTAGCCTCTTGCGCGCACATCTTAGTTGTACAAACGAACGAAGCTAAAAAGAGTGCAAATATGACTTTGTGCCGATACATGATGCAATTTTACAGTAATGTGTCTTAGAGGCAAATAACTTTTATAAATGATATGATCTTTCCTATTTTTGTCGGTATTTGAAAAACCACCTTATCCTTATCTTTTCCCTATGGAAATAGCTGCCCAATATAGCCCTGAGAACATCGAGCAAAAATGGTATGAACATTGGATCGCTAATCAGCTTTTTGAATCGAAAGTTGATCAGCGTGAGCCTTATACCATCGTTATACCTCCACCGAATGTCACTGGGGTACTTCATATGGGGCATATGCTGAACAATACGATTCAGGATGTACTGATTCGTCGGGCTCGACTGCAAGGAAAAAATGCTTGTTGGGTGCCGGGCACCGATCACGCTTCTATTGCAACTGAAGCAAAGGTGGTTGCGCGATTGAAGGAGCAGGGTATTGAGAAATCTTCACTTTCTAGAGATGAGTTTTTGAAGCACGCCTGGGATTGGACTGATGAGTATGGTGGGGTTATTCTTAAGCAGTTACGACGATTAGGTGCTTCATGTGATTGGTCTAGAACTAAATTCACTATGGATCCTGATCTTTATGATTCTGTGATTAAGGTCTTCGTAGATTTATATGATAAAGGATTGATTTACAGAGGGTACCGAATGGTTAATTGGGACCCAGAAGCCCAAACCACCCTTTCTGATGAAGAAGTGATCTATAAAGAAATGCAGGGCTCACTGTATTATTTGAGTTATCGCTTTGTAGAGGGCGAAGGGGAAATTACTGTTGCTACTACCCGACCTGAAACGATATTCGGTGACGTTGCTATTTGTGTAAACCCTGATGATGAACGATACCAATCTCTAATTGGTAAAAAGGTTCGAGTACCCATTTGTAATCGTGAAATTCCTATTATCGCAGACTCCTATGTTGATCCTGAGTTCGGAACAGGTTGCCTTAAAATCACTCCTGCACACGATATTAATGATAAGAATATCGGAGATAAGTACGACCTAGCCATCTATGATGTATTTAATGCGGACGGGACACTGAATGCTCATGCCATGCATTACCAGGGCAGAGATCGTTTTGAAGTTCGTGATTCAATCGCTGAAGAGTTAAAAGAGCTCGGATTGTTAATTAAGAAAGAGTCGCATCTAAATAACGTTGGTACTTCTGAGCGTACTGGGGCTGTTATTGAACCAAGATTATCAGATCAATGGTTCTTGAAGATGGAAGAGTTGGTCAAGCCAGCGTTAACTTCTGTACTTGAAGATCATTCGATTCAACTTTATCCGAAAAAATTCGAAAACACTTATCGTCACTGGCTAGAGAATATTAGAGATTGGAATATTTCTCGACAGCTATGGTGGGGTCAACAAATCCCTGCCTATTACTACGGTGATGGTCAAATGGTAGTTGCTACCTCTTTAGAAGAAGCCGTTGAAAAAGCGAATCAACGAGCGCAACAGAAGGGTGAGGCGACTATTTATTCAGCAGAAGATTTGACTCAAGACGCAGATGTTTTAGACACCTGGTTTTCTTCTTGGCTTTGGCCGATCAGTGTGTTTAACGGTATTCTTGATCCTGAGAATGAAGAAATCAACTATTATTATCCTACTCAAGATCTAGTAACCGGTCCAGATATTCTCTTTTTCTGGGTAGCCCGTATGATTATTGCAGGTTATGAATACAGAGACGCACCGCCTTTTACTAGCGTTTATTTAACAGGATTGGTAAGGGATAAACAAGGCCGAAAGATGAGTAAGTCTCTAGGTAATTCCCCAGACGCTCTGGGTCTGATTGATACCTATGGTGCAGACGCGGTTCGTGTCGGATTATTACTCAGCTCCGCTGCGGGTAACGATTTACTGTTCGACGAATCCCTATGTGATCAAGGTCGTAGTTTCGCTAATAAAATCTGGAACGCCTTTCGATTAATTAAAAGCTTTGAGGTAGCTGACATTGAGCAGCCTTTATACGCGAAGCAAGGGATTGAATGGTTTGAAGCCTCCTTTGCCGCAGCACTAGAACAGATTGAGGATCACTATGAGAAGTATCGTATTTCAGATGTCCTGATGAGTATTTATCGCTTAATATGGGATGACTTTTGTTCTTGGTTGCTAGAAATTATCAAGCCAGCATATGGCAGCCCCATTGATCAAACGACCCTACATCAAGTCGTTGATATTCTAGATAGGCTGCTAGTTACTTTACATCCATTTATGCCGTTCCTTACTGAGGAACTTTGGCAATCTTTAAAATTAAGAGATTCAAAGGATTCGATTTGCGTTGCAAGCATGCCTAAGGCAAAAGCCTATAATCAAGAAACCCTAACGGCCTTTGAAACATCAAAAGAGGTGGTTAGTGCTATTCGATCAATAAGAAAAGAGAAGAGTATAGCCTTTAAGGAGTCGTTAGAACTCTTAGTGACCGATGCTATTGACTTTGGATTATATGCTGAAGTAGCCGCGAAGTTGGCTAATACCAGTTTACCTCAAAGAGTTGAAGAGGCTCCTGGGGCCTGTGCTAGTTTTAGGGTGAGTAAAACAGAATTTTTTATTCCGCTTAGCGAAGGGGTAGACCTTGAGGCAGAACGCGAAAAGATTCAAAAAGAAATTGATTACCTCAAAGGATTCTTGGCTTCAGTAGACAAGAAATTAAGCAATGAGCGATTTGTATCAAATGCTCCTGAAAAGGTTATTGAATTAGAGCGCAAAAAGGCCGCTGACGCGCGAGAAAAAATTGAAGGACTAGAGAAAAGTCTCGGATTACTTCAGTAATTCAGCGATAATCGTTTCACCTCCCTTGACTTTTTGGTCGAGGGACACATTTATTTTGACGTCGTTGGGTACGATCACGTCTATTCGTGAACCAAACTTAATAAATCCAGCGTCTTCACCAGCTTTAACGACATCTCCTACCTTAGCGTAATTAACGATTCTTCGTGCAAGAGCTCCTGCAATTTGTCGATAGAGTATGGGCTCACCACTCGGATGCTCAATCACCACCGTTGTTCTTTCATTATGTGTACTCGATTTCGGGTGCCAAGCTACTAGGTATTTTCCGTGATGGTATTGACTGTAGAGAACCTTTCCATCAAATGGATATCTCGTCACATGAACATTGAGCGGTGACATGAAAATTGAGATTAGTGTCCGCGGTTCTCCGAAGTATTCATGATCAGTAAAAGGCTCGATTTTGACTACTGTACCATCAGAAGGTGCGAGTATACCCTTTTCGGTCTTAGGTGTATTTCGCTTAGGGTTGCGAAAAAACTGCAAAATGATGATCCATAGGAATGCACCAGCTATGATTGGTATACTGCCCAAAACCTTTGACTCGATACTCATACCTAGCCAAATACATAAAACTAAAATTAGCGTAGCTAGTGCGATACTAGGGTAACCTTCTTTGTGAAACATAGGTGCTTAATTAAAGGGTCAAAAGTAGATAAATGACTGGAGATAGGTAAATCAAACTATCGATGCGATCCAAAATTCCTCCATGTCCGGGAATGACTCTGCCACTGTCTTTAACGTGAGTTAGTCGTTTCATTTTAGAAGCTACTAAATCTCCAAGATTTGCCAGAAAACTCGTGGTTAGACTCAAAATGAACCAGTGAGGAAGTGGGAGGTATTGATTCAAAAAATATCCGACAAGAACGGTCGCTAATGTACCTCCGATATAGCCTTCGAGACTTTTGTTCGGTGAAATAGAACTCACCTTCGTTTTTCCAATTTTCGACCCGACCAGGTAGGCCATAGAATCATTGGTCCATACCAATAAAAGAATTCCTAAACACCACATGGCGTTGAGTTGGTAAATCAAGAATAGATTGAAGATGCCTAGTACGGCGTAAAGCGGTGAGAAGTACCGATGAAAGTAATTGTTCTTACACTTTTTAAGAAGCATGATACTCATTAGAAGGGTAGCAATTACCCCGGAATAAACAAAAATGGTTTTAGACTCACTGGTGTAAGCAAGTAAAAGAATTACCGATGAGCCGACAAAAACTACTTGTCTCGGAAGCCTAAACATACCTCTTATTTCAAGGGCTGCACCGATACCTAGTAAGGCGCACCACATAAAAAACACTTCTTCTCTAGGAACGTATATGGCACCTAAGAACAACAGGATATATACTAATCCACTAATAGATCGAAGTACGAGGGTATTCATTTAGAAGTCTTCTAAAAGTAGAAGATATAGGTTTTTGGTTTTGGTTCCGTAATGCATGAAGTCGTCTTTATTTTCTTGATTAACTTCATTGTTTTTGAAAGAGGTGATCTTGGTGGGTAAAGGCCCTCCTAAATGACGTTGTTTGATAGATCGTAGCGCTTCTGAAATAGACCCTACCATTTGAGAAGTACGAGCAAAAACAATTAGATTTTTTGGCAGGTCCTCACTTTTTATTCCTTTTAATTGCTTCGAACAAACGAGAACAGATCCTTGATTTGCGATAAGGTGTTCACATTTTGTAGTGAATATCGTTGGCTTACTGTACCTATCGGTGAAATGAGCAATCGAAGCATATCGATCAATAAGTTCTGAGTCGAGACATAAAATGTCTTTCTCTTGCCAACCATTTTCTTCGATGATATTGTCGAAAAAGCGATCTACTTCTTCTTGATTTTCGCAGTACAAAAACTTACCACCGCTTTTTGTAAACTCTCTGAGGAAGAGCTCATCGACTGGTAATAATTCTGATTCACTCTCTTTGGGTGCCGACGTGTTCTCATCAGATTCTATTTTCTTTCCAAAGATGCGATCGAATAATCCCATTATGCCTCTAAGCCTTCTTCTTTATTTTCAGGTGTTATTTCAGTTCTTTCTTGAGATACTTCGGGTTGCGTTTCTTTTTCGAACGGACGTTTTCCGAAAATCTCCTCTAAGTCATCCTTAAAAATAACCTCTTTTTCTAACAATCGCTCGGCAAGCTTGGTGAGTTTATCTTTATTCTCTCTGAGAATTGTAATCGCGCGTTGATATTGACCTTCGATTAGATTCGAAATTTCTTTGTCAATGGTCTGCGCGGTCACTTCACTGTAAGGCTTTGTAAAGCCGTATTCACTTTGACCGCTTGAATCGTAATAAGTAACGTTGCCAATCTTATCGTTTAGTCCATAAACCGTAACCATGGCACGGGCCTGTTTGGTTACTTTTTCTAAATCACTTAGTGCTCCTGTAGAAATGGTGTCGAAGATAATTTTCTCCGCAGCACGACCCCCCATAGTAGCACACATTTCGTCTAGCAATTGTTCAGGCCGAACAATCTGACGTTCTTCAGGTAAATACCAGGCGGCTCCTAAGGATTGACCTCTAGGTACAATGGTAACCTTGACAAGGGGAGCAGCGTATTGTAGCATCCAGCTAACGGTTGCATGTCCTGCCTCATGAAAAGCAATAGCTCGTTTTTCATCAGGGGTTATGATTTTACTTCGTTTCTCTAATCCTCCTACGATTCGATCAACAGCATCTAAAAAGTCCTGCTTAGTAACCGATTTCTTTTCTTTACGTGCAGCAATTAGAGCCGCCTCATTACACACATTGGCGATATCAGCTCCTGAGAAACCTGGAGTTTGACGAGCAAGAAATTCTAGGTCTAGGGTTTCAGATGTCTTAATCGGTTTCAGATGTACTTCAAAGATTTCTTTTCGTTCATTAAGATCGGGCAGGTCTACATAGATCTGTCGATCAAAGCGTCCCGCTCTCATTAGAGCCTTATCTAAAACATCTGCACGGTTCGTTGCTGCAAGAACAATAACATTGGTGTTCGTTCCAAAACCATCCATTTCTGTTAATAGTTGGTTAAGAGTATTCTCACGCTCATCATTAGAACCGGTAATGTTGTTTTTTCCTCTGGCTCGACCAATAGCATCAATCTCATCGATAAAAATGATCGCAGGGGATTTGTCCTTAGCTTGTTTGAATAAGTCACGAACTCGAGAGGCTCCAACTCCCACAAACATTTCAACGAAGTCAGATCCTGAAAGGGAGAAGAAAGGTACTTTTGCTTCACCAGCAACGGCTTTAGCGAGTAATGTCTTACCTGTACCTGGAGGGCCTACTAGTAGTGCTCCTTTTGGTATTTTACCTCCTAAAGAGGTGTACTTTTCGGGGTTTTTTAAGAACTCAACAATTTCTTGCACTTCTTCTTTTGCGCCTTCTAAACCAGCAACATCTTTGAACGAGGTTCTGGTATCTGTCTTCTCATCAAAAAGCTTAGCCTTCGATTTTCCGATACTAAAAATTTGGCCTCCACCAGGAGCTCCTGATCCACCTGACATTCGTCGCATAAGGAATATCCATACACCGATAATAAGAACAAAAGGCAGAATTGAAATAAGGAGTTCTAGCAGATAGTTATTCTCTTTGTCATAATCAATAACCGTTGCCAGGTTGTTCTCCGACTTAATCGTCTTTATGGTGTTTTCGAAATTTTGTAAATCACCAAAGTCTAAAACGTACTGTGCGGTTGGAGCTGCAGAAGGGAGTAGGCTCGGCTCAGCAACTTTTTTGTGCACCTCTTTTTGGAGGGCGGTATCGTTTAGATAAACCTTTGCTTGACGGGTATTCGTGATGATTACGATTTTGTCTACATCACCCTCTCTAAGGTATTCTTCTAATTGAGAAGTGGTTGTTTTTTCTTGATTATTTAGGGCTAAACCACCAAATAGATTAAATGCCACGAATATTAAAATCGCGGCATAAAAAATCCAGCCGTACTTAGAAGGCTTTTTTTTGGTATTGTTATTCATAGGATTATTACTCATAGCAAAAGGGAAAAATTAAGAAAAGGAACGTTCGATGGCGGTTAGTTTCGCATCCCCCCAAAGTCCTTCGATATCATAGCGCTCTCTAATGGGTCTTTGAAAAACATGAACGACCACATCGACATAATCGAGAAGTACCCACTCGCTGTTTTCGGTACCTTCCACTTTCCATGGTTTCGATTTAATCGATTTACTGACCTTCT
>Ga0209138_1003685_pt1 | contig 10804 bp, 16 predicted proteins | sample SaaInl3SG_22_DNA_FD_184645 | JGI IMG/M metagenome (GOLD analysis project Ga0209138, IMG submission 184645) | Marine microbial communities from expanding oxygen minimum zones in the Saanich Inlet - ESP_153SG_22_DNA (SPAdes) (version 2) | ecosystem: Environmental > Aquatic > Marine > Intertidal... | reverse complement strand
ATGAGAACTTTGCGACTAAATTAGGTGTGTTTGTGTTGCTTTTTATTGAATCGCTAAGCATTGAAGAAAACGTAAAAGCGTTAAACAAGGATAGAGGGTTTAAGTACTACTTTGAAAAGATGTTATCAACGCTAAAATCTGCTAAAAAGCAAATAACAGACGTAAAAAAGGAACTATGAGAACGATTAAATACATAGCAGTTCATTGCACAGCCACGAGCCAAGACGCAAAAGTAGAATCAATACTTGCATATTGGAAGCGTAAAGGTTGGAAGAATCCAGGTTATCACTATTTAATCGATAAACACGGCGAAATTCATAAACTACAACCAGAGGAAAAAATAAGTAACGGAGTAAGGGGGTTTAACAGCGTTACTATTAACGTATGTTACATAGGTGGGAAAGACGTAGACGATAGGACAGATATGCAAAAAGCGATTATGTTAGGTTTGTTAAAAGATTTAAAGGCACGTTATCCAGATGCTATAATTCAAGGGCATAGAGATTTCGGAGTTAATAAAGCGTGTCCAAGATTTAACGCAAAGGACGAATATAATTTTTAAAATATGAAAAGAAAGCAACTTAAAGGAGTAAAAGAAAAAGGAAATAAAACTTTAAGAGTTCGGCTCCAGCCAGACGAATTAGAAGTAATAAACAACCTACGAAACCTTTGGAACGTTGCTATCGAAAACGGACAAAACCCACAAGAAGTAAAACACGGTTGGGTTAAAAGCGATAAGGCTAGTTTGTTTGTTAAAAATCACAATTACATAAGTCCAGAACAAAACGCAATAGAGCAAAGTTTTAAAAATCTACTAGACAAATTTAAAGACTATTCGCCCGAATATCCAGAACTTAAAAGAGAAAAACTAAAGGACAAGCATTTGCTAGTAGTAGATCCAGCCGATATTCACATAGGTAAACTATGTAGGTCGTTTGAAACTGGACAAGAGTATAACAGTCAGATAGCGGTTAAACGAGTTAAAAAAGGTGTTCAAGGCTTAATAAACAAGTCTAGCGGTTTTGAGATTGAAAAAGTACTTTTGGTAATTGGTAACGACGTTTTGCATACAGATACACCTAAAAGACAAACAACGTCAGGAACTCCACAAGACACAGACGGGATGTGGTACGATAATTTTTTAGATGGCATACAACTTTATGTGGACTTGGTTAACATGTTAGTCCAAGTTGCAGATGTTCACGTGGTTTTCAATCCTAGTAACCACGATTACACAAGCGGTTTTTATTTAGCGCAACTTATTGCAACACATTTTAGACTTTCTAAAAACGTAACTTTTGACGTATCAATAAGCCATAGAAAATATTATTCGTATGGCGAAAATTTAATTGGCACAACGCATGGCGATGGAGCTAAAAATACTGATTTGCCTTTGCTTATGGCTCACGAAGCTAAAGACTGGACTAAATGCAAGCACAGATACATCTATACGCACCATGTACACCATAAAACGTCTAAGGACATGATGAGCGTATGTGTTGAAAGTTTAAGAAGTCCAAGCGGGGCGGATAGTTGGCATTATATTAATGGCTATATTCACGCACCCCAGGCGGTTGAAGCATTTTTGCACCACCCAAAGCACGGGCAAGTAGCAAGGTTAACACATTTGTTTTGATGAAGTATCTATTGATTATATTATTAATGGCTAGTTGCACACCTCAAAAGAGATTAGCAAAGTTAGTTAAAAAGCACCCAGAACTAGTTAGGGTTGATACGATTACTGTTGTAGACACGTTTACCGTAGTAACACCCAGGACGCACATAGACACGTTTTATTCAATTAAACAGCTTATTGATACCGTAAGACTAGAGAAAGAAAATTTAAGGGTTATAACGTACCTTAAAAACGATACTATCTATTTAGACGCTGAATGTGATACGATTGTGATTGAAAAGATTAGAACGGTAAAAGTTCCTACAAAGACAATAGAGGTAAAAAAAGAGAATTTTTGGCAAAGTAGATGGTTTAGATTCTTATTTATAGTTATTTTTGTAGCCTTATTGATTAGATATTTGTTATCTAAACAGTAATAAAAACGGCGCTTTTAGAAAAACTTTGCATTAATTTGTGAAGTTTTTTTTGTTTTTGCTTGTTTATTTAGATTAAACCTATATCTTTGTACCAAACGAAAAATAATTTATTATGAAAGAATTAATTAAAACACTAAAGCAAATTGATGACGATTTCTACAAGGGTATTTACACAACAGGAGAAATATACGATTTAGTAAAAGAATTAAATGAAGTATTAAAAATAAAACACTTTACAAACGAAAAATAATTTATTATGAATAAGAAAACAGCACAAAAGATTTTAGATATTCACGAGCGTATCGAATCAATCGAATCAATGATGCAAGTCGAGAAAAGCAATTTAAGAACTGCAAAAGCCATTGACAGCATTACACTTCAAGAAAAGGAGAACAACTGCATAAGAGCTTCAATTAAAGCGATAGATAAGTATGCGCAAATGATAAACAAATTGTCAGTTAATAGAGATTATTTACTTTATCAAAAAGCAATGCTAGAAATGGAGCTAGATAATAACCATAATCTAAATAGAGAAATTCAGATTAAAGCAAAATTAGAATTGATAAACGAAATAACAAAATAAGCCATGAAAAAACTATTTAAAAAACCAGAAACAAAAAAAGCAAACAGAATAATTCGATTTTCTAAGCCTTTAGTAAAAAGACAAAACGAGAGATTTGTTTTAGTAAGTTATGCAACCCCAAACGGAATAAAAAAGAACTTAAAATTTGATGACTTTTCAGATGCAGAATATATTGGAATGACTGGGATTTATTACACTTTTTTATTTAGAGGTGTACACGGTCAAGATGCTCCGATTATGGGATATTGCGTATTAAAAAGAAATTAGTATATTTGTAGAAACAAAAATAAAATTATGGATATAACGGAAGAAAAACTAATATTGCTTTACGATGCTATCGACGACCAACCTTATATTAAAATCACTTTTTTGCTAAAAGAATTAGAACTAAACGCTTCTACTGTAAAAGCAATGAAGAATTTAAACTACATAGGCTTTGAAGATGGCAGACATTTTTGGGTTGACGAAATGATACCTATTGATGATTTAATGGTGTCGAATATTGAAAAAGAAATTAAGAATTTAAACAAACGAAAAACAAAAATAAAAAGATGAAAAATTTATTAAAAGCATTATCAAAGTTTCAAAGCGAAGTACCTACAATACACGAGGGTACAAAAGGCTTTAACTACACTTACAGTGATTTAAACACTATTTTTAAAGTGATTAAACCTTTATTGAACAAGCACGGTTTAGGCTTCACGCAACCATTAGACGGCGATAAAGTCAAGACGATAGTTTACCATGTAGAAACTGGAGAAAGCATTGAAAGCTCGATTAACATACCGTCAGGCGTAAGTTTAAAAGGTCAAAACGATTTTCAAACTTTAGGTTCTGGAATTACTTATTTGCGTAGATATTCTCTTAGTTGTGTTTTAGGTTTAATTACGGATAAAGACGCAGACGCACACGGTGAACAAGTAACACCCCAAAAGAAGCAATTAAACGAAAAGCAGTTTGATATTTTATGTAGTGATAAAGCAGTACTTGCAAATATTGTAACAGCTTTAAAGATGTATGAGATGTCAGAAGCTCAAAGAAAAGTATTAATGCTTAAAAAAGCAGACTTAGAAAAAGCATAAATTATGGAGATTAAATTATTCGACACAATATCAATGCCTATTGAAAGCAAAAAAGATGCTGTAAAACTAGGCGAAACAAACGCAAAGCAAATTATTGAAGCTGGAGAACAAGACTTATTTAAATTATCTTCGCAGTCTTTTAGATTAGAGGAGTTTTTAAAAGCGTTTAATAAGCAATTACGTAACGGAGTTCAAGATGAATTAAACGGTGGTAAATTTGAAGCGTATGGTATGGAGTTTACAGAAAAGAACGGTTCTAGTAGACTAAACTACAAAGATGATGAAGTATGGCTAGAGCTTAACGCTAAATTAAAAGAGCGAGAGGAACTGTTAAAGGTTGCAGAAAAAAGCAAAGAGCAGATTTTTGATAGTGAAGGAGTAGAAGTGCCAAGAGTAAGCCGTAGCGGTGGTGGTACAATTTTAAATGTAAAATATTAAATAACAAATAATGGAAGTAAAAGGAAAAATTAAGTTAATCGCAGAAACTCAAACGTTTGATTCTGGATTCACAAAAAGACAGTTAGTAGTTACAACTGACGAAATGTATCCACAAGATGTGGCGATAGACTTTGTGAAGGATAAATGCGACGTTTTAAACGCTTATAAAGTAGGTCAAAGCGTTCAAGTAGGTATAAACATACGAGGTAACGAATACAACGGCAAATACTATGTTAGTTTGCAAGGTTGGAAGATAGACAAAGCAGAAGCTGTTGCAAGTACTGGCGATGAGTTACAAGATGACGATTTGAGCTTTTTAGATTAAACCAAAAAAAAGGCGTGTCATTAAGTTGGTGCGTCTTATTAATAAACGAAAAAAAATGAAAAACAAATCAAGCGGATTAACCCTAAAAAAAAGAGAATTTTTACAAGACTACTTAGTTGACTATTTAGCTGGTAGGATTACCAAAAAAGAAATTCAGCAAAAATTTGAAAAGAAATTTAAAGTAACTGATAATAGTTTTTATGCGCAATGGTCGAGGGTAACAGTAGATGCTTTTTACAACAATTATCGAACTAGAATAACAGATTTTAGTCTTAAAGAAGATGATTTAAAAGGGCTACATCAAATGCCTAAAAACTGGCAGATATTAAAATATAAAAACGATTTAACTATAAAAGATTATGATACAGATAACAAATGAAGATAATATGGAATTAATGTCAAGGTATGAAGATAACTACTTTGACTTGGCTATTGTAGACCCACCTTATGGGATTGGCGCTGATAAAGCGCAAAACGCAGCAGCAGAAAGCAGAAAAAAAGCAAACGGTAAAAGTAAAGCAGGTAGAGGATGGAAAGAATACAAAGTATCTAATTGGGATAACGAAATACCAACAGATGAATATTTTAAAGAACTTTTTAGAGTAAGCAAGCAGCAGATTATATGGGGGGGAAATTATTTTCCTTTTATATGGAATTACTCTAATAGTTTTTTAATATGGAATAAGATGCAAAGGGATTTTAGTTTAGCAGATGGAGAGTTAGCTTGGTATTCTGAAACACAAAAAGCAATGAGAACTTTTGATTTTAGTAGAGGTGGTGCTTTAGCTGATAATAATAAAAACGGTGGAAGATTTCATCCAACACAAAAGCCTGTAAAACTTTATGAATGGTTATTAATGAATTATGCAAAGGAAGGAGATAAAATTTTAGACACACATTTAGGTTCAGGTTCAATAGCTTTAGCTTGTCATAATTTAGGATATGATTTAACTGCTTGTGAACTTGATAAAGACTATTACGATGCAGCTATGAAAAGACTTAAACAACACCAACAACAAATTAGAATGTTTTAATTATGAATAAAGAAGAAAGAATGTTACATATGATTGCGATAATGACTGTTTGCCGTGATGACATGGAAGAACTAACAACAGATTTGCCTTTTATACAAAAACTAAAGAGCTTATCAAATCAATGGCTAAAAGAAGCCAATAAAAAACTAGATTTAATTGCTGGTAAGGACAAAGAACTACACGAGCAATACGGTAATGTATTGTTAAAATATGAAGAAATAAGGGAGAAATTTTTAGATATTGAGTAATAATTTGGGGCAAAAAATTAAACCGCCATCAAAATACAAAAAATGACATACGCAAGTTTTTTAACATATTTATTTTTGATGGGGCAAAATATTGAGTTTAGGGCAAAATCTAAATATTTTTTACCCCAGCCGAAAGGCGCGCTATTATTGAGATTTAAGCGTTTTGGGGTAAAAAGGTAAAAAATATACCAACTCATATTATATATGATTTAAAATATTTATATTTTTTTTTCTCGCTTCAAAACTAATAAAATATAAAAAATAAAATGTGTTTTTTATATAGTGTGAGTATAGGGCTATATTTTCCACCTTTTTACCTTTTTTAATATTATTTGTTTATTTAGATATTATTATTATTTTTGTATCTCAAAATGACTTGGAAATCATTAAAGAACTTATTTTAAAATCCTATTTAAGTGATGCCTTTCCAAGTGGCTAGCTTAGATAGGGTTTTTTTTATTTAATAATATTATGAGAATATCATTTTTCGATAAAATTACAGCTTCTTTTCCAGAGAAGTCAATAAGTCTTAATAAGGCTTTGAGAGATATACAACAAGGAAAGTACAAGGAGCAGATTAAAAACATTAGAGTTTTAGCAAACGATAAAGCAAAAAGAGATGTTGAAAAGAAAAAACTACCTTTAGTAACCTTTTGTGGAGTGTTTGATAAGCGATCAAATAATGCCCTAAAACAATATTCTGGATTTGCTTGTTTAGATTTTGATAATGTTACAAACGTTGGTGAGTTATCGAGGTTGGTGAATGAGGACAAATATACTTATGCCTCTTTTATTAGCCCATCAGGTAACGGTTTGAAAGTATTAGTTCAAACACCAGCGGTGGATAACGATAAGGATTATAAGTCTTTTTATTTTAAAATACAAGAGCATTATAATCAATATGGAGAAACAGATGAAGCTACAAAAGACATTGCAAGAGCAACGTTTTTTAGTTATGACGCTAACTTGTTTGTCAATACTGAAAACGAAATATTTACGGATAGGTTAGTTCCAAAAGAGATTGCACCAATTAAACCAGTGGTTTTTAAAGTAGATGATGATAACGAAATTGCAGAGCGTTTGATAAAATGGTTTAAAAAGCATTGGACTACTGGCGTCAATAGAAACAACAACCTATTTAAACTTTGTTCTGCCTTTAATGATTACGGAGTTAGCAAGGATATTGCATTAGATTATTGCAGTCAGTACCAGAGGGATGATTTTAAAATTAGAGAGATTGAAAAGTTAGTTGATTCAGCCTACAAAAACACTTTTAATTTTGGAACAAAAGTATTTGAGGATACAAATCTTAGAGAAAAAACAAAAAGGTTATTATTTTCTGGAAACACTCAACAACAAATAAAAGAAAAATTAGATATTAATTACGATTTAACAGATGCAATAGAGGGGTTAGAGCAGGAGATACCAAAGGATACATTTTGGGAGATTGACGATAAAGGTAGGGTTTCAATATCTTTTTTAAGGTTTGATTATTATCTTAGAAATTTAGGAATAAGTAAATATTACCCGAATAAGTTAAGTAGAGATTTCGATTTTATTATTAAAGACTCAAATTTTATTGATTGGATTGATACTACTAGAATAAAAGATATTGTAAAAAAGGACATAGTAAGTAGGGGTTGTTTTGAGGTGTGGGATTACATGGCAAAGAACAGTTCTATATTTAAAAAAGAAAGCCTATCTATGATTGACACCATAGATGTAAGTACAAATAAAGATACAGCAGATACTAGTTATATTTACTACAAAAATAAGATAGTTAAAACGACTAAAGAGAAAATAGAATTATTAGATTATAAAGATATTGATAGTTTAGTATGGAGTAAACAAGTTATTGATAGGGATATTACTTTAAGTGAAAATTCAGACGGTGAGTTTAGGCAGTTTATTTGGTTTTTGTCTGCGCAAAATCCAGATAGATATTACACCTTAAAATCGGTTATAGGCTACTTGTTACATTCCTACCAATTAGATGCAGAACCTAAATCGATTGTTTTTAACGATGAGATGCTAAGCGATGACATTCCTAATGGTGGATCTGGAAAAGGTTTAATACACAAGGCGATTGGTCAATTAAAAAACATTTGTACAGAAGATGGAAAACGTTTTGATCCAAAAAGCCAATTTGCGTATCAAAGAGTTTCAGAGGATACACAAATATTTTTAATAGACGATGTTCCTAAATCGTTTAACTTTGAAAATTTATTTTCTATTATTACAGAGGGTATAACAATCGAAAAGAAAGGAAAAGACCCTTTTAAAATACCTTTCAATCTTAGTCCTAAATTGAGTTTAACTACGAATTACACGTTGAGAGGTGACGGAGCAAGTCATTATCGTAGAATATTTGAAGTTGAAATTGCTAATTATTTCAACGATAAGCACACGCCTTATGACGAGTTTGGACATAGTTTCTTTTTTGACTGGGATGTGGATGAGTGGTGTAAGTTTGATAATTTCATGATACGTTGTATACAATACTACTTAGAGAATGGATTGGTAGAATCTAATAAGGTTAATTTAGAGCTGAGAAAATTAAGAAATAATTTAGGTTTTGAGTTTATGGAGTTTATGGAGTCTAAGCCATTTAAGCAGAAAAGACCTAAAAAAGAAGCTAGAGAGGATTTTGGTAATCAATATAAACATATTGCTAGATTTAACTCACCGCAAAAATTCAACAAAAAAGTGAAAGAGTATTGCGAGTATTATAATTTGGATCTAGTTGAAAGTAAATACAACGGTGTAGAAACATGGCAGATTTTTGAGGATGAGGACGATAAACTGTGGAGCGATGCAATATAAATTAAGAGAATACCAGCAGGAGTTGTTAGATAAGATTAATAACTCAACGGACAAAAGAAACTGCGTACAAGCCCCAACCGGTTTCGGTAAGACTGTTTTATTTACAGCCATTTTAAACGCCTTTAAAGGTCGGGCGTTAGTTTTAGTAAACAGAACGGAGTTAGTTGCCCAAACAGTGTCTAAAATAGATAAGAGCGTGTTTAAAATAGTAGCTGGCGTTCGTGAAATAAAATTAGAGGACGTAAACATAGGAATGGCCGAAACTGTTTACAATCGGATTAAAAAAGGGAAATTAGATGTTAACGACTTTGATTTAATTATTACTGATGAGGTACACAATTTGCAGTTTAATAAGATTTACGACGGTTACAAAGGCAGGTTGTTAGGTTTTACAGCGACGCCGTTAACAATGAAAAGGGAAACTTTTTTCGTTGAGGACGTAAAACATATTAAAAGCATTTCGTTAAGCCAATGGTACGGGCCTTTAATTTGCGGTGTTAAAATATCGGAGTTAGTACAACAAGGATATTTAACGCCAGTTAAAAACTACGTTATACCTAATGCAAATTTAAGTAAGTTAAAAACAGATAAAAGCGGTGAGTTTACCTCAAAATCTCAAAGCGATGTATTTGATAACCAAGCATCGATAAAATGTTTGTATGACAACTATAACCATCATTGCAAAGGTCAAAAGACAATGGTTTTTAATTCAAATACAAAAACCAATGCAGATGCTTATGATTACTTTTTATCAAAGGGTGTAAATTGCAGGAGTTACGACAGCAAGAGTTTGGAAGATAGAAAAGACATAGTAGAATGGTTTAGAAATACTCCTGACGCTGTATTATTCTCGGTTGGGGTTTTTACAACTGGGTTTGATGTAGACGACGTTGAGAATATTATTTTAAATCGCGCTACAAAAAGCCTTTCTTTATACCATCAAATTGTTGGTAGAGGTGGTAGAATAACAGATAAAATATTTAAGCCATTTTTTAAGTTAATTGATTTAGGTGGAAATGTAGAACGTTTTGGCAGTTGGTCTGATGACGTAAATTGGCACTCAAAATACAAAGAACGTATAAGGCAGATAGTAGAAAACTATTTTATTTGTTCAAATTGTCAGGGTTTTATTAAAAGCAACCCATGTGAAGAATGCGGACATTTAAAACAAGCAATTAAAAGCGATAAAATTAAAGAGAAAACCCATCTAGGTATTGCAGTTTCAAAAGAAAAATTACCGACGCCATCGCCAAAAATGATGGTAGATTTTGGCTTGAAAACTGGAAAAGACATTAACGAAATAAAAAACGAAGTTGCAGACTATTTGGTTCGCATGATCGCTTATAACGGAATGAGTTATGAAACTTATTTAAACAATGCTAAACGTATAGATAAAAGAATAAAGGCAATAATAGAACCTATTTATTTTGCACTACATAAGTCAAAATTAAAGGGTAATAGAGTAAGAACTATTTTAGATTTTAAAAGAAAGGTTTATAAACGAATTGATAAATACTATGAAAGCGAGAGAAGATGTTATACAACAAAAAATAGTGGTTTGGTTTCGCAAGAACTTCAAAAACGATTTAATTTTTAGCGTGCCAAATGAACGAACAAGCGGTTGGAATAGAATGATAGCAATAGGAATGTTACCTGGAGTAAGTGATTTAATAGTTGTTACAAAAGAAAAAGTTTTGTTTGTAGAGGTTAAAGACCATAAAGGGGTGCAAAGACCGAATCAAGTAATATTTGAAGAAAAAATAAAAAAACTAGGTTGTGAATATTATTTAGTTCGTAGCTTAGATGAATTTAAACAAATAATTTAATATATTTGCATGATTACCTTTTTTCATAATTTAGGTTTTTTTCGTTTTAGGTTTGAAAGGCGGTTAAATTAATTTTAATCGTCTTTTTTTGTTTAATGCTTGTTTATTTAAATTAAATAGTTATATTTGCAGTATCAAAATGATGTGGGAATCATTAAAAAAATTATTTTAAAGTCTTATTCGAATGATGCCCTCCCACATGGCTAGTTTGAATAAGACTTTTTATTTAAAAAAATATTATGAAAAATTTATTAAAAGTTTTAGCGTTTGCGTTAATCGTTGTATCATGCGAAAAAGAAGTTAACCCGCCAACAACTTCAGAGCCACAGCCAGATTGTAACTGTGATAGGGTTGTTCAAGTTTGGAGTTTTAATCTAACGACAACCAAATATT
>Ga0209138_1003684_pt1 | contig 10805 bp, 9 predicted proteins | sample SaaInl3SG_22_DNA_FD_184645 | JGI IMG/M metagenome (GOLD analysis project Ga0209138, IMG submission 184645) | Marine microbial communities from expanding oxygen minimum zones in the Saanich Inlet - ESP_153SG_22_DNA (SPAdes) (version 2) | ecosystem: Environmental > Aquatic > Marine > Intertidal... | reverse complement strand
TTTGCAACAGAGCGGGGATTGTCCCGTCTGACGCGCCAACCCCTTGTCCGCTATAGATATGATAGTGATCTTTGACGGGATGCAGCGTCGCGGTCTTTTGTAAAAGACAGGCATGATTGTGCAGGCTTTGCGGCGAAAACTGTCGGATATCGCGCATCTGACAGCGGGCATTTTCTCGAAACTCAGTCTCGAAACGGCTGTGAAGGTGTACCATGGTGCGGCGCAAACAGGGGTGCGCCACATGTGCTGCGCGAAAGAGGCGCTGAGCTGGCACGCCGCATAGGTCCGCTGCGTTAAGTTGCATATAGTGATTGAACTTAGCCGGATCAGCCATCTGGATCGGATCGTCTTGCAAAGCGCCAAAATCAGCCCAGGCTCCGCGTAGAATTGGGCCGCTTGGGGAAAAGAAATCGCTTTCCTGACAGGGTGCCGTCAGAAAAACATCATCATTGAAATAGATAAATCGGTCCGATAACCCTGCGATATTCCAAAGAAATGTCTCTATAGCCAGAGAGTTGAATGTTGGCAGTGCCGCGCCATGATTGGCGAATATGTCACTGTGGTCGACCAAGTGAACTTTGGCACGCAGCGCGGCGCTCAGGCGTGACAAATCGGGTGATTGCTCATCGGTGATGATCCAAATTTTGCGCAGCCATGGGGCATTATGCTCAAGCGAGGCCAGGCAGAGATAAATTTCCCCATTACAGGCCCAGCGATGCGGGTTTGTGGCATTTTCATGAAAAAGATGTGGTGCTGATCCCATGAAAATCTGGCGTTTTTGCAGATGCGCCGGATCCAATCCATCAACCCATGTGATGACAGCATCAATCGGATCGTGCCAGACGTCTTGAACCATGAACGCAAACTCCTCTTTACGCGGGCAAGGCTAGCCTGCGCGTTGCGCAATTGCGAGGGCGATGTTCTGCATTATTCAAGGAAAATGGTGGTCCCGACAGGATTTGAACCTGTGACCCCTCGCTTCGGAGGCGAGTACTCTATCCAGCTGAGCTACGGGACCATTTGTTTTTCAAGGCAGAGGCAAAGCGGCGCTCCGAACCTTCACACGGGCCCGTGTCAGGCCTGATGCTGCTCTTCTACATCAAGCCGCTTAGGCCTTACAACCCATTTTCCGCCGAATTCCGATATTGCCCAGAGGGCGGCCTTGAAAAAGCGATATCGGGGGGCGATCCGCTCGGCAGTGGTGGGGAGCCGTTGCACCGAGGTGCTGGCGATCCTTCTGGATGGACGCAAGATTTGCAGCAGAAACTAGCGGCCCCAAAGGCGCTTTTCGCCACAATCTAAATGGACAAAATTGGAGCGTGAATAGCGACCAACCCCGCCAGCTGCGCAGGATGCGGCGGCTGTGGCCACCTGACGGACCGACTTGCCCTGCATACGCAGATCCACCGCTTGCCCTTTCATATGCAGGGAATTTTTGGCGACACCGCGCGAGCGCTTACGCAGCAATGCGTTGGTTTCGGGTGTGCGGTAACCGGACAGCATGAGGAAGGGGGTGGAGGTGTTGAGCAGCTGTTGTGTCGCGGCGATGATGTCAACGGTGCGCGTGTCAATGGTGCGGGATCTATCTCTGCGCCAATCGCGCATGAACCAATTCACCTCGGTCAAAGCATCCTTAATATAGTCACCTTCGATCCAATAGATCACATCCAAAGATTCGCCCGTCCGCCGTGAGTACATTTTCAAGCGCCGAATATCGCCCGCGCCCCGCAAAAAACCGGCAGCATTGGAATAGGTTGGCGCCGCGACCAAGGCTGTGGCTGCAAAAGCGCGCAAAACGCCACGTCTTGAAATTACGGTCGGTTTATTCGTCATTCTTTGTCCCACTCGTGCACCGCGATCCATGCAGCGCATGACCACTTGCCCCCAGGTGCGGGTTTCATATGGCATATTTTCTGGTTTTTTGCAAAGCCCAATATCGTTTCAATTCGAACTATCTAAATTTCGGCGGTTTGCCGCAGAGCTGGCTCTTGCCGGTGGGTGCCAGGCGCTTGTGCATTGTGCTGAAAACCCGATCTGAATTTTGTGCTTTCAGTGTAACAATTGTCGAAATCTAGTATTCACGGGGCAAAAGGCGTTAGACTTTTACTCTCGAAATGCGCATCTATCATTACCAAATTCTTAAGAGGGCGCGCCGCGACATGATGGGTCGAATTGAGTTTCGTATGGGCAAGGTCATGGTGAGTGTTTTGGCACTTGTGTTCAGCACTGAGCTGGCGGCGCAGGCCATTGGATTTAAGCAATCTTTGGCGCAATATACCGTTTCGGAGCGCAGTATCGCCAAGTTTTACCGTGCGCGGGAGTATCGCTCGTTTTGGACCGGTCCCACGGCGCAAGAGCGCGCGCGATTACAGGCGCTGATCACTGCATTTGCTGACGCGGACATGCATGGCCTGCCGAAAGCACGGTTCAATGCGGAGGTTGTGGTCTCCAAACTTCGGGCGGCCGATAGTCAAAGCGCCTTGGGACAGCTGGAAGCCGAGCTGACAAAAGCGTTTCTCGATTATGCCCGCGCCGTGCGGTCGGGTCTGTTGATCCCATCAGAGGTCGATGAGGAAATTGTTCGCAAAGTGCGCTACAGCAAACCGCTTGATCTCTTGGAGGAGTTGGAAGCCAGCGCGCCGCAGGCGTTCTTCAAATCATTGCCGCCGCAAAGCCGTCAATACATGGGGCTTGTCAAAGAAAAACTGCGTCTAGAGCGGCAGGTTGCAGCGGGCGGCTGGGGCCGGCCTGTGCGCGCGACAGACTTAAAACCGGGGGAGCAAGGCGCGCAGGTCGTGGCTTTGCGCCACCGATTGGTTGCCATGGGCTATCTGACGAGAAGCTATTCCAGCACCTATGACCGACCGCTGACAGCCGCCGTGGCGCGCTTTCAATCCGATCATGGTCTGGCGGTGACGGGTCAGGCCAACAAACTGACGCTCGAACAGGTCAATATTGCGGCCTCGGAGCGTTTGGCATCGGTTATGGTCGCTTTGGAGCGGGAGCGTTGGTTTAATCAACCGTTAGGCGCGCGGCATATCTCGGTCAATCTCACCGATTTCAAGGCGAAGATTGTCGATTTCGACAGGGTGACCTTTGAGACCAATTCGGTGGTCGGAGCTGCCGATGATGATCGCCGCAGTCCCGAATTTTCCGACACTATGGAATATATGGTCGTCAACCCGAGCTGGTATGTCCCGCGTTCTATCGTTGTCGGTGAATATCTGCCGATGTTGCAAGAGGATGCCGCGTCGGTGGAGTATCTCGAGCTGCGCGATGATCTTGGCAATGTTGTGGCGCGCGACGGGTTGGATTTCACCAGTTTTGATGAGGACACCTTTCCCTTTGGCATGCGCCAACCGCCCAGCCCTGGCAATGCTTTGGGGCTGGTAAAATTCATGTTTCCCAATCGGCATAATATTTATCTTCACGATACCCCAGCCAAAAACTTATTTGGTCGCGAAGTGCGTGCCTTCAGCCATGGCTGTATTCGACTGGCAGATCCGTTTGACTTTGCCTATGCGCTGCTCGCGGCGCAAAGTGACACACCCAAGGCTGTGTTTCAGGAGGCCTTGGACTCCGGCGAAGAGGTGCAGATTGATTTGGCGCGCCGCATACCTGTGCACATTATGTATCGCACGGCCCTGGCCCGCCCGGACGGCGGTTTGGAGTTTCGTGCCGATGTCTATGGCCGTGACGCAAAGATTTGGCAGGCTTTGCAACGCGAAGGGGTGGTTATGGATGAGATCACAGGATAAACGGGGCGTGAAGCAAAGGGCGACCGTTCATGAGCGATTACAACTTACAAGATCTGGCGGAGGCGCTCAACGGCCAAGCAGTGGGCGATGTAGCGCTGCAGGTCACGGGTGCCTGCGAGCCGCAAGATGCGGCCGGCAGTCTTATGGCGATTGCGACAAGCCAATCCTATGTGGAGCGCTTGCCGCTTGGTCAAGCGCGCGTGGCCCTCTTGGCAGAGGGAACAGATTGGCAAGCCCTCAAGCTTTCGGGCGCGGTTCTTGTGCCGCGACCACGCTTCGCCATGGCAAATCTTACACAGGCTTTGGATCGTAGGTGGCGATCGGGTCGGCCTGAAATTCATCCTCAGGCCTGTGTGGAACCTGGGGCACAGATTGGCGCCGGTGCGCGGATAGGTGCGTTTTGCCATATCGCTGCGGGGGTGGTCCTGGGCGAGAATGCTTGGCTCGGCAGCCATGTCAGCCTTGCCGAAGGCTGTACAATTGGCCCTGACGCCACAGTGATGGCGGGCGTGCGCATTGGTGCTGATGTGCGCATCGGCGCGCGGTTCGTGGCGCAACCGGGGGCGGTGATCGGCGCAGACGGGTTTTCCTTTGTCACCCCAGAACGCTCTGCGATCGAGAATGTGCGCGAGACGCTCGGCGATAGCAAAGGGGCCAAACCGCAAGCTTTTGTGCGCATCCATTCGCTTGGCTCGGTGGTGATTGGCGATGATGTGGAGCTCGGTGCCAACAGCTGTATTGACCGCGGCACGATCCGCGACACGCAGATTGGGGATGGCTGCAAATTTGATAATTTGGCGCAGATTGGCCATAATGTAAAAATTGGCAAGAATTGTTTGATTTGTGCACAGGTCGGGATCGCTGGATCCTCTGTATTGGGAAATAATGTGGTTCTCGGGGGGCAGACTGGGGTGAGTGACAATCTGTTTATTGGCGACAACGCCATAACGGGCGGCGCGACCAAAGTCCTCAGCAATATTCCAGCTGGGCGCGTGATGCTGGGGTATCCAGCGATGAAAATGGATGCGCAGCTTGAGGTCTACAAAAACTTGCGGCGTCTGCCGCGGATGTTAAAAGAGATTGCGCGGCTGAAAAAGTCACTGTCCGACCCTGACAACCGCCCTTAAAGGGTAAAAAGGCGTTTCTATGAGTGTAAAAGACAAGGTCATTCTAATCATCGCTGAACAAGGCTTGCTGGATGTGGCTGATGTGAGCCTATCGGCAACACTTGAGGATCTGGGCATTGATAGCCTTGGCGTGGTGGAGAGTATTTTCGCCATTGAAGAGGAATTTGATATCGAAGTGCCGTTTAATGCAAATGCGCCAGAGGAAAGTGAATTTGATATCTCCTCTGTGGCGACCATAATTTCTGCGGTTGAAACCCTAGTTGCGGAGCAGACCTAGCCCATGAACCGCGTGGTGATTACCGGGGCCGGGACGATCAATGCTTTGGGCGCAACCGTGCCCGAAACGTTGCAAGCCATGCGCGAAGGGCGGCTTGGGATTGGCCCCTTGCACATGCGAGACCTGGACAGGTTATCGGTTAAAATCGGGGCGCAAATCAAAGACTTTGATCCTGAGATATATTTTGATCGGCAAAAATTGGCGTTGTATGATCGTGTGACACAGCTGACGCTCATGGCCAGCCGTGAGGCCATGGAGCAGTCTGGCTTGGAGATCACGGACGAACTGTCGGACTCAACGGGTGTGGTGCTTGGAACCGCTGCGGGGGGGATGAACACCTGGGATGATAATTTCCGTTCTGTGTATGAAGATGGCAAAAATAGGGTTCACCCTTTCGTCGTTCCTAAACTCATGAACAATGCGGCGGCCAGCCATCTATCCATGGCCTATAACATCAAAGGACCGTCTTTGACGGTCTCAACGGCCTGCGCCAGCTCAAATCACGCGATTGGACTGGCCTTTCAGATGGTGCGCAGCGGCATGGCGCACGTTATGCTGGCCGGCGGTGCGGATGCAATGCTGACCTTTGGCGGCATAAAGGCCTGGGAAGGGCTGCGGGTGATGTCCAAAACCGCCTGCCGGCCTTTTTCTGCCAATAGATCGGGCATGGTTCAGGGAGAAGGTGCCGGGATCTTTGTGCTTGAAACCTATGAGCGGGCCAAGGCGCGCGGTGCTGAGATACTTGCGGAACTCGTAGGGTTTGCGATGACCTCAGATGCGGGTGATATTGTGATGCCGAACCAGCAGGGCGCTGTGAGGGCCATGCGCGGCGCGCTGCGCGATGCCTGCCTGGATCCGCAAGATATTGGCTATATCAACGCTCATGGCACTGGAACCGCGGCGAATGACAAAACCGAATGTGCGGCTGTGCAGGAGGCTTTCGGCTCCCATGCGCAAGAGGTGATGATGTCATCGACCAAATCTATGCATGGGCATTTGATAGGGGGCACGGGCGCTGTGGAATTACTGGCCTGCCTCATGGCCTTGCGAGACGGGGTTATTGCGCCCACCATTGGGTATGAGCACCCAGATCCCAATTGCGCGCTTGATGTGGTGCCAAATGTGGCGCGGCAAGCGACGGTAACCGCGACCTTGTCCAATGCCTTCGCCTTCGGCGGTATGAATGCGGTATTGGCGCTGAAAGCGGTTTAGGGCTTATCTGCGCTTAATTCTCTGCTGCGCCCATCAAAGCCGCATGCCCCGCTGTAAATCCCTTCAAAGATAATGTGAGACGTTCGGGCTGGGTGGGGGCTGCCGCTGGAAACATGGTGATAATGGCTTGCGCGCCGGAGCGGTAGCTGTCGAGATCCTCTTGGGTGAGCCCGATGCGGGCCACGCACCCCATTTGCATGCAGAAGGCAAATGGATATATTTTAGCGTTTTGATCATCCACTTGAATGGTCAACTGTTGGGTTAAAAGGGTCTCCAAAGGCGTAATGACATTGGCTCCAGCTAAAACGAGCCCGTCGGATTGGATTGGGTTTAAATTATATTCGGCCACAGGCGAGCCATCGGCGCTATGCATCAATTGAACGAGCTGACAGGGGTCTTGCGCTTGCTCCGTTTTCAGACACCGCAGCGTCCAATCCCCAAAGGTGCCTTTGACATAGTAGTCGCCCATTACGGGAGTGCTGTTCAACACTTCGCCGGTTGAGAATTCCTCTGCCGCCGGCATTTGAGCCGTTTGCGCCTGTAGCGCCGTGTGGGACAACAGAAGATATAGGAGCGCGCCAAAATAGTTTGTTACTTTAAACACCAAAAAGTCCTTTCTATCGCACGGAGTATGAACAGTCATCCTGCCATAAATATCTTAAAATTTATACTGATGTGCCAGCCCATCGGGGCGAGCGCAATCTGAAAAAATTAAAGCAGAGGATTTGTTTCCAAAAACCTCTGCCTCTATTTTTCTCCCCGTCGGTCTCGCCGACTATGGTGCGAGAGAAACAAATAATGTTTTGGACGTCAATGTAAATTTTAAGCCAATTTCTAAAAAAACCGCGCCCGAAGGCGCGGTCTAGTACAGGGAGGTATGACATGAAGAAAACTTCTATCACGCCTCACTTATAGCGCGAGATCCTTAAAATTTCGTTCGCGTAGGTTCCGGTGTTTGCGCTTATTTTGCGCCAGGCTCACAATTTATATATTTTGAGTTGTGTGATGCGATTTTCTCTGCGGGTCGCGACTTCAAAGCGGAAACCGTGAAATACGAAGACCTGACCTTCGGCTGGAATCATCTGTGCTTCATGGATAACCAAGCCGGCGAGCGTGTTGGCCTCATCATCCGGCAGGCTCCAATCTTGCGCCCTATTTAAATCGCGAATGGTCATAGACCCATCGACCACAACATGACCGTCTTTTGCGGCCGTGACCCCTTGGTCGCTTGTGTCAAATTCGTCGGTGATCTCACCAACGATTTCTTCCAAAATATCTTCTAAAGTGATCAGCCCTTGCAACGCGCCATATTCATCCACCACCAAGGCAAAATGGGTGTGCCGCTTTAAGAACTGCCGCATTTGATCATCTAAAGGTGTTGTTTCGGGCACGAAATAGGGCTCCATCGCCACATCCAGCACCTGAAACTTGGCCAGATCTTCACGTCGGGCTGCGCTGTCGCGTGTCAGCTTAACCATGGCACGGGCCAAATCTTTCGCGTGGATCACGCCTACGATATTTTCAGGATTGCCGCGGTAGAGGGGCAAGCGCGTGTGCGCACTTTCAAGGCATTGAGAGAGAATTTCCTCGGCTGGCAAAGAGACGTCAATCATCTCAATACCTGAGCGATGCAGCATGATTTCTTCGACTGTGCGATCGGCCAGGTCCAAGGCGCCCAAGATGCGGTCTCGGTCCTCTTTTTCAACCAGACCCTCTTGGTGGCCCAAAGTGAGCGCTCCGGCGATTTCTTCGCGCACGGCCAAAATATTTGTATCAGGATCCGTGGCGATGCCGAATAGCCCTAAGACGCCACGCACCAGGAGGCGCACGAAGCTGACCACGGGAGCGAAGACGAAAACGACCAAAGATATGGGGCGCGAGACCCTTATGGCGGCACTTTCGGCATTGGTGATTGCATAGGTCTTGGGGAGCACTTCGGCGAAGACCAAAACCAAAAACGTCATGACCAATGTGGCCAGAACAATCCCATTCTCGCCCACCATCTTGGTGAACAGCGCCGTAATCAAAGAGGTCGCCAGAATATTGACCAAATTGTTGCCGAGAAGAACCGAACCAATCAAACGCTCATTGTCATTGGTCACTTTCAAAGCCCTGGCGGCTCCAAGCGAGCCCTTATCCGCCTGCGCTTGCAGCTTGCTGCGCGAGGCTGCGGTCAAGGCTGTCTCTGAGCCAGAGAAAAAGCCCGATAGGATCAATAGGACGAAAATCGCCCCAAAGGTAATCCAAAAGCCAGTGTCAAAGTCAAAATATTCCATCATAGACCTGTTTTAAGTGGTTGCGCCAAAGGATGATGCTCCAGCACCAGCTCGCGCAACCGTTCTTCTTGGATATGCGTGTAAATCTCGGTTGTCGCAATATCCGCATGGCCTAAAAGCGTTTGAATGGCCCTTAAATCCGCGCCACCGGCCAATAGGTGGGTGGCAAAGGCATGTCGCAGAGTATGCGGTGTGACCTTGGCCGTATCAATACCTGCAGATATGGCCAGTTTCTTGATCTGCTGAAAAAACCAAATGCGGGTCAAATGGCCCAATTTCCCGCGTGAGGGAAAGAGAAAGGCGGATTTTTCCGCCTGCGGGTCGCTATCACGCAGAGTGAGCCAAAGTTGTGTCGCCGCGCGGGCGGTTGTGGAAATGGGCACCATGCGCTCTTTGCCGCCTTTGCCGCGCACCAAAATCATCTGCGGATCGCCGCGCACCGCCTCGGCCGGCAAGCTGACCAATTCTGTCACCCGCATGCCGGTGGCGTAAAGAAGCTCCATCAAACAGGTCAGTCGCAACTTGTCATGGCGCTTTTGGGGCATCTGCCTTGCCTGCAGCAGCAAACGGTCGACCTCATCATGATCCAGTGACTTTGGCAGAGATTTACCCTTTCCCGGTCCTTTCACTTGAATGGCCGGGTTGTCTTTGCGCAGCTCCTCTTCGAAGGCGAACCGGTACAGCTGTTTGATTGACGAGAGCCGTCTGGCTTTGGTGGCGCTGGCAAGCCCGGCCGCATCGCAATGCACCAGATAATCTTCCACCATCGCGCGCGTGGCGGTGGCAAATCCTGCGTCGCGCGCCTCAAGATAGGCGAGAAAATCTTTTAGGTCGCGCCCATAGGCCTCTTGCGTATTGCGCGCGGCCCCAAAATCCGCGGCCTGTGCTTCAAGAAAAACGGAGATCCACGACAAGGTCATCGCATATCGGCCAAGATCATAAACTCCATAGCCAATTGTTGCGCGATTGGTGTCAGACCCATCGCGCGGAAAAGCGCCAGCGCCTCAATAAAAGCCAGCTCATTTCCCTCCAATCCATCGGCGATTAATCCGATTGCCCGAAGCATATTGGCGGAGCGGAAGGGCAGGGTTGCAGGCATCTCTTGAGTGAATTCTGCCATCAGACGATCAAAATTTTCAGGCAAAATATGGGGGTTAATACGCTGCAACCGGGTCATGGTGGGTTCAAAATCAAAGGCATTTGAACGGCTGAGAACTTGCATCTGAAAGAGAATATCGTCTCCATCGCGTGATGCGTCAAATTTCATCAACATCGGTGACCAAGCATGCGCCAGCGGGGCAACAAGGCCTTGACCACGCATGATGGTCCAAAAGGCAAGCAGCGCGTCGCTGGGGTCAATAATCGGATCGGCCAGGGTAAGGTCAAGGTTTTGGACCGCAGTCACGCGGTCCCATATACCGCCAGAGGCGGAGGGCTGGCCGGATTTATAGCGCTCAAGCAATTGCGCCGCCGGCAGGCTGCCGACCGCGCCCAAACGTTCAGCGGCCTCAACCTGGGTCTTCCAACCACTGGAGGCGCTCAGGTCGGAGGGCGCAAATTTCAATGGCAAACCCTGTGTTGGCACAGGTTGACCCGCGCCGGCGCGCAGTTGGAATTCTAAGGCCGTCAACTGGTTCGGATCCACATTCGGCAATCCCAAACTATCGGCAAGCTCTGGATCCAAATCCACGGCCAAAAGCGCGGAGAGGGTCGGGGTGAAGGCGCCGAGCGTGTCGAGGGCGAAATAATTGACCTCCGCTGTGTTCCATGATCCTGCGCGCGCCTGGCAATAGACTTTTAAGGCTTCATCTTCTGTTAAATGCCGCGACAGGTTAAGCTGGCGGCACATCCGTTCCACATTGCCGGTCAAAAGAGCGGTTTCTGCAAAAAGTGTAAAACTTTCTTGTGACATGATTTGGCTTTGCCCCAGAAGGCTATAGGCAGCCTGCACCGCACCGCGCTCAATCAAGGCTTGAACGCGCGTGTTTAAAACGCCTTCATCACCCAATGTTTCGGCGAGAAGCGCGCGCAGCAGCAAGTCATCCGCCGCCGGAAGCCCCGACAGCGGCGCTGTATTGAGGATTTGACGCAGCATTCGGGGATCAAGGTCCGTCCAAAAATTTTCCGGTATTCCAGAAATTTTGTTCGGAATCAG
>Ga0209138_1003681_pt1 | contig 10812 bp, 9 predicted proteins | sample SaaInl3SG_22_DNA_FD_184645 | JGI IMG/M metagenome (GOLD analysis project Ga0209138, IMG submission 184645) | Marine microbial communities from expanding oxygen minimum zones in the Saanich Inlet - ESP_153SG_22_DNA (SPAdes) (version 2) | ecosystem: Environmental > Aquatic > Marine > Intertidal... | reverse complement strand
GGAATGCAAAGCTGCCTCCAATGATTGCATATTTCTTAGTGGGATTACTATTAGGCCCCAGTGTTTTATCTATATTGCCTGATTCTGAAGCCAACAGGCATTTAGTTGAATTTGGTATTGTTTTTCTGATGTTCACTATTGGGCTGGAGTTTAATCTTCCAACATTGAATTCAATGAGAGGAATTCTTTTTGGGGTTGGTTTAGCTCAAGTTGGAATTACATTATTCCTTTCTACTGTTTTTTCGATGGCAATGGGGCTTAGGCTAATTGATGGATTTATAATTGGTGCTGCAATTACAATGTCATCTACAGCAATAGTTTCAAAGATATTGATGGAAAGACTTGATTTAAATACTCGGCACGGCAAGTTATCAATAGGTATTCTCCTCTTTCAAGATTTGGCTGTGATTCCTGTTCTAATTATTATCGCAACATTTGGCAGCCCTGATTTAAATATTGTTCAGTCTTTTATTATTGTGACATTAAAAGCTGCATTCCTTTTTTCATTGCTTTTTTGGATAGGAAAGCCAATTATGAATTTTTGGTTTGGAATTATTGCTAGACAAAAATCCAGTGAATTATTTGTTTTGAATGTACTTATGGTTACATTGTTATTCTCATATATTACAAATCATTCCGGATTATCATATGCTCTCGGTGCTTTTATGGCTGGCATGCTTATTTCAGAAACTCATTATAGATATCAAGTTGAATCAGATATTGCCCCATTTAGAGACATACTGCTAGGCCTTTTCTTTATAAGCGTTGGAATGATGCTCAATTTAAATATCTTATATGAGAATTTCGCAATCATAATTGGATTACTAGTTGTTTTAATCTTCTTTAAATCATTTTTAATCGCGTTGCTGATTAAAATTTTTAATTATGAAGCAGGTGTTGGAATTAGAACTGGAGTAATTTTGGCTCATGCAGGAGAATTTAGTTTTGTGATTTTATCTTTAGCCCAACAAGAAAAAATTCTAAATGATTTAGTGCTCCAAATTACTCTATCTGTGTCTTTACTGTCTATGTTAGTGGCACCATTTATTATCCAAATTAATGGAAAGATTGCCAGAAAGTTATCAAAGTCCTATTTAAAAAATAATATTAAAAATATTCAAAAAGTTGAAGAGCTCGGCAAGTCATTTAAAGATCATGTTATTCTCTGTGGCTTTGGTAGAAGTGGGCAGTATTTAGCTCGTTTTTTGCAAGAGGAAAAAATAGCATACATAGCTATTGATATAGATATGACTCGTGTAAACGATGCAGCAATTGCAGGTGAAAATGTTGTTTATGGGGATGCTTCTCGATTTGAGGTTTTAAACGCAGCAGGAATTTCTACGGCTAGGGGGTTGATTGTTACTTATGCTGATGACAGGGCCTCTGAAAAAGTCCTTAGAGTTATAAGATCGCATAATAAAACTATTCCCATTATAGTCCGAACTATGGATGAAACCGGTTTGGATAAATTAAAATCTGCTGGAGCAAATGAAGTGGTTCCAGAGGTTTTAGAAGGAAGTCTAATGTTAGCCTCTCATGCATTAGTAATTTTTAATATTCCATTATGGAGAGTAATCAAGCGAATAAGAGAATTTCGAGAATCTAAATATCAAATTTTTAGAGGTTATTTTACCGGCGTATCCGATGAGGGAGAATTGAGCAGTCAGCATCAATTTCATTCTATTGAAATTAAAAAAAATAGCTTTATTAATGGAATGAGTTTAAATGAACTACCTTTAGAGTTATATAAGCTTAAAATTCATCATTTACGAAGACCTAATATGCTTGAAGATATAGAGCCGCGTAATGATCTGGTTTTAAACAATGGAGATGTTGTAGTTCTGCTTGGGCAATCCGATGATATTAAAGATTTTGAGAGGTATTCGAGATCTGGGATACAAAAATGAAAATAAATATTATAGGTGGTGGAATTGTTGGCTGTATTCAGGCAATAGAGATGAAAAAAAAAGGATTTGATGTCTCCATTTATGAAATGAATCGTATTGGATCCGGCTCTACAAACGCAGGGGCTGGAATACTTTATCCACTTCTTCCTCATCAATATGAACCCGATGTTTATAACCTAGTTAGTGATTCAATAAGCTATTATTTAGATTTACAAAAAGTTTTAATTACCTTATTTAATTTTGATATTGATTTAATTCAATCAGGAATGTTAATTGATATTAATTTAAAGAAAGATCTAGAGAGTTGGCTTATTTCTAATGCAATCGATTATAAGCCTCTTTGTTACAAAGAGCTTAAAGGTATTTTTATTAAAGATGTATATCAAATTAACCCTAAAAAACTTACTGAGGGAATAGTTAAATATCTAAAATATTTAAATGTTGAGATTTTTGATCATACAGAAGTTAGGCTGAACTCTTCCAATGAATTTATTGACCATCATAGTAATAAAATTTTAGGGGATAAATATATAATCTCATCTGGGGCTTGGACTTACCTTTTAATTAAAAGAATGAAAGAGATGGTTTACCCAATTAGAGGCCAATTAATAGAGTATGAAAATAAACAAAAGTTAGAGATCAAACATATAATTTTTAAAGAAGGAACATATGTTTTTCAAAGAAAAAATGGCTCAATAATTGCTGGAAGTACCTTGGAGGATGTAGGATTTGATAACACCCTAACTAATCAGCATTTAGAAATGTTAAAAAAAAATGCTGAGGATATTTTGCCAGAATTAAGTTCACATGAGGTTCTTGATCATTGGCATGGATTCCGCCCTGGATCAAAAAAAAATATTCCTTTAATTATTAAAGATACTGAAATTAAGAATACTTATTTCAATACAGGACACTTTAGATATGGAGTTTCAATGGCTCCAGCCTCAGTAGAATTGTTAGTAGATTCTTTTTAGATCTTTGAGCCCCAATGACCAGATTTACCCCCACTTTTATGGATAAGCTCAACTTTTCTAATTTCCATATCTTTGGAAACTGCTTTACACATATCATAAATAGTCAGCAATGTTATGTTGACTGCAACTAATGCTTCCATTTCGACACCTGTTTTGTAAGACGTTTTTACGATCGAAGAAACAGTGATTGTTGAAGTACGATCATTTACAGTAAATTCTATATCAATACTATCAAGAGGTACTTGATGACATAGAGGGATCAGCTGGCTGGTATTTTTTGCAGCGTTTATCCCAGCAACTTTTGCAACAGTGAAAAGATCTCCTTTTTTTAATGACTGATCTTTTATGTTATCTAAAATACCTTTTGTTACTAAAATTTCACCTTGAGCTTTTGCAATTCTATTAGAAATAGATTTGTCATTAACATCAACCATTGTCGCATTTCCATTTTTATCAATATGAGTTAGCATTAATTACCTTAAAATAAATATATATGATTTTTATTAAAAAAATTTTTTTTGTTTTCTTGATCTTTACTCATATAGTCTGGGCTAATAACTTGCCAGATCTTGGTGATTATAGTGATCAGTATTTAACACCATATCAAGAAAACATGATTGCAAGACAAATATTATATCAAGTCCATTCTAGTCCTGAAGTTATAAAAGACGAAGAAATTAATGATTATTTAAATTTCTTAGGTGAAAAATTAGTTTTTCAAAGTGACTCCCCGCAAAGAGATTTTACTTTTTTTGTTCTTCAGGATGACTCAATTAATGCATTTGCAATGCTTGGGGGATTGATTGGCGTTCATACGGGATTATTTATTGCAGCAACTAATGAATCAGAAATAGCTAGTGTGCTTGGACATGAGATAGCTCACGTTACTCAAAAGCACTTGCAAAGAGTAATTGCAAAACAAGATAGGGATAAATATAAAAGTATATTTCTTCTGGCAATAGGCTTGTTGGCTGCGAGATCAAATCCTCAAGTAGCTTCAGGTGCAATGGTTGCATCTCAAGCTATGAATGTGCAAAATTTTTTAGATTATACAAGGGAGCATGAGCAGGAAGCTGATAGGATTGGTATCGATATATTATATAGGTCTGGTTACAATGTAGGTTCTGCGATAGATTTCTTTAATACTTTACAGAAAGGAAATCGTTTTTCTGCACCAGCTCCATCTTTTTTAAGAACGCATCCAATAACATCAGATAGAATTTCTGACATAAATAATAGATTAAAAGAATATCCATATCGATACATTAACAAGGATAACTATTTTCACTTAATTAGAGGCAAAATAAGAGCCCTGTATTCAAGAGACAGTTCAGCTAAAATATTTGAAAATAATATTAAAAATAAAACATATCTAGATTTAGAGGGTGAAAAGTTTGCTTTAGCACATGCATATTTAAAAGATGATGAATTAAAAAAAGCTGAGAGTGTTTATAGTGAATTAGAGGATAAAAAAAATCCACTTATTGAGAATCTAAAAATACAATTATTAATTAAAAAAAATAATTTGAGTCAAGCAAAAAGAGAATTAGAACAGATGCTTATAAAGCATCCATTTTATAGAGCTTTTGTTTATGGTTTAGGCGAGGTAAATATAAATCTTGGTAGATATGAAGCAGCTAAAGACAGTATTCAGCAATATATTTTTAAATATAAAAGTGATCCAAATCTTTATAAGCTTTTAGCAAAATCCTTTAAAGGGTTAGGTAAGGATTTGGAGTATCATGAAAATATGGGTGAGTATTTTTATTACCAATTCAATATCAAAGAAGCCATAATTCAATTTGGTATAGCAAAGAAAATAAAAAGTGATGATTTTTACGCAAAGTCCAGAGTTGAGGCTAGATTAAAGCAATTACAGAGTGAACAGTTATTTTTAGAAGAAGGAAGAAAAAAATAATATTTATATGATAAATTTTACTTATCATATAAATAATTACAATTAATTATATTTATAAAATAATTATCTCTATAATTCAATTTCAATTATTAACAATAGGAGAAATTGAATGTCTTCATTAATTAACACACAAGTAAAGCCATTTAAAGCGCAAGCTTTTCATAATGGCAAATTCGTTGAAGTAACAGAAGAGTCATTAAAAGGTAAATGGAATGTGTTTGTTTTCTATCCAGCAGATTTCACTTTTGTATGTCCAACAGAATTAGGTGATGTTGCTGATCACTATGAAGAGTTACAAAAAATGGGTGTCGAGATTTACAGCGTTTCAACTGATACACACTTTACTCATAAGGCTTGGCATGATGCATCTGACACAATTAAGAAAATTAACTATCCAATGATAGGTGATCCAACTGGTGCAATTTCAAGAAATTTTGATGTAATGATCGAGGAAGAAGGACTTGCTTTAAGAGGAACTTTCATCATTGATCCAGAAGGTAATATTAAGACAGCTGAAGTAAATGATCTAGGTATCGGTAGATCTGCAGCTGATCTAGTAAGAAAAGTACAAGCAGCTCAACATATTGCTGCAAACCCAGGTCAAGTATGTCCAGCTTCATGGAAACCGGGTGCAGAAACATTAGAACCATCATTAGACTTAGTAGGAAAAATTTAATTTTTTGGAGCTCATAATCATGGGCTCTATTTTTAAGGGATAGTATTAATGGCTTTAGATCAAAAAATAAAAACTCAACTTCAAGCTTACATGGAAAAAATCGAGAACACGGTTGAATTAAAGTACTTTAAAAATGATACCGAGAAATCAATGGAGATGGTTGATTTAATCAAAGAAGTTAATTTGATGTCCGACAAGATTAATACCATTGAAGGAGATGATTCAAATCATAGATCTCCATCATTTCAGGTAAATAGACCTGGAGAGAGTACGGGAATTATTTTTGCCGGCATTCCAATGGGGCATGAGTTTACGTCATTTATTTTAGCGATTCTTCAGGTGGGTGGTTATCCTTTAAAAATAGAGACTGAAACAATTGAACAAATAAAATCCATTCAAGGTAACTTTGCTTTTGAGACATACATCTCGCTGAGTTGCCACAATTGTCCAGATGTAGTGCAAGCATTGAACGTCATGGCATTGCTTAATCCAAATATCAGTCATACCATGATTGATGGAGATGTCTATCAACAAGAGGTTGCAGATAAAAAGATAATGTCGGTCCCTACTATTTTCTTAAATGGCGAAGAATTTGGTCAGGGTAGGATGGAGCTTGAAGAAATTTTATCTAAGATTGATACAAGATCAAACGATATAGCTAATAAAAAATTATCAAAAAAAGAAGACTTTGATGTACTTATAGTTGGGGGAGGGCCAGCTGGTGCTTCAGCTGCCATATACGCAGCTCGAAAAGGAATTAAAACTGGGATTGTAGCTGAGCGATTTGGCGGGCAGGTAATGGATACGCTTGGCATAGAGAATTTCATATCAGTTAAGGCTACTGAGGGTCCAAAATTAGTTAAAGCGTTGGAAGAGCATGTGGACGAATATGGAGTTGACGTTATCAATCTTCAGAAAGCTAAGAAAATTCATGTACCAAATGATAGTAAAGATAAATTTCAACTTGAATTACACAGCGGAGCTAGATTAAGGTCAAAAACCTTGATAATTTCAACGGGGGCTAGATGGAAAGAGTTAGGCATTCCAGGAGAGTCGGAATTTAAAGGAAAAGGTGTTGCATATTGCCCACACTGTGACGGCCCTTTATTTAAAGGAAAACACGTTGCAGTTATAGGTGGAGGAAATTCTGGAGTTGAAGCTGCAATAGATCTAGCGGGAATCGTTGGGCAAGTTACGCTATTTGAATTTATGCCATCCTTAAAAGCTGATCAAGTGCTGCAAGATCGTCTGTATTCCCTAAAAAATGTGAATGTCATTTTAAATGCAGCAACTAAGGAAATAACAGGAGATTCTAAAGTTAAGTCAATAAAATATGTTGAGAGAGACAGTAACGAAGAAAAAGAATTGGCTCTAGAAGGTGTCTTCATTCAAATTGGCCTAGTACCAAATACAGATTGGCTTAAGGATGATATTAAGTTAAGTAAATACGGTGAAATTGAAGTTGACTCAAAAGGTGAAACTTCCATTCCGGGTATTTTTGCTGCCGGGGATGTAACTACCGTTCCATACAAACAAATCATTATTGCTATGGGTGAGGGATCAAAAGCGGCATTGGGTGCATTTGATTATATGATTAGAAATTAGCTTTATCAAAATTAGATGATGTTTTGATCTTGTAATTTCTTAATGAGATTAATAGTGATTGAACTTTTTGTTTTAAGTGACCACTCATTTAATGCTTCCAGTGTATTGATTAATGTATTTAAGTCTCTTCTTAAATTGTTTAGACAGTACTTAATGACATTGTCATTTATGTGCAAGCCCAGCTGTTTAGCATGATCTTCAATGACGTTAAATTTTTCTTGATCAGATAATGGTTTAAGGTTAAGAACAAGTCCCCATTGCAGTCGACTTAAAAGGTCATCGCGGATACCAATAATTTCATTTGGTGACTTGTTAGCGGAAATAATCAACTGTTTTTGACTGGCTCTAACTTCATTGATTAGGTTAAATAAATGATACTGTTCTTCTTCATTGAAACCATCGATATCTTCGACTTTTAAAATATTACTATTCAAAGAGCTTATTAAATGTGTTTTCCCAGAGCCCTCCTCTCCCCAGAGGAATATAATTTTCGAACTACACAGATCATTATCAAAGTCCAATAAGGTTGAAAGAACTTCATCATTTTTTCCGGCAACAAAGTTTGCAAATGAGCATTCAGGTGTTGGAATGATGTTAAGGATAAGTTGATCCATGCAATATATATACTAGGCTGAATAAAAATACGTTAAAATTGCAATTATACGCAAAAGATTAAAATATATACTCAGGAAAAAAATTGTCAGCAAATAACTCAGAAAATAAAAAAATAAACTATAAAGATTCAGGCGTTGATATTGATGCTGGTGAGAGTTTAGTAAACAGAATAAAGCCCTTTGCAAAGAAAACCGCTCGACCAGAACTTCTAGGGTCATTGGGTGGATTTGGCTCAATGTTTGAAATTCCCAAGGGTTACACAAACCCGGTAATGGTTTCAGGCACGGACGGAGTTGGAACAAAGCTGAAGCTTGCCATTGAGTTAAATCAACATAAAACTATTGGGCAGGACCTAGTGGGTATGTGTGTGAATGATATTTTGGTTCAAGGTGCCGAGCCGCTGTTCTTTCTTGATTATTTCGCATGCGGGAAATTGAATGTAAACCAGGCTGCTGAAGTAATTGAAGGTATTGCCAGAGGTTGTGAGTTATCTGGGTGTAGTCTAGCTGGTGGAGAAACAGCTGAAATGCCTGGCATGTATCATGATGGTGATTATGACTTAGCAGGATTCGCTGTAGGCATTGTTGAAAAAGATCAAATCATTAGTGGTAATGACGTTATTGACGGTGATATTTTGATTGGAATCAAGTCATCCGGACCCCACTCAAATGGATATTCATTAATTAGAAAAATAATAGATACATATCAAATTAATTTATCTGAAGAGCTTGATGGTAAAAAACTATCTGAATTATTGATGGCACCAACTAGGCTATATGTAAAGTCAGTTCTGGAATTAATCAAAACGATAAAAATAAAAGGAATGTCTCACATAACCGGTGGAGGGATAACTGAAAATCTTCCGAGAAGTTTTCCAGCAAACTATAAAGCAGAGATAGCTAGCGGTAGTTGGAAAATGGCTAATATATTTGAATGGATTAAGGAAAAAGCAAATCTAGATTATCGAGAAATGTACAAAACATTCAATTGTGGTATTGGTTTTGTAGTAATCATTAAACCAGAAGACTTAAATGTAGCTCTTAAGATATTGAAAGATCATGGGGAAGATGTTGTTCAGATTGGAAAGATAAGTAAAAGAGCAAGCAATGAAGATTTGGTTATTTACACTTAGTTTTCTATTTCCGTTATTTTGTTCTTCTGCAAATTTCCCGAGCTCTGGGAAGCTTGTCTATAAGCTGTCATTTGAAGATCAGTATCTAGGCACCGTTAATGTAGATTTTAAATCCGACAAAAACAGTTATGAGATTGCTGCAACATCTAATTTTTTTGGAATGATGAAGCTTGTTGGTGATTATCAAATAGTTAGTCAAGGCAAAAAAATAATGAATAACTACTTACCTTTAAAAATAACACGAAAAAATTTAAAAAAAAATAAAATTACAACAACATCCATAGACTATAAAAATAAGTTAATTCAAATCGAAAGAAAAAATAAGGTCAAGGAATACCAACTAAAAGAAAATACTCAAGATATAGTCAGTTATTTTTTCGAATTAAACTCAAAAAAAGAGATACCAAAAGAGATTAAATTTACCATATTAGATTCCTATGATTATAACGAATATGTTTATACAAAAATTCAAGATGAAAAGTTACAGGTAGGAAAAAAAATAATTGATGTTTCAAAATACCAGGGACGAATAAATGGTGATGATAATATTCATCATATTTGGATTTCAAAGAAAAATTTTCATATCCCAGTAAAAATTGTGACACCAACGCCAATAGGGATTATTGTGACCCAAGAACTTATAAAAGGTAAATTACTGGATAATATTTAATGCGATGAATAGATTTATACTTGAAAAAATAAAATTTGTACTTGATGAGTATTTAAAGACTCTTCGACCTGCTGATTCAGTTCTAAGTTATTTCTTTAGGGATAATAAAAACTTAGGAATGAAAGAGCGCAAGTTAATTGCCGAAGTTTATTATGGGGTCATCAGAAACAAGCTGCTATATGAAGAAATTCTTCAAACAAGAGATGTTACTAAACTTATTTTGTGTAACTTGGCTCTTGAGCAACAAATTGACGATGACACGATTATTTTATTAGCTGATGATTTTAAACATTCAAAAGATCAGCTAAAAGTCAAAAAGGCATCAATTAAAAAAAAATGGATTAAATATAGCATTCCTGAATGGATTTTTAACGAATTATTAAATATGTATCCTGAGGGTCAGATTGAAAATATTCTTAAAGCATTATCCGAGCACTCTCATTTGGATATAAGGATTAACCTGACAAAAAATAAAGACCGCGAGTCCATCATTAATAAATTAAAAGAAGATTTTGCTCTTAATGACAATAGGGTAAAAAAAACAGAATTTAGTCCCATCGGGATCAGGCTGCCCAGAGGAACACAGATACAGAATAAAGACTACTTCAAAAATGGAGAAATTGAGGTGCAAGATGAAGGCAGTCAACTGTTGTGTTATTTGCTGGATGCAAATAGAAAGCACATGGTCGCAGATTTTTGTGCCGGGGCAGGAGGTAAAACCCTCACCATCGCCTCTTTAATGTCTGGATCAGGCAGGATGTATGCATTTGATATCAACGACAAGAGGTTATCAAATTTGAAGAAGCGACTTAAGCGATCTGGATTATCAAATGTAGCTACCCATCTTATAAAAAATGAAAATGATCTTAAGATTAAAAGACTGAAAGATAAATTTGATAGGGTTTTGGTGGATGCTCCCTGTAGTGGATTGGGAACTATTAGACGCAATCCTGATTTAAAATGGAAGCACAACATCGAATCAATCATTGAGATGCAGGTAAAACAGCAAAAAATTCTCCAATCTGCCTCCAGGCTATGTAAGGTTGGGGGAAAACTTGTTTACGCTACTTGTAGTTTGATGAAGCAAGAAAATGAAGATGTGGTTGAAAATTTTTTAGAGAGTAATCCAAATTATAAACTAGTTAATATTCAAGAAGTACTTAACAAGCACGGCATTCCAATTAAAATGCAAAAATATTTTAAAATTATTCCGGGTGAACATGATATGGATTGTTTTTTTGCAGCAATTTTTGAAAGAATATAATAATGGGTAATTTAAATAGACAGATTATGTATGCCGTCTTAATGTCCATTA
>Ga0209138_1003678_pt1 | contig 10820 bp, 10 predicted proteins | sample SaaInl3SG_22_DNA_FD_184645 | JGI IMG/M metagenome (GOLD analysis project Ga0209138, IMG submission 184645) | Marine microbial communities from expanding oxygen minimum zones in the Saanich Inlet - ESP_153SG_22_DNA (SPAdes) (version 2) | ecosystem: Environmental > Aquatic > Marine > Intertidal... | reverse complement strand
CACCGCCCCCAAAAACCCACCAAAGGTAAATAGGGGGCCGGGAATGACCTGTGCCATACCATAACCAGCCAGAAAATCCGCCAGAGAAACCAGTTCGGTTTCCACCACCGATGCCTGCAGTAATGGCAAAACAACATGACCGCCACCAAACACCAGCGATCCGGCCAGATAAAACTGGCTCAAAGCAAACCAGAATCTGTCCGGATGCGCATGCGCAATAAATAACAACGCCGCCCCTATACCGGCAAATCCCCATAACCAGATCAGCGACCGGAACGGACGTAATGGCGCGGCAGATGCGGGCGAGTTTATGTCTTTATGATCAATCGGCAGAATAAGCATACCAATCAGCCCGGCTAGTAAAATAAACACCGGATGCAGAAATGGCATATTGAGATAAAGAACAACACTCATCATAGCAAATGCCAGCAAGGATGTTACCATCCCACCCGCAAAGCCGCGCGCCATTCCTGTCACCGCATGCAATACCACCGCCGCCGTTACCAGTTTCAGGGCATCAATCAGCTGACCCAGATCAGCACCAGAATACACCAGCCCATAACCAAACCCGATCATGATGATAGCTGAGGGCAAGGTGAAGCCGATAAAGGCAAGGCATCCACCGGCAAGCCCGCCCCAGCGAAGCCCAAGCGCAAATCCCAACTGGCTGGAACTAGGCCCCGGCAACATCTGGCATAACGCAAATAAAGATTGAAACGCCATGGGCGTTATCCATTTGCGCTGATCAACAAAACAGTGCCGGAAATATCCGATATGCGCCACCGGCCCGCCAAAACTGGTTAGCCCTAACATCAGAAATACCCGAAAAATCGTGAATAAGGACGGCCTATCGATCATCAGATATGCGTCCTGTCAAAAAGAAAGGCCGGATAACCGATCAGGCAGGCTAGCAATCGCCGCGCTATCCGCGTTAGCAAACGCAAAGCGCAAATGATCCTCATATTCCGCCCCGAAAAATCCACCGGGGATGGTTAGCACCCCTGTCTGGCGCATTAATGCCGCCGCTACTTCTGCGCTGTTCCGGTCTGGATAGGGATGACGGACAAATCCGAAATAGCATCCATCGCTAGTGATTGACCATTCTGGCAATGCGGCAAACGCCGCGCGAAAAGCATCTCGCCGTGCCGCGATTTCTGTTTGATTTTCTATGCGCCAATGCGCTAATTGCGGCAACATCTGGCTGAGCGCTTTCTGGCCAATACGCGGGGCGCAAATCTGTATATTGTCGGTAATCTTTGCCAGTTCCGCAATCATGCCTGCCCCGGCCACAACCGCACCAAGCCGATATCCCGGCAAGCAATAGGATTTAGAAAAGCTATATAGCTGAATCACCGTATCCGCCCAGTCCGGATGATCAAACAGACCATGTGGCCGCGATACATCCAGATCACAAAAATCCCGATAGGTTTCATCAATAATTAATGCCAGATCATGCCGCTGACACAACCGGAACAGATCATCCAGCAGATCAGCCGGATAAAGCGTTCCTGTGGGATTATTCGGGCTGACCAGCGCAATCGCACGGGTTTGCGGCGTAATCGCCTGCTCAAAACTGGCTACATCTGGCAAAAACTGGCGCGCCGGATCACCTGCCACGCCAATCGCCGTAATCCCCAACATGGCCAGACTGGATGAATGATTGAAATAGCTGGGTTCAGGTAAAAGCACCGCATCACCGGCCTTGGCCAATCCCATCGCGGCAAAGATAAATGCCTGATTACAACCGGCTGAAATCAGCACCTGATCAGCGGCAATGGCACATCCGTAAAGCTGGCTCACATGCTCGGCATAAACGTGCCGGAATTCGGGTTCGCCCTCAATCGCGCCATAACCGAACACTCCGGCATCATCGGCCAGACTAACCAGCGCCGCTTTCAGATCATCATGTGGCGGATATCCGGGCACCGCTTGTGACAGATCAATCATTGGCGCGTTGCCGTGATATTGTTCTATCCATTCTTGCACTTGTGCTACCGGCGGGGCGTTCAAATGGGCAATGTCGGGGTTAACCAGATATGGCATGTCTTCGGCTCACAGCAATATTTTCGATATCCCATGATATCATTATCATTACATTATGAATAGCAAGCGGCGATAATAATTCTTGTGCCATACGTCCCGATTAGATAGCCATATCAGATACGCTGGTTGACTAGATACGCTATCAATCCGCCAGCAAATAGCCGTCATCGACCAATGGGGTTTTGCCAGCAATTTTTGCTACAATATGCCCCGGCCATGCCAGCTTGATCAGACTGCGGTCAAAAAAGATGCCATCGGTTCCGGCGCGAAGTTCCGTTTTTCCGGTAAACGCATCATCGCCTTCCAGCGATAGCAATTCGGCAATCACGTCACCGGTCTTTACCATTGCACCAAGCGGTTTTTGAAACACCACCACACATGGCCGTTCAGCGCGCAAATATTCCACCCCTGTCAGCGGCGTTGGTTCTGCCGCCGGTGATGGATAATCCGCGGGCTCTCCTTTAATCAATCCACGCCCCATCAGGAATTGATACAGATTAACCGCGTCCTGCCGGTTGATCTGATCATCGACCGCGTCTTCGCCGCGATATTCCAGTGTTGCGGCTAGCATAACATCCGGCCATGCCGCATCAGGATAGCGCCGTGCCAATTTGAGCCATAACGCTGGCCATACCTCATCAAAAGAACCGCCGCCGGAATCTTCGGCGGTCATTGTTGCCGCTGATTGCATCCAGTCGGATAAATCCTGATATTCCGGCATTAATTGCGGCACGATATAAATATGATTAAGCGCATCATCCGCGCAATGCAAATCCAGCACCATATCCGCATCGTAAGCCTCGGCTATGACCATATGGCGCAATCTGTTCAGCGCGGTTTTCGGGGATTGGTGATCCAGTGCCGATTTTATCGCTTGCCGGATCACTTGCTGATTATGTTCCGCGCTATCGGTCAGCTGATCAGAAAAATCGGCACCATTATCATGGATCATAGCATCCAGATCAGGCCATTTCCGATTATAATTCAGCCCGTTAAGCGGGTGATAGCGGCCGCGATGCTTACCAAAAGCCAGATGCGCCATGCCAAGCGGATTTACCATGGGCAAGACCACAAACTCTGCCTGCAAACGGTTTTCTTTTTCGGCATCTGTCAGCATCTGGATCAGGTGATGCAGAACCAGCATCCCCGGTTGCTCATCGGCATGCAGCGCCGCTTGCAAATAGATTTTGGCCGCTGGTTGATCCGGCTTGAAACGAAGAATAGTCAATTCATGGCTAGTACCAGCGGTATCAGCAGGTATGTGATGGGTTTCTCTGATCATTTCACCCCTCCCTATCGGATCAAATTAAGCCGGATAGATAAACGCTGTTTTGCATGTTGCGGCAAATGCCGGTTAAGCCGCCGGTTTATCCAGCCAAACAGCCCAATAATCATCAAGGTAAATATGATGAAGTAAAATGCAATAATAGGATAGGCAATAAACGGGTTGAATGTTTTATCAGCAAAATAATTTGCATAATAAAGCGCATCACCAGATTGCCGCCATGCCGGAAATCCGGAAAAAAATACCAGCGTAGTGGCGTGAAACAGAAAAATGGCTTCGTTAGTATATGACGGCCATGCTAGCCGCATCATATTCGGCCAGACCACTCGCCAGAACCGTTGCCAGCCCGACATGCCATAAGCCATGGCGGCTTCTACCTCACCCCGCGGCGTTGACCGGAGCGCACCATAGAATATTTCTGCTGAATAGGCCGATGTGTTAAGGATCAGGACAAGCAATGCCCCCAACCATGCCCGTGTCAGCCAGCGTGATTCCAGATCAATAGTCACCACCCATAAATCAAGAGTAATCCCGACCTTTGGCAATAGAACAAACAGCTCATAGGCAAAGAAAAACTGGATAAATAGCGGCGTGCCACGGAACAGATAGATAAATCCGACAGAAAACCCGCGTAACCAGCCTGATCCGGACATTTTGCCAACCGCTAATGCCAGCGCAAACCAGTATCCGATCATAATCGCCAGAATCCCGAAAAAGATATTCCAGATCAATCCCGAACCGATCAGCGCGAATTGTTCGCATATTGTGATATCGGCTTTCGGCAATAACCGTTCGCCATAACCAATTGCGCGTAAGCCATAATCCTGAAATGCGTTAAGGCATGAAGACATGTGATTATCCTCCTGCCTGCTGGCTGTTCATCAAGACGGCCTGACCACGCGAAAACCGCCTATTGAGCCGGTCAAACACCCGTTCGCTGACCCATGTCACAAACAGATAGAAAATCAGTAAAGCCAGAAAATACCATACCCGCCAATCCGGATGCGGATAGGTATAGGCCGATGTTTTGGCACTGCCCAGCTCACGCGCCCAATACACAATATCCTGTATGCCCAACAGAAACAGCAATGGCGTGGCCTTAATCAGAAGCACCCATAAATTGGATAATCCGGGCAAAGCATAAATCCACATCTGGGGGAACAGAACGCGCCAATACACTTGCCGCCGTGACATGCCATAGGCTGATCCTGTTTCCAGTTGCGCGTGCGGCACCGCCGCCATTGCACCAGCAAGGACATTACCGGCAAAAGCACCAAATACAATGGCATACGCCGTTACTGCCAGCATAAATCCATAAAAATCATGCACCCATGCGCTAGCGCTCGATAGCGGCATTTTTGCTATATCACAAACAATGAAATCATTGCCCTGCCAGACAGAACCGGTTTGATCAGAACACAAGGCGCGATGACGGATATATTCAATCCCCTGATCCAGTGCCAGCGGGACAAAAAGAAAGAAAACAATATCAGGAACACCTCTGACCATGGCGATATAGATTTTCGCCGGCCACCGCATCACCGCAATGCTTGACCGGCTGGCAGATGCCGCCATAAGCCCGAATAACATAGCTAGTGGCGCGGTTACCAGCACCAGCGTCAACACCACCAGAAAAGATTGATAAAAAGCCATATGCTTGGCTGTGCCAAGATAGCATATCAACCAATTCAAGCCTTCTATCTGATCTGGGTTAGTACAGGAAAACATCATATCTGACTTATATCACATCAACCAGTAAATCGGCCAATAAATCGGCCAATAAAGGGGAAAGCCGGGGCAAATCCTCGCCCCGGCCAGATAGTTATACGTCTAAAAACAATCTCTAATTAGAACGTAAGCGCGTCATCGCCGAACCATTTTTTGATCATGGTGTTCAGCGTACCATCAGATTTCATGGACGCGATAGCCGTATCCATTTTGGCCTTGAGCGCCGTGTCTGATTCGCGGATACCCATGCCAATGCCGCCGCCAATGCCGACTTGACCGACAACCGCTAGCTCACCACCGGATTCGGACACGATTGGCATTAAATAGTCACCATCGGCAAGAACCGCATCGGCTTCGCCATTACGAACAGCGGCAACGGTTTCATCAGGGGTGGCAAACTCAACCAGAGTTGCACCGGATGAAGCCACATGACCGGCCTGAATTGTGCCTGTCTGTGCCGCAATAATGCCGCCATTAACATCAACGCTGCTATCAGACAGACCAACATACATGGATGGGCTAGGCGGGAAATATTCCTGAGTGAAATCGATCACTTCATCCCGTTCAGCGGTGATGGACATGCCAGCGATAATCGTATCATAGTTGCCTGAAACCAGATTAGGAATAATCGAATCCCAGTCATTTACTACCCAGACACAATCCAGATTGGCGCGGGCGCAAATCTCATCGCCGACTTCACGTTCAAAACCGTCAACTTCGTTTTTGTCATTAATAAAATTGTATGGAGGGTATGCACCCTCAGTTCCCATACGGATTGTTTCTGCCATTGCCGGCATCGCCAGCATGCTTGCAAAAACTGTTGCTAAAATCACTTTTTTCATAACATCCTCCAAAAGATATTAGCGCCTGATATATCAGCTCGCAGCACCAGCGCTTAAAAATTGCTGCAACCGTTCGGTTTGGGGATTTGCCAGAATATCTTCGGGCGCCCCTTCTTCTTCGATCTTTCCCTGATGAAGAAAAATCACATGATTTGACAGATCACGGGCAAGCCGCATGTCATGGGTCACCAGTAACATGGTTCTGCCTTCTTCTGCCAAAGTTTTAATCACGCGCACGACTTCTTGTTCTAATTCCGGATCAAGCGCGGATGTAGGTTCATCAAATAGCATGGCCATAGGTTCCATAGCCAGTGCTCTGGCGATAGCGGCGCGTTGTTGCTGGCCGCCCGATAATTGCGATGGCCAGACATCGGCTTTATCAGCGATACCAACCTTATCAAGCAATTCAAGACCAATGCCGCGCATCGTATCCCGCGAGCGCCCCAGCACCGTAACCGGTGCTTCGATCACATTATCCAGAATGGTCATATGCGACCACAGATTGAATTGCTGGAACACCATGGCCAGATTGGTTCGCATGGCCGTAATCTGTTGACGATTGGCTGGTTGCCGTGATGCCCCTTGCGCTTTCCACATGACCGGCTCACCATCAAATATAATGTCCCCTGCATGGCTTAATTCCAGCAAGTTACAGCATCTGAGAAAAGTGGATTTACCCGAACCGGATGACCCGATAAGGGTAATGACTTTGCCTTTTGGTGCGGTGAGGCTCACCCCTTTTAACACATCAAGCGCACCATAGGATTTATGCAAATCCCTGACTTCCAGCACTGGCGTTTCGGATGGTGATGATGGGCTTATGTTCATCTGGTTATTACATTCATCTGTAATGTTAATAATAAGTTAACATTATCCGGTTTTAGCCAATGTGGAAACAAAAACCGGAAATCGGCGGGGAAACATGGCATTCAGGCGGCGTTCATTGGGGTTTTTATTCCGGTTGATAAGAAACCGTGTCCTGCCCCGCATCCAGCCAGCCGGTGATGCCGTCTGTCAAATGGGTGACATTGGTAAACCCCAGCTGATCAATAAGAGCATTGCCAAGGCTGGTTGTCCGGCTTCCGGATCGGCAATATAGCAAAACAGGCACGTCCGGATCAGTCACAGCATCAAAAAACTTATCCCGGAATTCCGGATGCAGACCACCATTGGATTGAAAAGCCGTGATCGGATATGCGCCTGCGATAATGCCGGTTTCCTGCCATTCTTCTTCGCGGCGAATATCAATTACAATCACCCCGTCTTTTTGTGCCGATAGCAATTCATCCGGCGTGGCCTGTCCCAGCACCGCAGGCGTTGTGACCTCAAGCAGTTCAATGGTAAAGATCAATGTGGCATCTGGCGGGATAACATCACCAGCACCAGATGATCCATAGGCCAGTTCCGGCGGAATGGTTAGCTTACGGGTTTCGCCGACTTTCATGCCCGTCACGCCCTGTTCCCAGCCGGGGATGACCTGTCCGGCACCAATGGTAAAGCGGAACGCTTCGCCTCTGGGTTTTGAAGCATCAAACACCGTACCGTCGGTTAACTGGCCTTCGTAATGAACGCTGACCGTTTTGCCAGTTTCGGCCAGATCGCCCGTGCCTTCGGTGATAATATCAATATGGATTTCACTGGCCATAACAAGTTTTCCGATCATGAGGAATGCAATAAAAATGAGTGATGTGATGGTTTGTTTCATGGGCATCAATTTATACTAGTTGCGCCGGTTATCAAGGCTTTATGCAGGTGATTGATTAAGGTATCTTTAACCAGTGCGTTTGCGCTTCTGCGCAATATGCCAAGACGCATATTTAAGACAAAAACATATTGGCACAATTATGCTTTAGTTGATTAATTGAAAACCGGTTGCTAGGGTTTGCTGAATTAATTTTTAGTAGGTTATTTATTAGTCATGTTTAAATTTCTGAATGTAATGATGATTTCGATTACTCTTTCGTTTTGTCATGTAAATCTCGCATCAGCTCTGTCTGATAAAACTCCGCCCCAGGATATTTTCGAATATTATAAAAACGAAGAAACCAATATCTTTGTGGTAATATATTTTAGAGCACTTGGTTCCGGGCTAAGCTGGGCAAGCGGTGATCTAAGTAATAGCAGCAGCGAGTTGTTCTGTCCCCCGGCACAAATTAGCTTTAGCGGTGAAGACTATTACAGCATCTATAAACAAGGTTATTTTCACCAAAAAGAAATATGGGATTCATTCGATTTTCAGCCCCCCGGTTTGATTCTGCTAGAAGAATTGAAAAGAATATATCCCTGTAATTAGATACTTTTCTTATCACTATTTTTAATCAAGATAGCCCTGATATTAATAAATTCATTATGAAAAAATGGTGCTGCTGAGAGGAATTGAACCCCCGACCTACTGATTACGAATCAGTTGCTCTACCGACTGAGCTACAGCAGCGTGTTTGGCAATTTATACCTGTTGATATATTGGTTTGGCAAGCATGTGACGGAAAATTAAATCGGTTTTGCGGTAAAGTTTTGTTGATCGGTGTCGTTATTATAATTATGTCGATGTCAACTTTACATGCCATAGAAAATCAGATGGCGCGGTCAAATGCCCGGATGTGGCAACAACCGCGCAAATCCGCTAAATCGTTTACGGATCATGCCCGTTTAGGGTTTCTTTATCTGGTGGAAAAAGAAAACTTTACCGCCCCGCATATGGCGTCATCGCATACAACCCTGCAATGGCTGGGCGGCCAGCAACGGCTTTAACCGCTTCTCTATTATCATATATTGCTATTGCCATTTGATGCTGGCAAATGACTGGCATTGTGGGCATATGGCATCCCATTCTGATAACTGGCTATAACAGCTCTGGCACCGCCATTCCGGTTGTCTGGGGGCGGTGGCCGCATGGCGCAACATCTGACCGCTATCTGGTTTATCCCCCGCAACATCGCCCTCACCATTAGCCGCATGTTCGGCCAGATCAGCCAGCAATTGCCAGACACGGGCATCACGTTCTGTTTCGGGGATCAGATGCACTAACCGGTCTGCTTCCCCCCATAATTGCTGATCAAACGCTACCCGCGCGGTGGCCAGTACAGCTTCTTTTTGCTGGCCGCCTTTATCGGTTAGCTTGATCAGCCGTGCCAGTTTTCGGGCAGAATTTCCTGACCAGTTCTGCATCAGAAGCTCGGCTGTTGCCGGATGCGGTGCATGCAGAAAATGTTTTTCCAGCAAAGCCGTGGCTTTACGCGTCTGTTGATTGGCCAGATAAAGATCAGACTGCGCCAGAATCGCTGGCAGAAAATCGGGATTAGCTTTGAGCGACCGGCTCAGCAATTGCTGTCTGGCTTTTGCGCTTTGGGCTGTTTTGGCTTTTTCCAGCAGGATAATCGCCTCAGCGTCTTTGCTTTGAGCCGTTTGATCCGGTGATTGCCGATGCCGTGCAATTTTTAATACCGCCTCGGCGTTATCCCAATGTTCAGCCTTTGCCTCAAGCACAAACAGCGCATTTGCAATGCTTGCTGATCGCGGTTTCAATGCCAGCGCGGCGCGACCAGCGGTCAGCGCATCCTGCTCATCGCCTGCCTCAAGCGCTAGCCGCATATGCCCGATATGACCATAATACGCCGTGTCCGGATGAGTCGTCAGCGCATGAAAATATCGCCGCGCCGATTGCCGGTCACCGCTTAGACTGGATGCTTGCGCCATCAGCAAATCTGTCATCACATCATGCCCCAGATAATGCACTGATTTTCGGGCATGTTTCATGGCTTCGATGCCTTCGCCAGCGGCGGCCGCCGCCATGCCAAGTGCTAATGCCCGCCGCCCCTGTTTGCCGCGCCGTGATGAAAATCCACCACTGATGCGATGCGGAATGTTAGCAATAAAACTCAGCAACCGGTCTAGCACCATGATCATCCAGATCAGGAAAAGCATACCGGCAACAAGCAAACTGGTATGGGTTTCTATCCGCCAGCCCAGCCAGTCGATGCGGGTTGTGCCTTCTTGTGCGGCCAGAACATGCGCAAGGCTGGCAATGATTAATATCCAGATAATTAATCCAATGATCCGCCGCATGCTATTGCTCCGGCTGATCTGCATAAAGCGTGGCGGTAATCTTATCCAAGGCTTGGCGCTGTATCATGGCCTCGCGCCATTCGGCCAAATCTGGCCGGATATCTGCCAGATCAGCGATATCATCAATAGCATTGATAGCCTGATCGACATCACGCTGTTGCCATGCCGCTGAAAGCGCGGTGCTGGCATTCCATTCCGGCGTGATTGGCGTGATGGTAATTGCATCATTCAGCGGCGCCATCAGCCATGACCACCAGCCCTGATCCGGTGTTTCTGCGGCAGCATCAGCGGGTTGATCATTCTGCTGTTGCGATAATATCTGTTCCAGTTCATTCCATAATACCAATGCCGGTTTTGGTGGCGCGTCTGCCCATGGCTGTAAGGCCGCCCATTCCGGATAATCGATGATAAACTGATCCAGCAAATCGGCATAAGGCTGACCTGTTTTTGCGTGATCCAGAATAGTATCTGCCAGTAATGTTCCGGATGCACGCGGATCAGGTGGGGTAATTTCCGGTGGGGTAATTTCCGGTGGGGCAATCTGGCTTTCTGTCTGATTTTCCAGCATATGCACCCGTTGTTCCAGTTCGGCTAATTGCTGTGCCATGATCATGATATCATCTGCCCCGATAGCCGGGCTGTCCGGCTGAGCTGTTGATAGTTGATTTTCTAATGCTGTCAGCGCCGTTTCTATTTCCGCTATCCGGTTTTCTAGGGCTGTGATGTTCTGATCACGGGCGGCGTTCTGATTAGCTATATCCACGTTATCAACCGCGTTCAGATTATCTGTGTTGATATCCATCTGTTCGGATAATTGCGCCAGTTGTTTATCGTGGACAATGTCTTGCTGTTTTCCG
>Ga0209138_1003674_pt1 | contig 10826 bp, 8 predicted proteins | sample SaaInl3SG_22_DNA_FD_184645 | JGI IMG/M metagenome (GOLD analysis project Ga0209138, IMG submission 184645) | Marine microbial communities from expanding oxygen minimum zones in the Saanich Inlet - ESP_153SG_22_DNA (SPAdes) (version 2) | ecosystem: Environmental > Aquatic > Marine > Intertidal... | reverse complement strand
GTGGATTTATGCAGCTAATTCGTGCATTACACTTCGATTGGCATATCCACTTTATAAATCCAAGTGCGAACCCAAGCGAGGAACTAAAAGAGTATGCATCACATTTTGACTTGTCTTCATTCACCCAAAACCAAATGCAAAAAATACTGGCAGCCGACAAGGCACTTTTATCTCCCCAAACAGCTATTTTAATTGGGGGAGCGCCCATACCCGTGACATTGGAGCATAAGTTAATAGCATATGCTAAGGGAACGAAAACCGATATTTGGGAGACCTACGGAATGACAGAGACTGCTAGTCACATAGCACTTCGTAAAATAGGAACCGACCAGTACTTCAAGCCGCAGCATGGGGTAGACGTAAGTCTAGATGATAATCAACTGTGTATTGCTATTCCAGCGTTAACTATTTTTATAAAAACGAACGACATTGCTAGTCTGCACTCTGATGGTTTTGAAATCTTGGGACGGTCTGACGATGTAATTAATAGTGGCGGAATAAAAATACATCCTTCATTGGTAGAGCCACAAATCAAGGAACTCTTGGTATCATCCGGTATAGACAGAGCTTTCTATATGACCAAAAAGAAGGATACTGAGCTTGGTGAAAAAGCAGTATTAGTAGTAGAAGGACTGCCCATAACAGATACTGTGCATCTACTCGAAATGCTTAAGCGAGAATTACCACTCTACCACAATCCAAAAGAAATGATTTTCATAGACCAGATAACATATACTGATACGGGAAAAGTGAGGCGAGTCCCCATAGATTAGGTATTTAAGTCTGAAAGACACCGACAGAAAACTTTTCTAACTTGTAAACAGCATTAATAGAGCTGACAAAACATGTCGCAAACAACCCTAATGATTTCCGCCTACTACAAGAAAAGAAAACACCTACGCTAAATTAACTATTCAGTATACTAATAATTCTACCTTTGCACTGTGGGAAAAGTAGGTAAGCTCCAAAAATTTGCCGAGGTAACAGCATTTGAAAACTGCTATGAACGTGCGGTGGAACTCAAAGGGAAATGGAAATCTGACGTTTTCCAAAACGACAATCCAATCACTGTAGAGATGGCCTGTGGAAAGGGAGAATACACCATAGGATTAGCAGAGCGTTTCCCTGACAGAAACTTCATAGGGATAGATGTAAAAGGCAATAGGCTATGGAAAGGGGCAAAGTATGCTCTAGAACACAACATGACCAATGTAGCTTTTCATCGACTGATGATTGGAAATATTGAGGAGTATTTTGACAAAGGTGAGATCGATGAATTTTGGATTACATTTCCGGACCCGCAACATGCCAAAAAGCGAAAACGCTTAACAAATCCTATGTTTCTTAGTAGATACCGCAACATATCCAAAGATGGAGCTATTATGAACCTAAAGAGTGATTCTACACGATTTTATGAATTTACGAAAGAAGTCATCGCGGAACAAGAACTAACACTATTGGAAGACTGTGATGACATTTATGCTTGGGATGACATCCCTGAGCACCTGGCTAACATCCAAACATTTTATGAAAAAATGTGGCTAGAACAAGGCAAAAAGATTAAGTTCTTGAGGTATGTTCTTTAGGGGTTTGTAACCTTAGAGCCACAAAAAAGTAATGGATATTATATTCTAGTGGAGACTGTAACATTCTCTTCTCGGATATAGGTTTCTTGAGGCAACAATTAGCCCTTCTTCACTACAAATTTTGCTCTATGTAATCTATGAGTGAATGAATTACCTTGATATGTATTTCTTGAGCTCGATCTGCATAATCACTCTTCGGTGCACGTATTTCCACATCACAAAGACCTGCCATTTTACCACCATCTTTCCCCGTGAGACCTATTACTTTCATGCCCTTTTCTTTGGCAGCAAGTATGGCATTCACTACATTTTGGCTATTGCCACTGGTGCTTATACCTAGCAGTACATCACCCTTACGACCTACACCTTCCACATAGCGAGAAAACACATAGTCGTATCCGTAATCATTCCCTACACAAGCCATATGGCTAGCATCTGCTATAGCTATAGCTCCTATTGCAGGTCTGTTATTTCGGTATCTTCCAGTGAGTTCTTCTGCAAAATGCATAGCGTCACAGAGGCTTCCTCCATTCCCACAGCTGAGTACCTTACCCTCTTTCTGAAAACTCTCGACGAGTAGTTTCCCTGCTGCTTCTATATTCTCAAAATTTTTATCGTCTGCTAAAAAAGCAGTAAGCACTTCTTGAGCTTCGGTGAAATGTTGTTTGATACTCATTTAGTCTATAGGAAGTTTAGCGTCCATTCTAGTTTTATACTCCATCAAGCCTTTTTCTAAAAACCTAATGTACAGCGATTCGTCCAAATCATACGTACGAGAAGGTTGTAGTAAGTTGCCTTCATTATCTAGTAGAGCATACTGCGGTTGGGCATTTGCATCAAAATAACACTCTTGTATCCAGCTATTCTTCTTTGCTAAAGTAGTAACCCTACGTCCTTTCTTATTGTAAAACTGCTCATTACTGGGTAAGTCTACTGTTTTCTCATCTACGTACAGCGAGATTACAACGTACTCATTGCTTAGTAGGTTCTTAACCTGATCATTGGACCATATTTTAGCTTCCATTTCTCTACAGTTTACACAGCCATGCCCTGTAAAGTCTAGAAAAACTGGACGTCCCGTTTGTCTGGCAACTTCCATACCCTGCTCGTAATCAAAATATCCTCTGATGCCGTATGGCAAATGCAACTTATCTTCATATTTGGGCTTTACCCCTGCATAATATTCCGTTGAATGATTCTTATCACCGCTTCCCATTAAATTGAAGTCATGAGTACTCATAGGAGGCATGTACCCGGCCAGAGACTTAAGTGGGGCACCTATTAGGCCTGGGATTAGGTACGCTACAAACGAAAATGTAAGAATAGCCATAAGTAATCTAGGCACTCCTAGGTACGGCATGTCACTATCGTGGCTAAACTTTAGTTTGCCTAGAAGGTATAATCCCATTAAGAAGAAAATTACTACCCAAAGACCAATGTATATTTCTCTATCCAATAGTCCCCAGTGGTACGTCTGATCAGCTACGCTTAAAAATTTTAAACCAAAAGCCAATTCTAAAAACCCTAAAACAACCTTCACGGAATTAAGCCATCCACCAGATTTAGGCAACCCATTCAGCCAACTTGGGAATATGGCAAATAGTGCAAACGGTATCGCAAAGGCTAGCGAAAATCCAAGCATTCCTATCAGTGGTTTCACAAATGCCCCTCCAGCTGACTCCACTAATATACTGCCGACAATAGGGCCAGTACACGAAAAAGATACTAAGACAATAGTAAATGCCATAAAGAAGATACCCATTAATCCTCCTTTATCTGCTTGCTGATCCGCTTTATTCACTAACCAACTTGGTAATGTAATCTCAAATGCTCCAAAAAATGAAGCGGCAAAAATCACGAAGACTAAGAAAAAGAAGATATTGGGCAACCAGTGAGTAGACAACCAGTTGGCTGCTGCTGGCCCTGCTATAACCGCCACCAAAGTACCTATGAGCACATATATCGCGACGATGCTTAGCCCATAAATAATTCCATTTCTTCGCGCTTTAGCTTTACTTCCGTCCTTCATAAAAAAGGATACTGTCATCGGTATCATCGGAAAAACACACGGAGTAAGTAGTGCTGCAAGTCCCGATAAGAAAGCCACAAGGAATAGCCCCCAGTAACTAATCTGACCTTCACTTTTTTGGCCCTCAAATGTCTTCAACTCACAAGCAGATGTATCATTTTCAGAAGCTGCTTTGTACGTAGAGTAATTTACTTCGTCTGCAGAAATCAATCCAGCATACTTTGTAAAACCAGTTGTGTTCCCTTTTTCGGCAATAGAGCTATTATTCTTTATCAATTCTAATTCTTCGTCTCCAGTCGCAGCTCCGTCTTTATCAGTAACTTCTTCTTCACCTGAATCCTTGATGCTTCCCTCCTTTTCCACTGGAGTTGTTTGTTCTTTTGGCATTTCCTGCTGAGGTGAAGCTCCACTTACTTGCAGTCCCTTCACATTATATTCATACTCAAAAAGCACACACATGCCATCGTCTGTACACATTTGGTATTCAAGTATTCCGCTTATTTTCGGATTTGCACTTCGGACTTTTAGCTTTTGACAGAATTCTGCCTTACCTTCAAAATCAGCCACCTCACACTCAAAAATATCATCTTCGTAATGATGTGATCCAATCGCTTTTGCTGTACCAATAACTTCATAGGAGGCATCTTTATCCCAAACAAATTTGGCTTTCACAGGAGGGCAGTCTCCATAATCATTAGAATAGATATGATACCCTTTTGGGACTGGTGTGGTAAAGGTCACTTCGATAATATCACCCGTTTTAACCTCTTTCTTATCTACCTTGTGACTCCAATTAGCAGGAGGTATCTTCTGCCCAAATACTACCGCAGAGATCAATAACGTTAATCCTAAGATTAAGTACTTCTTCATAAATTTCTTGTTAATTACTTCAAATAAAACGCTTTCCAATACAATTCATTACACTAGATGTAGATAAGTGTATAAAAGTTGTCCGTAGACCGATGAACGCCATACTACCTTTGACCACTGTATCCATGAGAAAAATAAGAATATATCCTACACTAGCTGTGCTACTGGTAGCAGGTCTCGCTCAAGCGCAAAAACAAACACCGCAAGAGTACATTGCAAAATACAAAGAACTGGCCGTCATAGAGATGCACCGCAGTGGTGTACCTGCTAGTATCACTCTAGCTCAAGGAGTGCTCGAAAGCAATAGTGGCAATAGTCGTCTTGCTAAGTTTGCTAACAATCATTTTGGTATAAAATGTAAAGGAAGCTGGACAGGAAATGTAATCTACGCCAATGATGACGCTCCAGATGAGTGCTTCAGAGCATACGAAAGCGTATTGGCTTCTTATCAAGACCACTCCGAGTTCCTGCGAGTAAATTGGAGATACCATGACCTCTTTGACCTAAAAAGAACGGACTACAAGGGTTGGTGTCACGGACTTCGAAAAGCTGGATATGCGACTAATCCACAATATGGCAATATACTTATAAGTCTAATAGACCGATACGAACTACACCAATATGATGAAGCAGAACTCCCCGACACAGAGTTACCCAAACCGGTGCAAGGAGAGACTATAAATGGGATAGCCGTAAAGACTGCAAAACCTGGAGAGACGGTAGAAACGATAGCCTCGGACAATTATGTAAAAGATAAGCACATACGAAAATGGAATGATCTTCCAGATGACGCCAAAATAGAACCTGGAGAAATCGTATACCTTAAACCCAAGAGACGAAGAGGGTCTGAAGAAAAACACATCGTTTTACAAGGAGAAGATATGAGAGACATCTCTCAGCAATACGGGATAAAACTAAAGGTACTCTATCGTAAAAATAGAATGGACAGGGGCACTGAACCTAAAGAAGGCGAAGTCATTTATATGCAAAAGAAAAGAAGTAATGACGATGCGGTAGATCTTTCAGATAAAACACCGCAGTGGAAAGAAGATGAACCAGAAAAATTTGTCAATCCTCACACTGTCACTAAGAAAGCGATAGACACGACAGACTTTAGCAGCCCCGGAGCACTCAATAAAGTAAAGATAGAAGTTCCCGAATACCATACCGTCATTAAAGGAGACAACATCTATAGGATAGCCGAAAAGTACCATGTATTTGAGGAGGATCTCCTTACGTGGAATAGCAATCTAAACCCCAGCACGATGCGCATAGGTCAGAAAATATACCTCAGTGAAGAAGCCGCGAAGAAAAATAATAGCAACGCAAAACCACCAGTAACAAAGCCTGATGTAAAAGCGCCAACTACTGAAGATGAAATCGAAAAAATAAAAGATGAAATCGTAGTAGACGGACCCATTACCCATCTGGTAGTAAAAGGGGATACGCTTTACAACATCTGCAAAAGGTACAATGTCACTGTAGATCAACTAAAGGAATGGAATAAACTAGATACTATCAATATCCAATTGGGCCAAAAACTTCAAGTATCTGAATGAGTCCATTAATCACATTAGCGATACTCCTCAGTTATTTCGGTGTTTTGATAGTACTCTCATGGTATACCTCCAAGGATGCTAATGACCAGTCCTTTTACACAGGGAATAAAAAATCGCCATGGTTCTTAGTTGCCTTTGGTATGATAGGGGCATCACTCTCAGGAGTCACTTTTTTAAGTGTTCCAGGCGCAGTGGTTAACTCTCATTTCGGTTACTTTCAAGTAGTTCTAGGCTACATGGTAGGTTATATAATAATAGCACGTGTACTACTTCCACTGTACTACAGACTAAATCTCACCAGCATATACACGTATCTAGAAAGCAGGTATGGCACTACTGCTTACAAAACAGGCGCAGCATATTTCTTACTATCACGTGTTATCGGAGCCTCGTTCAGACTCTTTTTAATAGCAGGCGTATTGCATCTCGCCATTTTTCAGAACCTGATAGATGGAGTAGAAATACCCTACTGGATTACCGTAGCTATTACTATAGCTCTAATTTTTGCCTATACGGCCAAAAGCGGCATAAAAACCGTAGTATACACAGATGCGCTTCAGACCTTTTTCTTACTTGCTTCTGTGGTACTTACTATAATTTTCATTGTCAATAAACTGGAATGGACGTGGACAGAAACGCTCACACATCTGATAGAGGATCCAAATACTCAGATCTTTCATTTTGAAGGAAATGGAGGCAATGTATTTTGGAAACAGTTTTTAGGTGGGGCTTTCATAGCTCTGGCCATGACAGGACTAGACCAAGACATGATGCAAAAAAATCTAAGTATCAGCAATGTGAAAAGTGCGCAAAAGAACATCTATGTCCAAATGGGTATGTTTTTGATAGTGAATATAGTTTTTCTAAGTCTTGGAGCTCTTCTCTATCAATATGCAGCCGCATATAACATCACAGATTTTAACAAGCCAGACGAACTCTTTACAAGCATAGCTCTTCGTCATTCCATTCCTTGGGTTGGGGCGTTCTTTGTCATTGGACTAGTAGCTGCGGCATACAGTAGTGCAGACAGTGCTCTTACCGCACTTACCACCAGCTTTTGTGTTGACTTTTTGGGATATGAGCGCAATGGTAAACAAACGAACAAAAAAGTAAGACGCAAAGTACATATCGTATTTGCAGTAGTCATTTTCTTTACCATCCTACTTTTCAAACAATGGAACAACGACTCGGTAATAGTAGAGCTCTTTAAGGTAGCAGGATTTACCTATGGACCACTGCTTGGTTTATTTTCCTTTGGCATATTAACCAAGAGAACTGTAACTGACTCACACGTGTTGCCTATATCGCTTATTGCGATAGTATTTACAGCAGCATACTACTTTGGGTTGCCTTACTTTATAGATGGCTTCAAAGCAGGGTTTGAAGTTATCATCATCAATGGATTACTTACCTTCGTATTACTCTATGCAGACAGCCTAGTTACACTCAAAAATAACAACACCTAAAAGAAATAATAGATGACCGACAAACCAAACCAACGCATACAACAGGCCTTTGAAAATAAAGACTGGCCAGAAATAAAAAGCTCAAACAGCTGGAATATCTTTAAGGTCATGGCTGAGTTCGTAGAAGGCTACGATACACTTGCTAAAATAGGACCTTGCGTATCCGTTTTTGGCTCTGCCAGAACTAAGCCAGGGACTCAATACTACGAAATGGCTGTAGAAATAGGTCAAAAACTTGCCGCAGCTGGACTTGGCGTCATCACAGGCGGCGGACCGGGTATCATGGAAGCAGGAAATAAAGGAGCTAGTAAAGAAAAAGGAGCATCGGTAGGGTTAAACATAGACCTTCCTTTCGAACAAAGCAGTAATCAATACATTGACCACGACAAGAACATAGATTTCAAGTTTTTCTTTGTGAGAAAAGTGATGTTTATGAAATATGCTCAAGGATTCATCGTACTTCCTGGTGGTTTCGGTACATTGGATGAGCTTTTTGAGGCGCTGACACTTGTGCAGACTCAAAAAACTGCTAAGTTTCCTATCATATTAGTGGGCACAGAATTTTGGGGTGGAATGATAAACTGGATTAAAGAAACAATGCTTTCGGAAGGTAATATAAGTCCAGAAGATCTTCATCTTTTTAAACTTGTAGATTCTGCCGATGAAGCGGTGAATGAGATATTTGACTTCTATAGTAAGTATAGTATGAGTTTAAATTTTTAACTAGTATTGTATATTCAAACGATCAAATGAAAAAAATAATCACCTTACTATGCCTTGTCGCATTCTTTGCTGCTTGTACCGACGAATCACCAACACCTAATAACTCTAGCAACACATCCGGCACAAGCGATGGAATCACAGGCGTATGGAATCTTGTAGATCTCATTGAAGAAGACGGACAAATAACACGTAACGGCGAACTAGCAAGCACGTACTCCACTACAACTAGTAATCAAAACGGCACAACTGAATTTAGAAGTGACGGAACCTACATCTCAAAAATCGGATATGATTATCAGATTATTAATACGATAGATGGAGAGGCTTCTGTAGATAACGCTACTAAAGCACCAGTCATTACACTAGGAGAATACACGTACGACAGCAATAAAAAAGAGATAAGCACCACTGTTGACGGAGCTACTTTCACTAGCCTAGTTACAGAACTCGCTGTTAATAAGATCGTAATAGTGACAGATACAAGAACCGAGACTGTGGAAGACGGTGTGACTATAGTATCTACCAATAAGACTACAGCTACCTACAGCAAGTAATTTCAAAATATCCCACCTAAAAAACATCCGATACCGGGTGTTTTTTTTATTTAAACAGGTAGATACCGTCATACTTTTCATTCCCTAATCTATCTTTGACCACCATAAACTGGTAATTCGAAACACAAAAGATGCAAAACCTACAAGACACCATTACCGCACCAGCCACACCAGCGGGTGTATCTGCTTTAGCTGTAGTACGCGTTTCAGGACCAGATGCTATTACTGTAGTCAATAAATGCTTTACTAAAGACATCTCAACTGCTGAAGGATACACGATACACTATGGTCACATAGTAGATGGAGATACTCGAGTAGATGAGGTGCTGGCAAGTGTATTTCGCAATCCGCAGAGCTATACAGGTGAAGACTCTGTAGAAATTTCCGGTCACGGATCACCCTATATCACAAAGCGTATCATAGAGATACTGCTCAAAAGCGGTGCTCGTATGGCAGAGCCCGGAGAATTCACTATGCGTGCATTCCTAAATGGCAAACTAGACCTTGCACAAGCAGAAGCTGTAGCTGATATGATCAGTAGTAACAGTGAAACTAGTCTGCAAATGGCCATGAATCAAATGCGTGGTGGATTTAGTAAAGACATCGCTGTACTCCGACAGGAATTAATAGACTTTGCTGCGCTTATTGAATTGGAAAATGACTTTGGTGAGGAGGATGTAGAGTTTGCCGATAGAGAAGGATTAAAAGCGCTTACCGATAAACTGCTGACGCAAATAGAAAAACTACGCAGTTCCTTTGCTGCCGGTAATGTCCTCAAAAATGGTATCAACACAGTAATTGCGGGTAAGCCAAATGCGGGTAAGTCTACCTTGCTCAATGCTTTGCTCAATGAAGAGCGGGCAATAGTCTCTGAGATAGCTGGAACTACTCGCGATACTATAGAAGAAGTATTTACACTCAATGGTATACAGTTTAGGCTCATAGACACTGCTGGATTAAGGGATAGCACAGACATTATAGAGCAGATCGGTGTTGGGAAGACTAAAGACAGCATGAATAAGGCTGAGCTACTCGTCTACCTATTCGACATCTGCACCACCTCTCCTTCTCAACTGGCTGAAGAACTGCGGACTCTTCCAATTATAGCCCAAACCATACTGGTAGCCAATAAAGCAGATGAGACAGATTACAATGCAGAAGACTGGCCAGAAAATACGGTTTTCACCTCTGCTAAAAACAGAGATATACAGACGCTCATCCAAGAACTCACCCGCGTAGCAAGTCTCTACGAACTGGGTAATGAGACCGTAGTAAACAATGCACGTCATGCAGACGCCTTAGCAAAAAGCTCCGAAGCGCTCCAAAAAGTATTGAACGGCATAGACACAGAACTTACCAGTGATATGGTCGCCTTAGACATTCGCAATGCGCTTTATCAATTGGGCCTAATCACAGGAGAAGTGACGAATGATGAGGTATTAGACTCGATTTTCACGAGGTTTTGTATCGGGAAGTAAACAATCAAAGAAAACTTGCCGTAAAACAAAGTTTTCCAATCTGTTATACAGTATTTTAAGGATTTGAGAGTGTTCATTTTTTGAGTTAATACTTGTGTTATTTGACCATTCTTGTACCTTATTTGTACCTTTGACGATATCCGAGTGGGGGTTCGGAGGATATCTATAGTAATTCCTCCCAAATTGGACACTATAGGGCATCTGTGGACGGTATAGAACAAATTATAAGTTCAAATATTATTATCACACGAGTTTGTGTAGAATGTGGCAATCACTTTACGGCAAGAACGACGGTTACCAAGTTCTGCTCTTCAAAATGCAATAGTAAGAATTATAAAAAAAGAAAGAGGAACGAAAAAGTATTAACCGCTGATAAGTCCCTTGTTGATTCTGTTAGGGCTGATTACAAACTTTTGGAATCTAAACCGTTCCTTAAAGTCACGGAACTGAGTAAAATATTGAATGTTAGCCGAAGTGCTGATATCCCTTTTTTGCTAAAACTCATAAAGGCCATAGCCAAGTACCACTGATACAACCCTAAGTTAGAGCCCTGCATAAAGG
>Ga0209138_1003664_pt1 | contig 10837 bp, 8 predicted proteins | sample SaaInl3SG_22_DNA_FD_184645 | JGI IMG/M metagenome (GOLD analysis project Ga0209138, IMG submission 184645) | Marine microbial communities from expanding oxygen minimum zones in the Saanich Inlet - ESP_153SG_22_DNA (SPAdes) (version 2) | ecosystem: Environmental > Aquatic > Marine > Intertidal... | reverse complement strand
AACGTATCAATTGATCTGTAATACCTTGTGAAAGGCGGTCTGATTCAGAAAGTAAGGCATGAGATGCTATAGCAGGCAAAATCATTGTACTTTCAACGCCAGCCAAACTCATTGAAGGTTTTATCAGTTGTAATGATTTTAAAAACAAAACCGTATCGTACGCATTTGATAATTCAAAAGATAGCATTGCGCCAAAACCTTTCATTTGAGTTTTTGCTAGTTGATGATGCTCATGAGATTTTAAACCAGGATAATACACATTATCAACAGCCGAATTTTTTTCTAAAAATCGAGCCATTTTTTTGGCATTTTTTTGCTGAGCTTTAACGCGGATGGCTAGAGTTTTCATACTTCTTTCTAGCATCCAAACTGAAAAATCACTAAGGTTACCACCAAAATCTTTTGCTAAATTCCAGATTTTATCAATATAATTTTGAGTAGATGCGATTGCACCGGCACTAATATCGCTATGCCCTCCAAAATATTTTGTCGCAGAATGAATGACAATATCAATACCAAGCGTGTAAGGCTTTTGAACAATAGGCGTTGAAAAAGTATTGTCAATTGCTGAAATAATATTATGAGACTTTGCCAATTTTGCGATGGCAAACAAATCGACTAATTTAAGTAGTGGATTTGATGGTGTTTCAACATATATAAGTTTTGTGTTTTTTTGAATACATTCTTCAAAAGAAATGATTGACAAATCTTTAGTAAAAGTGTATTGAATACCGTAGGACTTAAAATGAGATTCAATAAAATTGCGTGTTCCTCCGTAAATATCATTTTGGACAACAGCATGATCTCCAGATTTTAAAAAAGTAAGCATTACAGCAGATACAGCGGCCAAACCTGATGAAAATAGCATTCCTGCTTCTGTATCTTCTAACGCAGCAATTTTTTTGCTCAAATGTTCCTGATTTGGCGTATTAAAATAGCGCGGATAGCGCTTTGTTTCTTGATCCAAAAAATCATAAGATGTGGAAAGATATATTGGAGATACTACCCCTTGAAAAAGAGGATCATCTACAGCACCGGTGTGGGTGCAAATAGTGTTTTGACCTATTTTTTGTTTTGACATTAAAAGAGTTTATTAAACGCTATTTATTATCTAAGTCGTTGAATTGTTTGATAAGAACAAAAGCCCAAATTGCAACGCAAACGGAAACGAAAATGGAAAAATATAATACGATGTCGTTAGCGGCCAAGGCGAAACAGTTTAAAAAATATCATTAGACCCACAAGCATAGGCGCCCAGATCCCTACAAAAATTCCGTGTAGTTCATGTCCTGAAAAAAACAAATATTCAGAGACAATTATAATTAGAACACACAACATAAGCAATAGCGCGTTGGTAATTCCTAATAATTTTACAAATTTCATTGAAGCATTAGTTTTAGAGTTTAAAAATAAAAAAAATATATTAAATGTTCAATAAAATGAAAAAAAATATAATCGAAGAATTATATTCGTAAAAAAAAATTGATTTATGCTTAAAGCTGTTTTGTTTGATATGGATGGTGTAATTGTTGACACAGAACCGCTGCACCACAAGGCCTATCAAAAAATGTTTGGAAAAGTTGGAATTGAAGTTTCTTCAGAAATGTATGAAGGTTTTACTGGTCAATCCACTTATGGAATATGTGTCCAGCTTTGTACATATTTTAATCTTGAGCAAGACCCCCAAGAATTGGTGCAAATCAAACGTAATTATTTTACCAAACTTTTTTTTGAAGATGACGATTTGCAATTACTCGATGGGGTTGAAGAATTAATAAATGATTATTTTAAACAAGGTCTAACGCTGGTTGTAGCCTCCTCTGCCTCCATGTTTAGCATAAATAATGTGATGAAACGCTTTAACCTAGACCGTTTTTTTTCAAATAAACTTAGTGGTGCAGACCTTAAAGCCTCAAAACCTCACCCAGAAATTTTTATTAATGCAGCTAAAGCGGCTAATGCTTTGCCAAATGAATGTTTTGTTATAGAAGATTCTACTAATGGCATTAAAGCTGCAAAACGTGCAGGTATTTATTGTGTGGCCTACAAAAGTGAACATTCAAAAAATCAAGATTATGCCTTAGCTGATATGGTTATTTCAGATTATAATGAAATCTATTTTAGTAAAATTAAAGGGATATTTAACTCTTCTACTTAGAATAAAACTTACGCTGTTTTAGATATGCAAAAACACTGATTATTGTAAGGATTAAAAGACTTATCAAAATATAAGTAACACTTATCTCTTGGTCGTCTTTTGCATAAGAATGTAAGCCTGCGAGATAAAAGTTCACACCAAAATAAGTCATCATTATACTGCCAAAAGCAAGAATTGAAGCGATATTAAATGCTAGACGACTTCTTAATCCTGGAACAAGCCGCATATGAATCACAAAGGCATAAATCATTATACTAATAAGCGCCCATGTTTCTTTGGGGTCCCAGCCCCAATAGCGTCCCCAGCTCTCATTGGCCCACATACCACCAAGAAAATTTCCAATTGTAAGCATAACAAGCCCCACTGTGAGTGCCATTTCATTAATGATGGTGAGTTCCTTGATACTTAACGCCATTTTCACTTTGTTTTTTGAGGTCGTTAGAATCATAAGTAACAAACTAATGACTCCTAAAATCATTCCCAACGCCATTGGTCCATAACTTCCTACTATAACAGCCACATGAATCATTAACCAATAACTATTCAAAACAGGCTGTAGGTTGCCAATGGAAGGGTCCATCCAATTCCAGTGGGCAATCATCAAAATCATTGCAGTTACAAAAGCTGTTGAGGCAAAAGTGAGATTACTTTTTTGACCAAGCATTACCCCAAAAGCCATTGTTGCCCAAGCTACATAAATCATAGATTCATAGGCATCACTCCAAGGTGCATGCCCTGAAATATACCATCGTATAATCAAGCCTGCTGTGTGTAGACCAAAGCAAACGTAAAGCAAAACTTTAAAGATATTGACTGAAACTTTCAGCACTTTACTTTTATCTCTTAAAATCTGAATAATTAACAATACAAACATCAAACTACTGGCATACATATACCAACTAAATAATTTTTTGAAAATATCGTATTTGTTATATGTTATTTCTGTTTTTATTTTTTCTTCTGATATCATTGTTTTGCCACCATAACGCTGTTGCGTCTTCTTAATGGCCTCAATGAGTTTTTGGCTTTGTATAAAATCAGTTTTTTTTAGCTTATCATTTTGAAGAGTGGCAAGATAAGCTAGGAATCCTGTTTTGATAAAATTACCATATAGTGAATCTTTTACGGAGATATTTTTCTGTACAAATTCTTTGGGTGATACCCATTTATTGTTTACATCGTCTGGAAGTGGAAAAAGACGTAGAGCATCGCCCTCTAATGAATTGAACAAAAGGCTAACACGTTGATCGGCTTCCTTAAATTCTTTTTGTATGGCAGTTGGGACTTGCGCTCCATATGCTTCTTCAAGGTATGGCCCTAATTTATAATTTAAGTTTTTATCCAAAAAGTCAATCAGGGCAGCATATTTTTGATTTTTTGCAATACCTATAATGCTACGGATTGTATCTGCTTTTTTAGGTTTTAGATAAATTATGGGCACATTATACCATAATTGTGGACTCTCTTGCATCGATAAAAATGCTTGATTGGCTGAGTAATCATTGTAGGTGTCTTTTTTTGATAATTTCCTCAAAAGCTCTGATGCGTATGTGTTTACAGGTTTCATTCGACCGTCGGAGTCCTGAATAACCAATTCACCAAAAAGATCTGCTTCTGCTTCTGGTGTAATATTTGCCAACAAAATTGAATCTAATTGTTGTGTTATTGGTCGCATCATTTGATGGTCAGAAGTGTGGGTCGTTTGAGCATTTATACCAAATGAAAACAATGCAAAAATTACTGCAGTAAGCTTTGCTTTTTTGCGTTTTAATTTATCTAACTGCTGGCGTAAAGTTTCCATCCTAGCGCCTCTACTCAACAAAATAGCCATCAATCCAAAATACAGTAAATAATATCCTAAATAGGTAAACCAAGTACCCCAGTAATCGTGATTTACAGATAGAATCGTACCTTTTTCGTCGGGATCAAAAGATGATTGAAAAAAGCGGTAGCCTCTGTGATTTAAAATGTTATTCATATAAATATGAAAATCAAAATTACCTTTCTCATTATCTAAAACGGTCACCTTACTCTCGAAAGATGAATAACTTTTATCTGTTCCAGGATATCGTTCAGCAATAAAATCATTGAGTTTGATATCAAAAGGCAATTCTAGTGTTTTTGAACCATATTTAAATGCAAAATCTAGCCCTCCAACAGTAATTTGCTTAAAAGGGTTATTTACCCCCTGACCTCCAAGAAGTTTGACAGTTTTTGTTTCTCCATTTGAGGTCACCTTAAGTGCAATACCATCTTCATCCCCTTTAAGAAGTTTAGACTTTTTAACCACATCAAATACGCCTTTTATGACTGGCTTGGGAAATACAATAGCTTGATTTCCAATAATATATCTTGATCTTAACATCAAAGGTTGAATACTGTCTTTAACAAGCTGGCCTTGAACGCCTGTTGCCATGGTCATGTACTCTCCCTTAAAGGGCGATTGTATCGTTAATCCATCATTAGAAAAAGTTAAATTTATGGCGCCTGCTGTTGGTTTATTAAGCGCATACAAAACGTTGTGAATACTACTAACTTCACCAACTTTTAAGAAGTGATTGTGTGGTGCTCCACTCCCCGCTTCCACTAATTTTAGGTAGTATTCTCCACTTTCATTTGGTACGATATCTTCTTCTGCTCCTGCAATAAAATCAATAAGTTCAACAACAACTGGAGTATGGCCATAAAATGTATTGAATCTGTATTCGTTATCCAAACGTGGCGAAAAGTCAACTTCGTCATTTCGAACTAAACGTTGAAACTCACCATCTATTTTGTAATCTCCATCGACGTATGTTGTAAGGTATGTTTTTTGAGATAAAAATGTGTTTTCGGTTGCTCCTTCTCGGATGGCCATCATGCCTTCAAAACCATGATAACGGGTGATAAAAGCACCTAGTAAAATAAAAATAAAAGATAAATGCAGTACAAGAGTAGCCCATTTTTCTTTTCTCAACAAGCGGTATCTAAAAATATTTCCTACAAAATTGATCATGAAAATCACCATGATGGCTTCAAACCACCATGCGTTGTAAATTAAATTTCTAGAGTATGGTGTTGGCGAAGTACTTTGACCAACGTCCAAAAATGTCCCTACAGCCATAGCTGTAGCATAAGCAATAAATAAAAGTGCTGTTAGACGTGTAGAAAAAAGAATGTTGGTGATTTTTTTGAGCATCAAAAAAATAATTTTTGTGGACCACAAAGGTACTTACTTTTTACAAAAAAGTAATTTTAAAATGGTGCTTTTAACACTTATTTTAATATTTATTTAATAAAGCAGAATATTAACTTTCAAAAAACCTGATACTTATGTAAATTAGCATCATGATTTCTGTTGTTGTATTAGGGGCTGGAAATGTAGGCACACATTTGTGTAGAGCAATAAACGATGCTAAAAATTTGAGACTTGTGCAATGGTATAACAGGTCGGAAAGCAATAATTCCACAGAAAATACTGCTATAGAAAAATGCTATAACTTAGATGATCTTGCTTCTGCAGATGTTTATATTATTGCAGTTAGCGATAGTGCAATCAAACAACTTTCAGATGATTTTCCTTTCAAAAATAAATTAGTAGTTCATACGTCAGGAAGCGTTTCTATGCGGTTTTTAAATCCTAAAAACAGAAGAGGTGTTTTTTATCCACTTCAAACATTTTCAAAAAAAGCAACTTTAGATTTCAAAAATGTTCCCATTTGTATTGAATCAACAGATAAAAAGGATAGAAACACTTTAAAATTTATTGCAAATGCTTTAGGTAGCCCTGCATATCTGATCAATTCAGAACAACGTCAAGCATTACATTTAACAGCAGTTTTTGTAAATAATTTCACGAATCAATTGTATCGAATTGCACATGAACTCACCGACGATAAAGGACTAGACTTTGAAATCCTAAAACCCCTTATTCTAGAAACGGCAAAAAAAGTACAATATTTATCTCCTTACATGGCGCAAACAGGCCCAGCCAAAAGACATGATAAAAAAACTATAAAAACACATTTAAAACTTTTGGAAACACATCCAAACTATAAGGCACTATATAACCAACTTACAAAATCAATCCAAAAAACTCATGGCTAAGAAAAATTACAAACCACTTTTAAAAAGTATTAGAATGCTCATTTTTGATGTAGATGGTGTACTAACAGATAGTTCACTATTGGTCAATACTAACGGAGATTTACTTCGTAAAATGCACACTAGAGACGGCTATGCACTTCGCGCAGCCGTTAAAGCAGGCTTAAATATATGCATCATTTCTGGAGGAAAAAATGAAGGTGTTCGCCAACGATTAGAAGGCTTGGGGATAAAAGATGTTGTTTTGGGAGCACATGACAAAGTAGAGCACTACCATCAATTGTTAGACAAATATAATTTATCCTCAGACCAAGTGCTGTATATGGGTGACGATATTCCTGATTTTCCTGTCATGAAATTAGTTGGCCTCCCCTGCTGTCCTCAAGACGCCGCACCCGAAATTAAATCCATTTCAGACTATATTTCACATGTCAATGGCGGCTGTGGAGCTGTGAGAGATATCATAGAGCAAGTCATGAAAGTAAAAGGACTTTGGATGAGTGATTTTGATGCTCAAAATGATTAATTTTTAAATGCTAAAAAATATACTAAAATCAAAAAAATTGATTTTGGCTTCAAGTTCTCCAAGAAGACAAGAGCTACTAAAGTCACTGGGTGTGCCTTTTGAAATTCGACAAAAAAAAATTGAAGAACACTATCCAAAACATCTTAAGAAAAGTGATATTTCAGACTATCTTGCTAAACTTAAATCAGATGCATTTGTAGAAGAAATGACCCCAAAAGAACTCCTCATTACAAGCGACACTATTGTTTTGCATCAAAATACAGCTCTTGGTAAACCAAAATCTAAAAACGAGGCCTTTCAAATGCTTCAAAAACTAAGCGAAAAAACTCACGAAGTGATCACCTCTGTTTGCCTAAAAAGCCTAAAAAATGAAGCTATTTTTAATTCCACAACAAAGGTTACATTCAAAAAATTATCAGAAAAAGAAATTGAATATTATATCACTAATTATAATCCAATGGACAAAGCTGGGGCATATGGTATTCAAGATTGGATTGGACAAATTGGTGTCGTAAAAATTGAGGGGTCATACTTCAATGTAATGGGGTTTCCAATTGATAAAGTTTACAGTCAATTATTGAAATTTTCTAAAGAACTCTAGAGCTCTTTTTTCGTTATAATAAACTCCACCTTTTGAAATAAACCCAACATGACCTCCTTTTTCTGGAGTTTCCAAATATAAATATTTATTCATTTGGACCATTTCATATGGAAAACATGAGGCTGTTAGAAATGAATCATTTTTGGCATTAAGTAATAAAACAGGAGTTTTTATTGAAGATAAAAAATGTTTACTACTTGATTTTTTATAATAATCTGCCGCATTTTTGAAACCGTTTGCTTTTGCAGTATACACTTCATCTAACTTTCTTAAAGTCCACACAGAATATAATGCTTTTCTAGAAATCTTATCTGGAAACTGACGTTGCTTTTGCATTAATTTATACTTCAAGCCAATCATAAAATAAATATGAAATAATATATTTTTTAATTGATGCAATGCCGTAGATGAAGCTGCTAAATCTATTGGAACAGATACTGCCATTGCAGCTTTCAATTGTGAAGGTATATTTTGATTTTCACCCAAATATTTTAAAACAATATTTCCTCCCAAACTCACACCTTTTAGGAAAAGTGAATCATACTCATAATTTACTGTAATATGGGTAATTACCTCATTTAAATCATTTGTTTGCCCAGAATGAAAGCTTGAAAATTTTTTATTTAATTCTCCACTACAACTTCTAAAATTTACACAAACAGCATCAACCCCATTGTTATTAAAATGTCTTGCAACACCCGTTACATAGGGACGCTGACCATCGCCCTCCATGCCATGTAATAATATAATAAGCTCATCGGATGGTAAATTGGCATAACTCCAATCTAAATCTAAAAAATCACCATCACTCAGGTTAATACGCTCTCTAGTTTGGTGAATTTTAACACGACGAAACAAGCCCGAATATACTGTTGATACAAAAGCATTAGTAAAAAGTTTTAAAGGTGTAAAAGAAGAATCAATCTCTGGCATGAACTATTTTAACATTTAGAATATGATTTGTTTTTGAAGTGGCCATAAATCTAGAATCTGGCCGCATCCCTACAACCCATACAACATCTTTGTTTGAACACAGTAAAATTACTTTTGATTTTTGTAGAAGTGACAACTTTTCGTCTTTAAAAAATTTGCTTAACTTCTTCTTACCAGTCATACCATAGGGAAAGAAAAAATCGCCATCTTTCCATGAACGTAATACTAAAGGAAATTGAAGTTTGTCATGATCTAGATATAAAGTGTTTTTAGAAAAATTACCTAATTTTGATACCTTTCTGAAATTGATATGAATGCCATAATTACTTAGTTTTACTTTTTTTCCTAAATCATTAATACTTAAAAAAAAATTAGATTTTAAATACAATTTTGGTACTAAAATTAAAATATCTCTATCCTTTAAAATAGTATGTGAAGCTGAGTGCATTTGCTTTCCCGGTTGTGCTTCAACCAAATTATAAAGTTCATCCAAATCTGTAAAGCCATATTTGCCAAACAAAGGATAAATATATGAGCGTAGTGGCTTGAGCAATTTGAGTTGTTCAATGGTATAATGAGTTTCATTAGAACTTGAAAATGAAATAACTCTATTTTCAATATCTTCAATATGATTTTTTAATAAATCTTTTGATGCTAACAGATTTTTTTGTGTTCTCTTTAGAGCCTCAACAATTGTTGGATAAATAGATTTTAGTACTGGAACAAGCTCATGGCGTAATTTGTTTCGTGTGTATTTTAGACTGGCATTACTACTATCATCACACCATTGAATATTATGTGTTTTTGCATATTCAGAAATCTGATTTCTAGAAAATGGCAAAAGTGGTCTTACAATTTTATCATTGAGCTTTGGAATTCCTATCAATCCATCAATACCAGAACCTCTGCTCAGATTTATAAAAAATGTTTCTAAATTATCGTCGCTATGATGAGCAGTGAGTACAGCATCAAATTGTTGAGAAATACACAGTTCGTCAAAAAAATTATAGCGTAGCTTCCTTGCTGCCATTTGAACTGAAATTTTAGAGTTAGTTGCAAAATTAGCTGTGTCAAAGTGTTCAGTAAAAACAGTCAAATTATGTTTTCTTGCGTAATTCAAAACAAAAGCTTCTTCTTTGTCACTTTCCTCGTTTCGCAATTTAAAATTACAATGTGCCAAAGCAATAGTTAAGCCTGATTTTAAACACAAATCTGTTAAAACCATACTATCTAAACCACCAGAAACTGCAACAAATATTTTTTGTTCAAAAAGGAATGGGAAATTTGATTTTATATGCTGCTCAAAAGCCAATTTCATGGTACAAAAATACAAATTAATTTTCTAGAGCTTCTCGCATTGCACGGGCTTTTACAAGGCATTCTTCATATTCGTGTTCTGGCTTACTTTTAGAAGTTATAGCACTTCCTACTGAAAAAGAAATATAAGAAGCTGATTTATTGTAAAGTATACTTCTAATCACTACATTAAAATCAAAATCTCCAGATGGTGTAAAATATCCTATTGCACCAGAATATAGTCCTCGTTTGGCTTCTTCCAATTTTTCAATTATTTTCATAGCTGACAACTTTGGCGCACCTGTCATACTGCCCATTGGAAAAGTAGCCTTAATGACATCAACTGATGAATATTCCTTTTTTATTTTTGCTCTTACTGTAGAAATTAAATGATGAACTTGAGCAAATGTGTAAGGACCACAAAGCTCATCTACGTTTACAGAGCCTTTTTCTGCAATTCTTGATAAATCATTGCGCACCAAATCTACAATCATTACATTTTCACTGCGTTCTTTAGGGTTTGCTTCAAGGTTTGCTTTCAGTTTTGCGTCTTCTTTGGCATGAACAGAACGCTTGGAGGTCCCTTTTATAGGTTGTGAAATGACAACATTTCCATTTTTTTTCAAATACCGTTCTGGCGAAGCAGATAATACAAAATGTTCGGCATTTTTTAAATATGCAGAGAATGGTGGTTGAGAACTTGTTTGAAGTTTATAGAAAGTAGATAGTGGATTTATAACACCATTAGCATAAAATTCTTGACAGAAATTAGCTTCATAAATATCTCCCCTACTGATGTGCTGCTGTAAGGTTTTTACTTTTTCTAAATATGATGATTTTGAAGTTCTTGATTTAATTTTAATTTTTTTTAAATCAAAAGTGTTGCAAATCGAAAGCCCTTTTTCTATAGTTTTTAAATCGTTTTCAATACAAGATGAGAACGCATTTAAGTATTGAATACTTACCTCATTGCCCTGAAAAACAAATACTTTTTTGGGCTGAAAAAAGAACAAATCTGGAAATTGTAGACCATCAAAATTTGAAGAATGAAGTACTTCAATATCGTTTTTTAAGTCATATGAAAGATAACCAAAAATCCAATCAGAAGTTTTTTTAATAAAGTTATCTAATTTTATAAAACTTAGATTATCACATAGTTGTATTTTCGAAAAAGCATCTACTGCCAAAATAGCATCAAAACTACTATGCTTCTGATTGTAGTGGTTAGAATCCAACCAAA
>Ga0209138_1003662_pt1 | contig 10848 bp, 14 predicted proteins | sample SaaInl3SG_22_DNA_FD_184645 | JGI IMG/M metagenome (GOLD analysis project Ga0209138, IMG submission 184645) | Marine microbial communities from expanding oxygen minimum zones in the Saanich Inlet - ESP_153SG_22_DNA (SPAdes) (version 2) | ecosystem: Environmental > Aquatic > Marine > Intertidal... | reverse complement strand
TAACAATAAAATTGTAAGTTTGCCGAAGCATATTAAATTTTATGACAAAAAGTTTTTAAATCTCAATCGTCGATGGAGATTGCACCGCCCTTTATTAGTAATGTTGTTAAGAGACGCAGGATTATTGGAGCAGGGGCATGTTAGTATGGCTCCGTCTGATGATGGCGGGAATTGGAAAACAAGTCTGCACAAATTAAAAGTTCGATACAATAATCATCCAGAAATTAATGAGATTATAAACAGGAATAGCGACATTTACAATATTCCAGATCTATACTTAGATACAAAAGATTTAGTTACTAATAGAGCAGAGCATCAAGATTCGATCAATGACTATTATGAACAAACATATTTTAGTGTAATAACAGAAACTACATATCACGAAAACGTTCCCTTTCTTAGTGAAAAAGTTTTTAAAGCAATTGCTATGGGACATCCTTTTATTTTAGTGTCTGCTCCTAACACATTACAGTATCTTAAACAGTTAGGTTATAAAACATATCATCCTATGATTGACGAAAAATACGATACAATACAAAATCACGGAGATAGAATGTTGTATATTGTAAAAGAAATTGAAAGATTGTGCAGTATGGATAGAACACAGCTAAAGAAGTGGCTTAAAACAGCCAGGTTTATTGCGAACTATAATATGCGCATATTAAATAGTAAAACAAATTTCACAGTAAAAAAGAATTATTAATGGCATACGACTTTAAAAAACTCGCTCATAAATCAGAATCAAGAGATTTACCACCGGATGCAAACGATAAGCATCTGGCTATGCTTGAAGAAATAAAACCCTTTGCAAAAAAAGCAATACAAAAGAATGTAACTACTATTGATATCTTTCAACAATCCCGCAATAGTAAGATAGCATTTTTACTGTTACCTGAGTGGAGTGCATATTTTCCTCCTTTTAATCTTGCTAGATTGAGTTCAGTGTGCAAGCATGCAGGTTATCAAAGCAAGATTTATGATCTAAATGCAAAATGTTACAAATTATACAATGATAAAATTAGCAAAGAGATTGATTTTACCATGTGGAATCCTGCAAGTAGTTGGCGATGGGTCGGAGACAACTATTATAAATTTGTACATCCCTTGTTTGCCGAAACATTTGAAAGTTATATTGATGATCTCGTAGAATATAATCCAAGTGTGATAGGATTTTCTCAGTATCAATTTAATGAAGAGCCAACTAAATGGATGATCCAAGAGCTACGAAAAAAATTACCTGATGTTAAAATTGCTGTAGGCGGAAGTAATGTTCAACACGGTTGGTTTCAGATTCAACAATATTATGATTATGTAGTCAACGGCGAAGGCGAAAATGCTATATTGCAAATTATGCAAGAAGTAGAAGATGGAGTTGAACACACTGAACCGCAATACATTAGACAACCTCATGAACAACGCATTAATATTAATAACTTGCCTTTACCGGACTATTCTAGTATTGATTTTAACGATTATGAAATACCAAATGGTATTAATACTGAGCTTAGTCGAGGCTGTACTGCTAAGTGTACTTTTTGCGAAGAAACACATTTTTGGAAGTATAGACAACGTCAAGCTATTGATGCACTTGCAGAAATTGAATGGCTTTACTATAATAAAGGAACAGATATAGTTTGGTTTATTGACAGTTTAGTTAATGGTAACTTAAACGAATTACGAGCATTTGCCAAAGGAGTAGTTGCTAAAGGGCTAGACATTAAATGGACAGGCTATGCTCGGTGTGACGGTAGAATGGATTTAGAGTATATGCAAGACTTAGCTGATAGCGGATGTATTGCATTAAACTATGGATGCGAAAGTGGCAGCCAAAAAGTTTTAAATGATATTGATAAAAAAGTAACAGTTGAAGAAATGGAACAAAACTTTCGAGACGGATCGAAAGTAGGAATCAACAACGCAACTAATTGGATAATTGGATTTCCTACTGAGGAATATAACGATTTTGCCGATACTATGAATTTTTTGTGGCGTAACCGAAATATGAATATCAACAATATCGGTACAGGAACAGGTTTTGGATTAGGACCAGAGACTATCGTTGGGCAAAACTTTGATAGGTTTAATTTGTTACCTCACAAATATTGCGGATTTTGGATAACTAAAGACTTTAAATTAGGTGGAGCACATATACATACTCGTGTAAAATGTTTTAATATCTTTATTGACAATTTAGTAACCGATAAACCTTTTTCTTTTCCGGTTAGAGATAATTTAGCAAAGCATCACTATACTCTTAATTTTCATAATCCGTCAACTCTAAATGATATTGAGTATGAGAAGTTTGATTACGATATTATAAAAACTAATATCAATCCATATGCAGATACACTTGTTAATGAAGTATGGCCGCTATTAAGAACATTGTGGAGAACACGCGGCGGCTTTGACATTGAAATAATTTTTGATCCGGAATTAGACGAACAAGAATTTGGCGGACATTTTGGCACAGCAATTTACAATGCAGTCTATAAATTTAGTATTAGTGAGAATGGCGAGTGGAGCGCAGACTTTTCTATAGATTTTGTACAAAAATACAATATTGATAATGATCCTAGAGAAGAGCATAGACATGGTCCGTTTTTTGCACAAGAGTTTAGCAGGATGCAAGGCAACGCGGCCCAACGTGCTAGGCGTTTAGCAAAACCGCAATGGGGACAGGACGGTAGAAGTCATAACGACTTTCAAGAATTATTAGCTGACGAATACTACCTTAATCAGACCACTGAATTTAGTTTTAGTTGGAAATGGAAAGATAGTGGCTCATGGAAGGTATAACCCGTCGTTTCTTAGTGCTTGAAGTACATTTGCATTATGTTCTAGTATAGGATGCATTTTTAAATAAATTGCATTTAGTTTTTTAAGAGATTGACTGTTAATATCTTCTAGGACATCTTTAATCGCAAATAAACGATCTTGATGATTTTCTATTTTGTCATAACTTTCGTCCCAGTAATCTGAAAATGTTTTAAATCCCAATTCTCTCATATACTCTAAACTGTTTGGCGGCGCAACTAAAACAAACGGTGTTTTATATTTGACTGCATTTAATACCTTTTCACTTATATTAGGGAAAGGTTGTGCAAACCTAGTTTCTGTAATTATCCCGCAAAAGTATTTTTCCATTTCGCTATTTTTGTCAATATAAGGCATCCATGTCGGATCGGGACAATTCACGCCGTCGACATCGACTTGTACTTTTTTAGAATTCCAGTCTACAGTATAATTTCCTTGATTGAGCTGATTAGTTTTATCACGTATATAATCGACTCTATCAGTGAGCCATATACATTCATCAATGTCTGATTTTTGTACTATAAAAGGCCAAGAAAACTCACAATCTAAATCTGTACAAAACGCGGCAAGAGCATGTCGATGGAATGTATAACGCCAATTAAAACAATAAAATTTTTTAGTTATATTTTCTTTAAAATTTAAATTTAAAATATCTTTTTCGTACAAACCTCTAATAAAGATATCATGACATACGATTTCTATATTTGGATAGTGTTGTTGTAGCACACTGCTGTTACGATCACAAGAGATTACTTTTACAGTTAAATCATTTTTTCTTGCCCATGTATCGATAACATCAAACTCTTGACACCTAATATCTTCAATACTATTTGATTTAAACTCATGATAGTGACTTCTATTCAATACACCAGGTTGCTTTATATCGTAGTATACTCCGGGCTCGTACAAATAAAACTCAATACTCCTTTTTTGCAGTCTTCTTTTTATTTTTCTCGGTATAACCCAGTCGTTAAGATGCTCGAATTGCCCTGTACCTGTATATAAAAAATAGGCATTTGAACTTTTGATTAAATGCTTATGTGGACCTAACGACGAAACAGCGCAGTCTTTTCGAATAGGAATGTTTGCATAAAATAAACCATGCATCCCACCTGAGTCGCTCTTGCTTTTAAATAACATTTAACCTCTATCAATGTCTAGTGTAACACAATGAAACGATCCACTTAGTGTTCTCGAATGTTCCATTCTTAGAGGAATAACGTTGAATCCGTGCTTTTCTAGTATCTTAATAGTAGGTACTTGAGTCTCTTCAATAATAACTGTGTTATCATCAATGCTTAATAGATTCATAGCAATCCATTCACTAGCATTTGGATAACCTGGATAATAACCCATATCAATCGGATCAGGACACATAATAGCATCCCAATCACAGAAAGGCTTTGGCAATATACTTTTATCGGGTATTCGACTTGGATTGAGTAACATCAAACCTTCTCGCAAGAAAGCAATAGTACTATCAATGTGCATGTAGCTATACACGCCTTCGAGGGTGTGTACTTTTGCTTCATTACCTACCCAGTCTTGTAGGTATTGCGCACCTTTTTTATTTCCGCTATTACTAACTAGATAGAGAAGATGATCGTTAGCTTTTAAGATATTTGCGGCATCGAACATTGGAAATGACTCTGTTAGTGCTAAAACGTCCTTATTACCTACACAACGTTTATTATATAAGTAACTACGCCCTGCATAGTTTTGTGCTACTGTAAGGCCCTTAAAATGCGTCTTAAGCGCCATATAATCGTGTTTCCTGGCTGTAATTGGCATAGGCGTTGCTAGTGCTCTGTCACCGTATGTAAAGATGACATCTCTAGGGCAGTAATTATAGTATTTTGTTTCAGTCTTTTCTGGGCGAACTACTTCGATCCCAGCAAGCCCTAATTGGTGTGCTAAGTTATCTAAATCTCTATTTGCTTCTCTAATAACTTGATCTGGATAAGGACCAATTAATATCTCGTCAAGATTCTGATCGCCTGCATAGTTGACACATCGCATGCTATCATCTAATTCTGGTATTCTAGCACCGTCAGCAACGCCAACAATGACTTTGTTTAGTTTGTCCCATTCGTTAATAGAGCTCATTTTTAAATACTTCCATTTTTGTTAAGTTTGGATAATCTCGATAGTTCCATAGTTTAGGATCTATCTGTTTAGCCTCTTCTAATTTATTTAACCCTTCTTGTGCAGTTTCGGGCGTCATATAGTAATGATATCCTAATCGTCTAATGTTTTGTTCAGCCCACGGCACATGCGGATTTCTCCCATCGTAACTCATTTGCTTTAATCTTTCGGCGGCACTAAGATTATCGCACAAAATCATTCCGCCTCTTCCTAAGGATAAATGTTTTCGATGTTGAAAACTAACACACATAAATGTATTCGGTATATAACTATTAGCTTCCCACAATACTGCGGCATCAATAACATTATGAGTTATACTATAAAAGTTTTTCCATTCTTCGTTATTAAATCGCCAGTCGATATTTAACTTCATAAATGTCATGGGTATTGAAACATACGTTTGAGCCGGACATTCGGCATAATCAGCTTGTGTATCTCTTAAACAAAGTTCTATAGCGTGTGTACAACTGTCAGTAGCAATACTGTATTTTGCTCCAAAAAACTTTGCAACCTCGTTCTCGAATAGTGTTACTGTGTCAAAATCCATATAAATACCTATGCTTATAATAGTAATTATCTAAATTTTGAGGTTTTTAATGAATATTGGATTTATCGGTACTGGTAAGTTAGGAATGCCCTGTGCAGAAGCAATTGCGAGTAAAGGGCACAACGTCACAGGTTATGATGTTGCTATGCACAATAGTCATACTGTTACTATGTTTCCTAGTATAAAGGACGCAGTGCAAGGTAGAGATATTGTGTTTGTTGCAGTACCTACACCACATGATCCAGACTATGATGGTAGAGCACCTACTGCACATTTAGAGCCTAAAGACTTCCAATACGATATTGTAAAAGAAGTGCTAGCAGAAGCAAACAAGCACATGACAAAGGACCAGCTATTGGTGCTTATTAGCACAGTATTGCCAGGTACGACACGCAATCAGTTCGTTGACATAGTAACCAACACACGATTTGTATACAACCCTTACCTTATTGCCATGGGCAGTGTAGCTTGGGACATGGTTAATCCAGAGATGGTAATGATTGGCACAGAAGATGGCACCGAAACAGGTGATGCCAGAGAGCTTGTAGACTTTTACAAGACTGTTATGGAAAACGAGCCACGCTATGTTGTAGGCACCTGGGACGAGTGTGAGTGTATCAAAGTATTCTACAATACATTTATTAGTGCTAAAATAGGGCTAGTAAACATGATACAAGACGTTGCTGAAAAGCAGGGCAACATTAACGTAGACGTTGTTACAGACGCACTAGCAAACAGCACAATGCGTATTATGGGTCCACAGTACATGACTGCTGGCATGGGCGATGGCGGCGCATGTCATCCACGTGATAACATTGCACTACGTTATATGGCACAAGAGCTAGGACTAGGCTACGACATGTTCGATGCTATAATGAACGCTAGAGAGATACAAGCAGAGAACCTTGCACGTAAACTAGTAGACCTAGCAAACGAATATAACTATCCTATCTACATACACGGCAAGGCATACAAGCCAGGCGTAGAATACTGCGACGGTAGCTATAGTCTATTAGTAGGACACTATTGCGAGAAGCATGGATTTGCGCCTACATACGTTGATCCATTAACCGGTGACAACAACGAGCCTGAAGAGCCCTGTGTAATGCTAATGGCGCACAGCGCAAGTACTACATACAAGTATATGCAAGAAGAAGGCGACAGCAACGACAAGCTATATTGCGTTATTCCTATGAACAGTGTAGTAGTAGATCCGTGGCGTAAGTTTATTAGTAATGCCAGTCGTGTTGTATATTATGGTAATACTAGAGGAGCTTTTTAGATTTATTTGTAATATCGGTTTTTAAACGATCAATATCAATTCTAAAATCTATTTTCTTAATTGTTTCTTTGTGTTCTAATACAGTTGCATGAATGAGTCGTGCTAGTTCAGTTTCATTCTTAGTGGTACGATTAAATTCAACATCAATTGCCCATACTTTTCCATCTGTAAATTCAATAACGATCCTCTCGAGATAAGCAACCGGTAAAGTATTAATGTACGTATCTTCAAATACTTCCGGCCACTTATCCACGAGATTTTCGGGAGGACGAAACAGACCTTTTTTACTCGGCACTTTCCGCAACTTTTTTCTTAGTAATGGCCTTCTTCTTAGTCGGAACTAACTCTTCTGCCTCTTTACGTAGACGTTGTGCTTCTTTAAACATAGAGTCAGCTTGTGATCTTAAGGACTTTGCTAAATCTTCATCGGACAAAATACCATCACTAGGTGCTTGAGCTACTGCCGGAGCCGCTTCTGCTACTGGCGCTGCCGCTTCTACGGGAGCAGTTTCGTCTAGTTCTTTGTTTGCTCGATGCTTTTCAAGACTTGGCGCTCCTTTAACAAATGTATATAGTTCGTCAACTGCGCAGTTTTTCTGTTCTGCAATCAAAACATTTAATTCGCTTAACAGTACATCTTGTGTAGGAGTTGGTTGCATTAAAATATTGTCTGTTGGAACTTTAGTTAGTCTGCCAGTTGCTTCTAATGTAGTAAGCATTACCTTTCCGTCTGGGAAATAATTTGAAAACATGTATTCGCCAAACTCAAAAGATTCTTGTGCTTGATCTGTTTCAATTAACTGCATCAATGAATCGTGATACATATCTGGAAGTTGCGAAGTATGGCAAACTAGTGCAGTGTTAGCTTCTCCGGGAAGAGTTCTAAAAATTACTGCTACTTTAGATCCTGTATTTTTTAATTTTCCAATGTGTTTCATAAATTATCCTTGAGTGTTTTTCTGTTGGTCAGCAATACCCTCTAAAAATGCTGATAGTTTATTGTAGATTTTGCCTACATCTTCTAGCTCGTTTGCTCTAAATGCTCCACGTTGTGTTGCAACATCGATGATGCTTTTAACAGCGGTCAAATCCGACACATTTAGATCCGGTGGACCTGCTTGCTCTGCTGCCTGATTTGGTTGTGCAGTTGCTTCTTGTTCAACTGCCTCGGTTTGTTTTTCATCTGCCATTTTTAGTCTCTCCTTTTATATGGACATGCTAACATAAAATATGTTAATTCTTTCGGATCTTCAAATCCTACAAATTTAGCGTGTCGTAATCTTCCAGTATTTTCATTAATAGTTGGATAACTTACGACACAATACCTACCCTTTAAGTTACTACGAATCCAAGTTTTAATTTCTCTAGTATCAACTTCTCCTATACATGTTCTAACAAAATGTTTAGGTAAAAAATCTAAAACACGTTTATTCAAAACTTCTAGTGGATTAATGTCCTGTATCATGAATATTTATAACCTTAAATTACGTATCGGTGGATTCTTGGTTTAAGCGTTTGTTTAGTGCTTTTGCATAACCAAACTTTTTAATATCACCGCTGAACAGGTATAGTTCGAAAGCGGCTCTTTCTTTTAAAACAATCATATATCGTTTGCTAATGTAGTATGGCGAATCGATAAAGTTATCGAGCCATACTAATACTTGTGGAGTAATGCCAAAATCTTTTGGAAAATCTACTTTATACGTTTTAATTTCGGCTGTAGTTGAAATAAAATTTAAGCCTTCTTCAGTTAATCGAAGTCCGCCGGTGTTTTTTGATCTAAAATTATACCACCAAGATTTCTTATATTGCTCGACATTGTCGCTTGTCGCTTCTAACATCGCCGCCTTTAGAAAAGTTCGTGTGTATGTATCTTTTATATCCATTTATCACTGTTCTTTTTCTCCGTTTGACAGTTTAAAAACAGAGAAGTCTTCGCATTTGAATAAACCGTTTAACTTTTTAGCAAGATTTCTAGCATGTCCCGGATTTGAAAAACTAGTTTTTTTGTATTTAGGCCCAGGATAACTTGTAATCATGCTACCGCTTTTTAGATTAAACGGTTGATCTTTGTAAAACACTGCCCAAATAGCTTCACTTTCGAGAACTTGCTCTACTTTATAATTTTCTTTACTTGCATGTTCAAGCAAAACTTTAGGTTTTGGTCTACTCATATATGCGTATCCTTTTAATTAACTACGCATATATTTATCCTAATTAGAAGGATCCTCCTTCAAATTTAACTTCAACAGTCTCAGAGTTTTGTTTCATCTCGTTGAGTGTATTGTTAATATGCTCAACGGTCTTACCGAGTTTACCGGTAATCAATGCCAAGTCAATTGCAAGATCCCTTGCTTCTTGTATGCTAATACGAATGTCTCTTTGCTGACTTTGTTCAGCTGATTTAATACGCATTAATAATTTTTCAACACTCGGCAGTGTACTAGGTAAACTATCTTGAGACATTTGACAACACCTGCTTCATTTCTAAGTCTGTTTTAAACGGACCTTGATAATCGTAACGTTGTAGAGTAATTAATTTAGGACAGAAACTTTTGACCCATCCTTTGTTAAAATGAATGATATAGTAGCCTGCACAATACAAACTTTTCGAATCACTACTCTTAGTAAACAACGGCAATTTTTTCTGAATATCATAAAGTGGATTGTGCGGAGTCCAACTTGTTGGAAATCCGTGAACTTCTTTCTCAATCGAGTCATCAGCATCTTTTAAAATTTTCGCTACAAAAAAGTCAGTACCGAATTGTTGTTTTAAACTCTTTTCGTTTCGATAAGTTTGATGACCGTTCTTACTACTTAAAATAAATTGATCGTCTTCAGATTTTCGAAGTGTGCCTACTCGTAGTCCTTCGTGTTCAATAATCCAAAACTTATCTTTTAAAATTTCTTTAGCACAAATTTTTTCCATTATTGTCTCCTTATCAAACAGACATCGTATGCTTAGGATATCTTGCATTTAACGGTTCTGCATATGCCTGTGCTTGATCTGAAATCTTTTTCAAATCATACAAATGACAGAATTTCATTAATCTAATACCTACTTGACTAATATTTTTTTCGGCTTCTAATGCGTTTTTAATTGTTTCATCAATACATTGTCTAACATCGTCGGGCTGAGCTGTAAGATCAATAAGTGTACGATTGCGCTCGTAATCTTCTAACACACGATGTTCTTGACCTTCATGATCTACCCAACGCTGTAGCATCATGTTGTTCCAGTTAAACCCTTTAGTTGTTCGATCGTCATATGCTTCTAACAAGCCGACTTTGTTCTTAGTGCCTTTCTTGCGTACACCGGGATAAGCACTAAACACATTATCACTTGTATCGCCGCGCATACACTTCTCAAAAAGCATCCATTCAGGATCTACTTCTTTAGGTTGCTTAGTTTTCTTGTCTATAACAGGCAAACCTTTCTTATCAAAGAATCCTTCAATAGTAGTTGTAACTTCTTGTACACCGTTATAAAGTCTAACATTAGGTGCAACTAACTGCTGGAAGTCTGTATCAGTACTAATAATGATATGCTCATCATCTGGGTGTGCTTGTGTCCAGCCAGCAATAAGATCATCTGCTTCTAATCTAGGATGTCGCAACACTGTACAGTTAGTTTTTTCGCTAATAAAGTCTTTAAATGTATCAAACGCTTCCCAAAAGACAGTTTCTTCTTCTTGTTGTTTTTCAGTTAAAGCGGCTCGCGCATCACTACGATTACGTTTATACGGCTCGTAGTAGTCTTTGCGCCAGCTACGTCCTTCTAAGCAGAACACTACGTGATCCGCATCAAAGTCCTGCCATGCTTTTTTAACACCGTTAAGTGTAATATGAAAAGCCATGCCTAACTTAATATCAGCATCACCGTTTATTACGTGTCTAGCTCTAAAGAATGTGTTAGCTAAATCAACAATTACATGTGTTGTCATGAGTTATCTCTCTTAATACTATTAATATCCAATGTTCCTGTATCTATCGGACCGCCGTAATCGCCATCAACTACTACTTGCGCACATAGTTCTCTAAACCAACGATCTACAACTTC
>Ga0209138_1003651_pt1 | contig 10872 bp, 5 predicted proteins | sample SaaInl3SG_22_DNA_FD_184645 | JGI IMG/M metagenome (GOLD analysis project Ga0209138, IMG submission 184645) | Marine microbial communities from expanding oxygen minimum zones in the Saanich Inlet - ESP_153SG_22_DNA (SPAdes) (version 2) | ecosystem: Environmental > Aquatic > Marine > Intertidal... | reverse complement strand
AGGAACGTTTGCCGTTGAACTGGAAGTAGAGGGAACAGAAGCTCCTGATGCCTATGTCAGAGATGTGCACATTGTAGTGAATACAATTGATCCTTTTAATGTCATCCAGCAGCAAGGAATTATGGTTTCTGAGCAGATAGGAGATCGCTATCAGTGGTTCAAAGATGGTATAGCGATTCCGAATGAAACGACTAGACAATACGAAACTGAAGAACCGGGCAGCTATCAGCTATTGGTCTACGATGAAATTTGTAATAGATTCTCAAACCCATTTGAGATCACCGTTACGGCCATTGATGACGAGCCCTCTCCAGCGCTAGAGGCTGCTGTGAACATCTACCCTAATCCTGTAGAGGAAAGGATTCAAGTCGATATACAAGGCATCGCCTTAACCCAATTGAGCATAGAACTACTCGATATGAAAGGGAAGGTCTATAGCACAGATAAATTTCGCAATTTAGCCACGAGCAATTATCGCTACGGCAAAGAACTTTCGGGCCTGGCTCCGGGTATCTACATCCTTCGGATGGTGCTCAATGAAGAGGCGATCATCACGAAGAAAATTTGGTTGAAATAGTAGACAAAGACACTCTAGAGATGAGCATAAGGAAAGGGGGAAGTCAAGCGGCTTTCCCCTTTGTTGTTTCATTGAATAGAGAGGAAAGGCCAAGCGAAGGTAGAGACGGCCGATCAAGGTCGTGCGTTTAAACCAAATTGAACTACTCGAGTATTTTTTTGAAGCTTAGTGGTTTGTGGGGTGAATTTTCTAAAAAAATGTTAAACCGAAGAAAATTTGGTAATTCCTGCACTCCATGAGTAATATGTACCTACATCTATTTCGGTTCGGAATAAAGCGATAGACATGGAGAAAAAAGCCTGATAAAACTAAGGATAAGAGAAGATAGGGGCTATAAAATGCCCATTTTCACACATTATTCTGAACGTAAACTGTTCGAAAAGGTTTTAACAGAAATTAAGAAATTGTTTCCTGAAGCTTCTGAGTAGCCTGTTTCCTGTCACTTCGATTACCCTTACTAAGCCAAACAAAATTTTAAAATCGCCTCTGTTTCGTTCTAAGGGCAGAAAATTGTGTTTTCCTTCATGGAAACCGTTTGCCTGATTTGTTTTCAAAATGTTATTGATTAATAACTTTTTAGGCTATGTTTATCCTTTCAATTCAAACAAATAAACTTTTACTAACTAAAATGAAAACAGTATGAATAGGAATTTACTGACGTTTTTCATGTTAGTGGCTTTCATGTCTGCGAACGTTGTGTTTGCTCAGACAAGGTCTGTTTCCGGTAAGGTTACGGGCTCCGACGACGGACTGCCACTACCAGGAGTTAATATCCTTATTAAGGGTACGACTCAAGGTGCTGCTACAGATGCAGATGGTAATTATACATTACCTGGTGTATCTAATAATTCAGTGCTTGTTTTCCGTTACTTAGGTTATGTTACGCAAGAAATTACCGTAGGTAACCAAAATGTAATCAACATCACACTCGCTCCTGATGCCGTGGCACTTGGAGAAGTTGTGGTAACAGCTCAAGGTATCGCTAGAGAGAAAAAATCCTTGGGTTACGCAATTGGCCAGGTCGAAAAAGACCTATTAGAATCGAGACCTGAAGCTGAAGTAGGTAGACTACTTAGAGGTAAAGTGGCAGGTGTAGAAATCTCCTACCCAGGTGGTTTCCTAGGTCAAGCGCCAAACATCAACATTAGAGGGCTTTCTTCTGCTACGGGTAATAACAACCCACTAGTAATTGTTGATGGTGTATTCTATGATTTCGCACGTTTCCAAGATTTGGATCCTAACAATATTGAAGACATCAATATTTTGAAAGGTCTTTCTGCTTCTGCCCTTTATGGTCAGGAAGGTAGAAATGGTGTGTTGATCGTTACAACAAAGACTGGTTCAACTAGTGGTCGTGACGGAGATTTCAACATTACTTTCAACCAACAAGTAGTGATGAACCAGGTATCTAACTTACCTGACTTCCAAAATACCTACGGACAAGGATCTGACAACTTTCCGAACGTAACCTTTATTGGTAACTGGGGTGGTCGTTTTTCTGATAACTACACTGTACCTGGTCACTATGCAACAGGACGTGTACCTGGTTTAGATGTGGTTTTCCCTGAGCTTCAAGGCGACGTGCCTTACCAAGCTTTCGAAAACAACGTAGCAGATTTCTTTGAAAACAATTATGGTTCAAACACAAGTATCAATGCAAACGGAACAGTAGGTAAAACTTCTATTGGTTTCAGTACTGCTTATGTTGACCAAACAGGTTATATCAAAGAAAACCAGTTAAGAAGATTCAACTTCGCATCTAGTGTGAACACTGAAATTACAGATCGTTTAAGATTGTCTACAAACTTCAGCTACTCTGAAAATGATAGAAGAAGACCTACATTCAACTTCTTTGATAGACTATTGTATCTACCAAGAAACTTAGACATTCAAGGGCTTCCTTATAGCAATCCAGTTGATGGATCAACTGTATTCTACCGACCAGATTTGGAAAACCCAAGATGGCAGTTAGAAAACACGCAAAGTAAGGCTGAGCGTAAAGGATTCTTAGGTAAAGCGCAGTTGACTTTTGACATTACTGACAAAGTGAACGTGTCGTACCGTTTTGGTATTGATTATTACCAGAACACTAACTTCTTTACAAGAAATAAAGGTGGATTGCAACAACAAGGTATTGGTAGCATGAGCTCAAGCTCAGGTACAGTTCAAAACTTTGACCATAACTTCTTGGTATCAGGTAACGCCTTAAAATTGGGTAACGACCTTGAATTGAACGTTCAGGCTGGTTTGAACATGAGAAGTTTCAACTCTTCTTCTTTCGGTATTAACTCGACAGGACAGGTTGTTTACAACTTCTTTAGACACGGTAACTTCACCGATCACCAACCAGGTGGAAACACGGATAGAAGAACGAACATCGTTGGTTTATATGGTCAAGCAGAATTGGCTTATAAAAACTACCTATTCGTTACCTTGAGTGGAAGAAATGACTGGGGTTCTCAGGTAGAAGAAGAAAATAGAGCATTATTCTATCCTTCTGCTTCTGTTTCATTTGTTCCAACGGACGTATGGGATGGCTTGAAGTCTAGCACATTGAACTCATTAAGAGTTAGATTCGGTTACGGAACGTCAGCAGGTTATCCTGGTGCTTTCCAAACAAGAGCTACTTTGAGTGCTAATGCACAAGCATTTGTAACGCCAAGTGGTACTAACATTTCAACAAACGCGATCTCTACTTTCCGTCCAAATCCAGATTTGAGACCAGAGCAATTGAGAGAATTTGAAGCGGGTGTGAATGCGAAACTATTTGATTACAAAGTAGACGTTGATTTGAGTGTTTACAAAAGAATTAGTGAAGACCAAGTATTGGGTAGATCATTACCTTCTACAACTGGTTTTACTAGCACTACTATCAACGCAGGTCGTATTGATACGAAAGGTTTGGAAGCACAAATCACTGTGTATCCAATCAGAACAAACAACTTCGAGTGGAGAATCATCAACAACTTCACTACTTACGAAACAACGGTAATTGATCTTCCTGAAGAATTCATTAACCTAGCGAACGGTTTGAACTACGCTATCGAAGGTGAGCCTTTGTCTGTGTTTAGATTAAGCTATGCAGTAAGAGATGAGGATGGTAACTTGTTGATCAACCCTTCAAATGGTAAAATCATTCCTAATTATGATACACCATTGAATGACAAAGTTGTAGGTGATCCAAACCCGGATTTCCAATACACAATGATCAACGGTTTGAACTACAAAAACTGGAGCTTGAACATTCAGGTTGAATATACCCATGGTGGTGATGTTTACTCACAAACTGCTTCTAACTTGTTAAGAAGAGGGGTAACGAAAGATACTGAAGACAGAGAAGGGTCTTACATTCTTCCAGGTTTCTACGGTAACCCAGGAACAGGTGAAGTCATCTTGGATGAAAACGGTCAAAAGATCCGTAACAACATTCAGATCGGTGCTAATGACCTGTACTTTATCAACACAATCGATGTGAACGATAACTTGGTGTTTGATGCAACTCGTTTGAGAATTAGAGAGATTAACTTGAACTACAGCTTACCGCAGAGTTTGATCGACAGATCTCCTTTCCAGAGTGCTAGCTTGTCTTTCAACGTACAGAACTTGTGGTTCAGAGCATTTAATTTCCCTGAGCACATGAATTTTGACCCTGAAGTAAGCTCAAACAGCTCGAATGGTAGAGGTTTTGATACACAATCTGACCCTACAATGAGACAGTTCTCTTTAGGTTTGAACCTTACACTATAAACTAGAAGGAAATGTTATTTAAGTCATATAAAACTTTTTTACTTGTCTTTGCAGTACTCATAGTGAGTGCATGTGAGACATTCGACATGGAATTGCAAGAGAATCCTGATGTATTGACGCTTGAGTCTGCAGATGTTGACTTGCTATTCAATACGGTGCAGTTCACTTTTAGAAACCAGATGAACTCAATGGGTTTCACTACTGACCAAACGATGAGAATGGTCAACCAATTTGGTTTCTACGCGTTTGGCGCGGGAACGATGAATGGTGTGTGGAGTCAGACCTACACAACAGGTACACAACTTGAAGGTTTGAAGGTGTTCGCAGAAAGAGATGGGTTTACCTATCACTACGGCGCAGCGCAAGTAATGCAAGCGGTAATGTACTTGAACCTTGTGGATTACATTGGTTCAGCCGTGTTTACTGAAGCGAATCAGCCAGAAGAATTCCCTAATCCAGGTTTGAACAGTGGAGAAGAGATCTATGCGGGTATATTAGCGATGCTTGATGAAGGTATTACCAATTTACAAGCAGGTGGTAGAGCTCCAGTGAACGATTTCTTCGGTGGAAGTGCTGCTGACTGGGTAAAATTTGCCAATACGGTTAAATTGAGAATGGCCCTTCAGACGCGTTTGGTTGATGCAGGAGCTTCAACTTCGACTATCAACAGCTTGGTTGCTGGTGGTGAATTGATCGATGAGATCGGTGAAGATTTCCAGTTCAACTATGGTACTAACGGACCTCCAGTTGAAAGTAGACACCCACTATTTACGGGTAACTACATCAACGGTGCTGGTGGATACCAAAGTAATGGATTGATTTCTTACATGAAGGATTCAATGTCTGTTGCAGACCCAAGATTAGTTTACTATTTCTACAGACAAACCAACAGAGACTTAGTCAATGAGAACCCTGATTTGGTACCTTGTTTAGGTGTTGCGCGTTATGACTTCTGTCATGTGGGCGACGGTTACTATGCAAGAGACCATGCAGATGATGAAGGTATCCCAGGTGACCAAAACTTAAGAACTACTTACGGGATCTATCCTGCAGGTGGAGCTTTTGATGAGGGACAAGGTGTTGCAGCCTTAGCTTCTGGAGCAAGCGGTGCAGGTGCATTTGCGCCAATTCACTTGTCTTCATGGACACACTTCATGTTAGCTGAAGCGGCATTGACGCTCGGAACAACAGGTAACCCAACAACTTACTTGGAAACAGGTATTCGAATTGCCATGGCGAAAGTTAGAGCTTTCAACCCTTCTGGCATGACAAATGCACAGATTGATGATTATGTTACAGAAGTATTGGCAGAATATGCTGCAGAAGATGCGGCTGGTCAATTAGACATCATCATCAGAGAGTGGTATCTGTCTTCGTTTACGCAAGGATTATTGCCTTACAACAACTACAGAAGAACAGGTTATCCTTCGTTCTTGCAAGATCAAGTGACACCAGGTGGTGTATTCCCGAGATCTTTGTTGTATCCAGAGTCAGAGCAGAACTCAAATTCCAATCCTGACTTTGCGCAAAATAAGTCCTTGACTGACCGTGTTTTTTGGGATACTAACCCTCCAGGTTTCGTTAACTAATAATTTGAATGTTAAGAAATATGAAAAAGAATATATTATGGACCGCATTATTGGCACTGATCGTATCTGTCGCTTGTACAGATGAAGATTCGTTCAATAATGAAGTGTTCTTCAAATTAGAAAGAGGTGGATTCGTTCGTTTCGTAGATCCGTTCAATCCATTGATCGGTGCGACTAGTCCCGATTCGTGGACTTATGATATCCCTGTTTGGGATCCTAATAACAACTTGAGCTCTTACACGGTAAGCGTGATCGGTGGTGATAAGGACAATAATGGGGTAACAGATACCACTGCAGTGAGTACTATCACTGATTTTGGTGGAGCTGATGGTGTGCCAATTAACATTACTGCTGCTAGTGTTGCGGCTGGTTTGGGTGTTGATGTAAGTACCTTTGTGTTTGGTCAGAGTTTCCGTTTTATTGCGACTGCAACACGAAATGACGGTGTTGTCTTCACAATGGAAGAACTTACGGCTGACTTTGAAAACAATGTGTTCACAGGAAATACGCAAGAGAACCTAGAGGCTGCAGGGTATTTTAATGCCATGCGATTCTCTTTGACTATTGCATGTCCTGGTGAACCCGATGTGACAACTTACCCTGGTCAATATGTCGTAACCTTTGGTAATGGTTGGTTTGAAGTTGGACAAGTAGTTACGGTAGTGGCTGGGCCTGGTGAGAATGACATTACCATTCAGAATCTCCAGGGGAATACTGGAAACAACCAAGGATCTGGAGACTATGTAGTGTCTATAAATTCGGATCAAACGTTGACTCCTGCAGCTAATACAGCTGGATGGACTAACCCATCTTTTGGAACGATCACCTTCCTAGATGCTGGTGGCGGAAACTTTACTTTCGAATGCGCTAATCATCAGCTCATCATTCGTCATACAGTAACAGTTGCTGCTGGTTCTTTTGGTAACCGAACGCTCAGATTAGAAAAACAATAATCTGTTAGTACTATATTATAAAAAGGGGCTACCATTGGTAGCCCCTTTTTTTTATCTTTGACTGCGTAAAATGGTCGAATATGATGTGTAGGACGGTTTTCTTTTTGTTGAGTTTGGGTCTTTTTGCTACTAATCTATCGGCTCAAAGTTTTCTCGATTACACAGACTATGGCGAATTGAGTAATACTAAAGCCTCACAGGGAGTGGCTGTTGCAGATTATGATAATGATGGTCATCTCGATGTATACTTTACCGCCTACGACATTTATGATGCGAATGACCCAGCAACTTGGTCAAGATTGTATCGCAACGATGGTACAGGACGATTTATTGATGTGACAGTAGCAGCCAATCTGCACAACCAACACACACGCAATTCAAAATACGACGATCTAGTCGGTATTACTTCTGGTGCCTCGTGGGGAGATTTTAACGGAGATGGATATATTGATCTCTTTTTAGGCAATGACGGTTTTGACTATTTATATAAAAACTTGGGAGACGGCACATTTGAGGATGTGACCAAATCTGCCGGAGTAAGGGGATGTGAAGAATGTTATAGTAGTACAGGCCTGTGGTGGGATCTCGATAATGATGGTGACCTAGACCTCTATATTTCTGACTTTAGGACACACAATAGGTATTATGAGAATAATGGAGATGAAACATTCACTGAAAAAGCGGCAACATTAGGTGTTGACGTTGTTGACCCGAGCTGGACTGCTATGCCAGTTGACTATGACCATGATGGAGATTGGGATCTTTACGTAAGCAATGACGGTTTTCCAAATAGTTTATTCAGAAATGATGGTGGAGTATTTGTAGATATTGCCGTGCAATTGGGTATAGATGATCCAGGAAATGGAATGGGCATTGCTTTGGGTGATTATAATAATGATTTGCTTTATGATTTGTATGTAACCAATATTCATTTCAATGCGCCCAATCCATTTTACATGGGAAAATATGAAGCAGCCAATACCGAACAAGGTAATGAGTATTCTTTCGAAGAACGTGCGGATGCGCTAGGTATTGAGAATACTGCTTGGGGCTGGGATATTGCTTTTTTTGATGCTGATCATGACCTGGATGCCGACATGGCCGTGGCAACCTATGGAGACAATGACTTCAATTACTTTTTTTCTAATCGTCTGGATCAGAATCGAGATATTTTTACTGACATCTCTACACAATCCGGTGTCTATAAGGAAGGTGGAGCTTTCGGCTTGGAATCATTTGATTTTGACAGCGATGGCGATATTGATCTATTGTTCAGTAATCGTAACAATGAACCCTTTCTGTTAAGGAATACGACAATTAATGGAAGTGGTAATGATCGTAGAAATTGGGTGCAGCTTTATTTCGAGGGAACAGAGTCAAATTTAAATGGTTTGGGTTCGGAAGTGACGATCACATTGGGAGGTAAAAAATATAAGCAATTGTATAATGGCGTTGGAGTAGGAAGACAAAGTTTTAAGCCCATGCATTTTGGGCTCGATGACTTCAGTTCTATCGATGAGCTAGTGATCGAATGGCCGAGTGGTAATATAGATAGGTATCAGGAGTTATCAGCGAACTTGTTATATACTTTTGTGGAAGGTGACCGTGTCGAGCAAAAGGAACTAGTGCCGACTGTTACTGATCAATCGTTTACATTCGATCTATCCCATTCCATTGCGCGTACATGGAATGAGGAGCTCTTGCATGCCATTCGCAACGATTTTGCTCGCCCTACGGTGCATGCCCGAAACCTTTTTCACACCTCGGCAGCCATGTTCGATGCCTATGCTGTGTTTGATCCTAACCTATCTACTTTTTTATTAGGAAAAGAGAAGAATGGCTATTTTTGCGCCTACGAAGCCAACACCTCATGGGCTAAAGATCAAGACGATATCAAAGCTGCCATTAGCTATGCTGCTTATCGCATGCTGACGAATCGGTTTGCCATAAGCCCAGGTGCGGTTGAAGTGATGGCTAGAATAGAGGCCCTGATGGAAGAATTGGGCTACGATGTATCGTTTACTTCTACTGATTTCTCGAGTAATGATCCGCGTGCCTTAGGAAATTACATTGGTTCCTGCATGATCGAATATGGTTATCTGGACGGTGCCAACCAAGAGAATGACTACGCCAACCTCTTTTACGAACCGAAGAATGATCCTTTGGTAATGAATGGTGACGGTAACCCAAATATGTCGTCTCCCAACAACTGGCAGCCTTTGACCTTGGATGTTTTTATCGATCAATCTGGAAATGTAGTCAGCGATAATACCCCCGATTTCCTAAGCCCAGAATGGGGGAATGTATGGCCTTTTGCGCTGGATGAAAGTGATAAAGTCACCCGAACCAAAGAGGGTGATGAGTTCAATATTTATGTTGATCCTGGAACGCCACCAATGCTAGATACAGAACTGGCAGATGAGTACAAATGGGGATTCACCATGGTGGCTATCTGGCAAAGTCACTTGGGTGATGATGGGGTCATGTGGGATATTTCTCCCGGGGCAAAAGGGAACTACAGCATTGATAACTATCCAAGGGAATATGCTGATTTTCAGGAGTTTTATGACACCTTTGAGGGAGGTGACCCCGGTGAAGGCCATGAGCTTAATCCGCATACCGGTGAACCGTATGAACAGAATATTGTACCGCGAGAGGATTATGCCCGGGTATTGGCAGAATTCTGGGCCGATGGTCCTGATTCAGAGACACCTCCAGGCCACTGGTATACCATCCTCAATTACGTGTCAGATCACGACCTGCTCGAAAAACGACTAGGAGGAGAGGGTAGAGAGTTATCGGATCTCGAATGGGACATTGTATCCTATTTTACGCTAGGTGGAGCCATGCATGATGCCGCTGTGGCTGCCTGGAGTGTTAAAGGCTACTATGATTATATCCGTCCCGTTTCGGCCATTCGATATATGGCAGATAAAGGACAGAGTTCGGATCCTAATGAAATGTCCTATCATGAACATGGTATCCCTTTATATGCCGGTTATGTGGAGGTAGTCAAGGAAGGCGATCCGCTTGCAGGACAGAATAACGAACATGTGGGTAAGATCAAGCTGTATACATGGAAAGGGCCTGATTATATTGATGATCCTGAGGTAGATGTGGCTGGGGTTGATTGGATCTTAGCTGAGAATTGGTGGCCATATCAACGTCCCTCCTTCGTTACACCTCCATTTGCGGGCTATGTTTCTGGTCATTCAACCTTCTCAAGAGCGGCAGCCGAAGTCATGACCAGACTTACGGGGGATGAGTTCTTTCCGGGAGGAGTGGGAGAATTCACGGCACCAAAGAATGAGTTTTTGGTCTTTGAAGAAGGACCAAGTGTCGATGTTCATTTGCAATGGGCGACCTATCGTGATGCATCAGATCAAACCAGTTTATCTCGAATTTGGGGAGGAATCCATCCTCCGGCAGATGATTTACCTGGTCGCTTAATGGGCGAATACATTGGTAAAAAGGCGTTTGACTATGCCCTGACCTATTTTGAGAACGTTGTTACATCAAGTCTACCGAATCAGTCTGAAGAAGTGGCAGACATGACGGTTTATCCAAACCCGGTGAATGCCACCAACGAATTTTACCTTCGATTCTCGGGTGCTTTTCAAGGGGTAAATGTCGCCCTGCGATTAATTGATTTAAATGGAAGGAATGTTCATGTAGAGCAATTAGCCAATGTAAGCGGTGGTACTGAACATAGAGTTCAAACCCAAGCGTTGAAAGCAGGCCTATACATTGTGGAGGCAAGCCTCGGGGAGAGAAGAATATTCAAGAGGATCATTATCCAATGATCCTCTCATAAATTTTATTTATTATCGGCTGCCTTGGTCGTGATCAAGATCACACCTCCACCACCTTCTTGCCCGTAGCGATTCGTCGCCGCCAGGCCAGTCAATGCCCTAACAGATTTAATGTTATCGGGTGCTACCAGTGCATTGGCTTGTTCATAACTCGTACCGACAAGCTGCCCGTCAATAACGAATAGTGGCTGTAA
>Ga0209138_1003647_pt1 | contig 10884 bp, 7 predicted proteins | sample SaaInl3SG_22_DNA_FD_184645 | JGI IMG/M metagenome (GOLD analysis project Ga0209138, IMG submission 184645) | Marine microbial communities from expanding oxygen minimum zones in the Saanich Inlet - ESP_153SG_22_DNA (SPAdes) (version 2) | ecosystem: Environmental > Aquatic > Marine > Intertidal... | reverse complement strand
TACGCAAGATGGCTTGGTTTGCTCTTATTGGTCTTCTACTGTATCCATTTGGTATCTTTCTTGCTGATGCCTTCGCTATGGGTACTGCCGCACAATTGATTGCAGATATCGCCCCGACGTACTTCGCGAGTATCGCCGTGCTTGTCAGTGCCTTCTTCGGTGCCTCAGCATTGCAGGGTAAGAAAGATGCTTAACTTATTATTAGGTCCAGCACTTGAGCTAGGCAAGGATTTCCTGAAGGGCAAGGCCGAAGAAAAGAAAGCCATCCAAGAGCGTAAAATTAACGCTATCCAAAACGATGCTGACTGGGAAGCAAAGATGGCAGACGCCACGTCAAACTCGTGGAAAGACGAATTCTGGTCGATCATCCTCGCCCTGCCGATAATTGCCGTCGTTTATTCCGTAGCAATGGACGACGTATCCATCATTGCGCGTGTCAACGAAGGTTTCGAGGCACTCAATCAACTTCCGGATTGGTACCAGTATCTCCTATTTATTGCGGTTAGCGCGAGCTTCGGCTTAAAATCGGCCGACAAGCTCATGGGATTAAAGAAAGGTAAGTAAGAAATGATATATAGTCAGAGCAGGCACCGTAGAAAGATGGCAGAAGGTGGTGACGCGGAGGCGTTGACCGCTACTGTAGAGGACCGTCTAGCCGGGGAAATGCCTACAGGCACGGGAGTTGCCCCTGAAAAACTTGCGGATCAAGATCTTACTGGTACAGAAGTTACGTACACTCCTCTGTCAGAACAAGCACCTTCCGTTACTTCTCAACAAGCGACGGCTCCCCAGCAGGTAGCACAGCCAGTTAAGCCAGCAGAGGGACAGTATTCATACGAGGCCGCTACTGCCGCCGATCAAATTCAGAGTGCCACTGCGGCCCAGCTAGAACGATCTGAGATATCACCAGAGGTGACAATCGAGGCTCCGCAAGGTACACTATCAGAAGAGGCTATCGCACAGGCGGCGCAAGCAGAAGTACAACAGGAACAACTCGTTAGCTTCCAACTCGGTGACTTGTACAAGTCCATCGAGGAAGGAAAGCCACTGCCCCCTTGGGCGTCTGGTCCTGTACGCGCCGCCACCCAAGTAATGCAACAACGTGGACTAGGCTCATCGTCAATGGCCGCGGCCGCAGTTTCTCAAGCTGTACTCGAAGCGGGACTGCCTATTGCCATATCTGATGCCGCGGAGTATTCCAAGTTAAACATTGCAAACTTGAATAACCGTCAGCAAGCTGTGCTACAGAATGCCGCCGCGATGGCCCAAATGGATATGGCGAATCTCGATGCGCGTATGAAGGCGGCTGTCACTAATTCTCAAAACTTCTTAGCGATTGACTTGCAAAACCTAACCAATGAGCAAGCGACAGAGACCCTAAACTATCAAGGGATGCTACAGGCGGTATTTACGGATACTGCCGCAGAGAATGCCGCGGCCCAGTTCAATGCAAAGAACCAACAGCAAGTAGACGAGTTCTTCGCGGAAATAGGGGTGCAGGTAGACAACGCCAATGCAAACCGTGTTGCGGCAATGGAGCAATTTAACGTAGATCAGGTAAATTCCGTAGCGCAATTTAACGCATCTTTAGAAGATGCACGTGAGCGTTTTGACAGTTCTATGCAAGTACAGATCGATCAGGCCAACGCCCAGTGGAGACGTAACATTGCTACAGCGGATACCGCGGCTCTAAACGAAGCGCAACGTATTAACGCAATGAATGTATTAGAAGTGAGCCAAAGTGCACTCTCTGCGCTATGGCAACGGTACCGTGATGAGAGTGCGTGGTTGATGACGTCCACAGAGAGTGCGGCGGCCCGTGCCCATCAGTTGGCTATGCTCGAATTTGAAAAAAATGCGAATGTTGAAATGTTCGGTTTAGAGAGCGAGTACGAAACAGCGGCGTCTGTTGGTAGTGCGGCTTTGGCCGGTGTATTAGGCTATGTTAGCAGACCTAGGTCGTAACGAATAAAAGTGAGTAAGGTGTAAATATGTGGGACTATATAGAAAAAGGCTGGGATTACGTAACTGGTAAGGCGGATGCTCTGTATGATACAGCCTCCGCGTATTACGAGGACAGCTTTTTAAGCACGGCAGTAAGCAAGGCGTCTGATTTCTTAGGATCAGAAGCGGGGAAGTCTGTGGCTGGCTACGCATCCAACGCTTTATTTGGTGAAAAGGGAATGCCCCAGTTCGGAACCCCAAAGGGTTCCCGTATGACTGGAGGAGCCCGATCTTCTGCCGGAGCGGGTACAGCCTACTCAGCTACTGCTACAGATCTAGGTTACACCTCTAAAGTACAGAGCGCAGTACGAGCCGCACAAAATGCACGTGCGGGTAGTTCCATTCAACAAACCGTTCAACGCCTTCAAACACGGCCAGCTAAAGGCCCTCTCATCCAACTCGGTGCGGCACCTATTAAGGTAGCACCGCGGTCACGAGGATAAAGATGTTAAAACGTAAGCCAACTATTACACCAGAGTCTCGTTTCTCTAAGGCACCTCCGGGGTATTCTCTAACAGGTAGCCAAGGAAAGTGGCCGTGGGAACGTCCTCCTGAATTTGCTACGGCACCCGAGGCTGTAGACGCACTTATTGCAAACGTTGAGAAGCCACAGATTCAAGAGATGCAACTTCAACTCTTGGCGGCAGGGGTGTCTATTGAGGAGCTCGTCACAACTACCGTACGTGTTGGTTTTATGGAAGGTAAGTTCACTGTAGATGTTGCAGAGCTCATCAAGGCTCCGTTAGCGTTCTACTATATGGGGCTGGCCGCAGAGGCTGATATTGATGCGAAAGTCTTCGCTACCAAGAGCGGTCTCCCTCGTACGAACTACGGGATGAAGGACAGTCAGATTCTACGAATTATGAGGGATAGGAATCCTGAGTTTGCTACCTTTATTACAGATAAGATGCCTAAACAGCAGGAACAGCAGATGGTAGCACAGCAAGAGTTACAAGAGAGTAGCTTCTTAGGTGTTGACGCAGACAGTATCATTGAAGGCGAAGTTGTAGAAAGGCCGACGGAAGGAGAGGAAGAGTAATATGGGTTTATTTACACTCGGCCTACTACGGGGTGCTTCTCAGCAGTATGTCCGTACTAAAGAAGCTGAAGCGGCCGCGGCGGCACGTGAAAAAGAACTAAAGGAAGAACGGGAGTTCCGCGAAAAGGAAGCGGAAAAGGCGTTTGAGAATCAAAAGTTTATTGTGGGACGCCAGCAGTTTTTTGCAGAACGTAACGCACAGCTTGAATCTACCCTACGTCAGGCGGAGAACGAGCAAAACATCTTTGCGAAAGAACAGCTACAACGCGAAAGCATGATCCTACAGCAAGAAATGGAGAATGAAAAACGCGAGAACGCAATCCGTGATACCTTTGGTTATATAGCTGTTGACGGGCCTAGCAAGGGTAAGTTTGTAGGTTCCGACTATAGCGGAGAAAAAAGACTTCCAGACGCCACAGAGCTCGGCCCTGAACTTCAGCGTAGAGTACAAAACGGTATCCCGACTATTTTGCCCAACATTTTAGGAACTATTCCGGGGTTTGATAACATCATTAAGAATGTTAGAAACTCCTCTGTAACATACGATCCAACTCTCGAGGGAATGTATGGTGCGGATTCTGAATTTAACAACGGGTACATTACTTTACAGACTACCGATGCAAATAACGATCCGACGGAGCAAGTTGTAAAACTTCCTTCAGTTAACCCTAAAAACGGGGACTTAAAAGGTAGAGCCCGTTCTAACACAAAACTGATTATGTCTACAGTCACGGGTACTCCGGGATTTATCGAGCAAATGATCGGGGAGTATAATCGTGGCGAGTACGATAACTTTAACGCGGTTAGGGATGCAATAGCCTTAAACGCAGGGGATGCGCTACGGGAGTCGATGAAGATAGCGAAGACGGAACAAGGGGACATTGTTATTAACAACCCTATCGACTTCTACGGTCTTCTAACTAACATTAAGGGAAAGTCCAACCAGCGGTGGTTTGCAGAAAATGTCTTGGGGCCTGCGCTAAGTCTGAGCACATCAGAGATTAAAGCGGCAATGGGAATTCCTGACGAGATTAATTACTCATATGATGAAGTTAACAACCGAATCATCATGCCTAACCCCGACAATTACCAATGGGCAACGACCGTTGATGAGTCCACTGGAAAGACCATCATTAAAAAGGACGTCTTTAATCAGGTTAAAGAGATCTCCCAGTACAACGGTATTCCTCTTCAGATCATCTTAGGTCTAGTGAAGGATCATCGTAACCCGCTAAACGCCCTAAAGGATATGGCAGAAACACGCACCCAACTCGATGCTACGGTCTATGAGTCTGGAGGGGTTGTGCAAGTTACAGATGATGCTAAGAATCTCATCCGTGCTAAGCTGGATCAAAATAATTTCGATACGGTACAGGAAGAAATCTTGTACGTACGGAGCTTAATTAAGGAAAATCCAAACGCTCGCCCCACTAAATTAGCAATCTCACGCACTGGTGATGTTGCTCCTAAGTACGAAAACCGTAAGCGTAAGTACAGCATCAACGGGGAAGACTCACGTCAGATGGCAGTAGCGTCCCGTCGAGCAGAAGTTATCGCGGGCCGTCTTTTAGAAATCCGCCAGAAAGGGCTAGGTGGCGTAGGTCTTTTAGCGACGATGACCCGACTTGCAGGAGGGGGGCGTGACATTGCCGATTCTTTGATGATGATGGCAAACTCGTACAATCTTTCTCCTACTACAGCCGCAAGATTTGCGGAAAATGCACGGGAATTGCAAAGTTTCGCTAACGTCGATACAATAACTATAGAGAGCATCCAAGGTCAGAAATTATTTGATCTTCTTGGCGAACAGCTTGCCTTCGCAATGGCGGCGGCTGTCCAAGGTGGTGAGGGTGGCCGAGCAATCTCTGATAAGGACGTTGAAAACCAGAGAGCCGTGTTAGGTTTAAAAGGCATCTTAGCGTCTAACACCGGTGTCGAACAAAACCTAAAGTACCTCAAAGAGCAGATGGGTTTAGCTTCTGCAATTAACGGGCAGTACGCTAAGGCTATTGACTCCGAAGATTTCCGAGCAGTATATATTTACGATCAAGCTATGGAAAGGTCCCGTACTTTGAACGAGCTATTTGCGGGAGCACCACAGCAATTTGAACAGTCTAGTCAAGGGGAAATTACCCCAGAGAATAGCCCCGAGAGCTTTGTGAATATTAACGGCCGCCTTGTACGTATAGCAGATTAATAAAAGGTAACTAAATGGCAGAAGTATCCCTCAATACTGAAGATGAACGCGAAGACGAGCTTCAGACGCAAGCGGTTGCGCCGACTCCGACAATTGAAGCAGTACCCGAAACGCCACCACAAGCCGCGACGTACCAAGGTCCTGTAGATCCTTACCAAGAAGCGGATGAGGGACAGATCCGTAGCCTATTTCAGTACCGTCCTGACGTACTAGGGTTTACTCGTGAGCCAGTAGTTTCACGGGCTGATGTCCCTGTGGGTGAAACATTGCCTACTCCTGTCGGAGAGCTCGATCCTATTACTGGGGAGCAAGAACGTCTCTTGGGCTTAGCCAAAAGTTTTTACACATTAGATATGCAAGAGCGGGGATTCCCTGAGGGAGCTTCGTTAGAGCGTAAGTACCGTATTCTTCTTCGCAACGAAGGAGGGTACCTACCACAACTTGACGACGCAGGAAATGAAGTCAAGGATGAGCGTGGTGTTTTAGAAGTATTTAGCTTGGCGACTACCCGAGAGTACGATCGTTACACACAGGCTCAACCATCAGAAAACATCTTTGATACTGCCGGGGAAACTTTCCGTAGTGTGGCACGTCCCCTTACGGGACCTACTGGGCGTGGGGATTTAGCTAACTTAGATAAAATGCTCTTAGATGCGGGTATGGAAAACAGGATTGCCCGTACTCTTGCTCTTCGTGGCGTAGCTACTGGCAAGTACTCCGAGGAGATTATAGGAAAGCAACTCCAAGACTTAAAAGTATTTGCGTTGTCTGTCCCACAAATGGGTGTGGAGTTGTCGGGATTCTTGACTACAGAAGTCATTATGGGGGCACTCGACGCTGGTTTCGGGACAGAAGGCAAACCGTTCTTTGAGGAGGGTCCAGAGGGACAGACCCTTCGCCAACAAAGAAAGGGAGAGTTTAAAAGCCTGTCTGACTTCTTAGACTTGGCGAAGCACTTCGGTGTTGAGACTACCATTGAGAAGATGTCAGGGGACATCTACGACCCTAACGTCGTGGAGGAGATCCTAGCTCCTCGTGGGGTTTACCAATCAGTAGCGCAGTACGGGGCTCCAGAAGCCGCTTTATACGGTCTGTGGGGGACGTATAAGGCTGTACGAGCCGCCGGGACAATTCCTCGTCTTGGCCGGCACATGAAAGAGACTTTTGGTACCGATGATTTGGTGGAGGCATTCCAAGTTGCACGTAGCCAAGGGAGGTCCCACACCCAAGTTGTCCAAGATTTTATTAAGACAGAGACTAACGAGAAGGCTCGCCGCAAACTATCACAAGATTTAGACGTCGCGTTTGGTATGATGGTACGCCGTCCGGGTGAAGCCCGCCGGGAGTTCCTACAAAACGAATACAACGCGATTAACACACAGGTTACTACAACATTAGAGACTATCCGTGCGGCACGGGCTACGGGCAAGACAGACGTCGTTAAGCGGCAACAGCAAGTCCTGAAGGGGTTACGCCAGCAGAAAGTTGCGTTCCTCCATCGGAATATGGTGCCTAAGTACTACCGGGATCTGTACAGTGAAGCGGGTATGACCGTCGGTGCTACTGTTGCATTTACGCAACTATCTCAAGAGTTCTTTGGATTCAAGCAATCTGAGATGATGCCTGTTGAAATCGGTGGTGCGCTATCTGTAGCGATCCCATTCGGTAGCTTTGGTACATCTGCTGATTTAGCAGGAGCAGGCTTTCGTGCACTCGGTGGATTGTATGATGAGATGGCTAACTTTGGCCGCGCCATTGACTTCCAAGCGGGGGTTATACCGACTGGTTTTGACTCAGAGGGCTTTGTCAAAGGACGTGAAGACCTCAAGTTAAGCAGACAGGCGATGACGGTACTACGGAAAGTAGCGAGTCAACCTTCTGAATTCCAAACTCAATTTATGCAAGGGTTGAAGAGCCACTCGGAATATAAGAACCGTTTGGTAGAACTCAGTGCACGGACAGGAATTGAAATCGACGAAAACTTAATGGTTAGTAATTTGGCTATTATGTCGAATATGGCGGAACTTGTAGACATATCGCGTCAGTTAGACGACAAAATTGCGGCTACTGGATTCGATGACATCACTGGCCCTATTATCCAGCAACGCGAAGTTATTGCAGGACAGCAGGACCTCATCACACAACTCGCTATTTCTACGCAACGGCTTCTCGACATTTCCCTTCAAGGTAACTTGGCGGATGATGACCCGTTGAAAATTATGGCGGATCAAATGCGTGGGTTTGTACTCTCTCAGCAAAAGAGACTCCAAGGGGACCGTTCGTACTTAAACGAAATGGTGGAGGCAAATACCAATGCCCTCAAGGCGGCAATGGAAGTCGACTTTATCGATGGGGACGAAGCACAAGAAGCTACGCACCGTTTATTGAGTGAAAACTTTACGAGTCAGATTGACAGCATTATGGACTCTATGTCTGATGATGTGCAAGGGCTCGTCCTCGACCCCCAGCAAGGGGTAGCAGAGCGTCTAGCCCGCATCGAGACTCTTCGTGAAGAACAGTTCCAGATGATCAACCAGATTAGTCGTGGTACTCGCCCAGAGGAAGCGGCAATGGGACGTGCTGGGGGACACTTCGCTAACGCTATTGCGTACCGTCGTTCTCTGATTGATGGTGAAGTTGCGAAGATGTACATCGACTTTGATAGCAAGCATCCAAAAGTTCACGCAAATATTTCACAGCAGTTCGACTACTTTATGGGTTCTGATGCGGAACTCGACATCTTTAGCCCGGACTATGTAACGGAAGGCGCGAACCAACTTTCAGGGTACAAGATGCTTGCGAGTGACCGTAAGGGCTTTGCTTCGCTATTTAACGGGGCGGCCAAGCGCGGCATCGAAATGATGAACGTACGTAGCAGAGGTCAACTAAAGAAAGTATTAGAGAACCTCGAGCTCAATGGTGCTCCCCCTATTAAGCAGTGGATGGAACTCAAGCGTATCGCTAGGGATGAGCCTGAACTTCTCGGCTTGAATATGGCTCAGGCAGAGGCGTTTGTAGAACAGATCCCACTACTCGTAAATACCAAAGAGTGGCGTAAGGTCAACAAGCACCTAACTAAGATGGTACGTACTGCCTCGGATGAGCGTCAACAAAAGTATATGGCGTTGTACGATCAGTGGCAGTTAGTTGGCCGAGATACTCTTGAAGGAGATGTCCCTAACAAGGGTGCCTTTATGGAAGGGTGGTTAGACGCTGACTCTCCTCGTGCAGTAGGCCAAGAACTCTACACAGAGTTTCGCGCTATCCAAGATTACTACCGTCGTGAAGTCATCGACCGTTATGCTACAGACAAAGTTATCTCCAAGTGGGATGCTGAAATGCGGGCTAGCACTAAGGGCGCGGCAGTAGGTCCATCAGAAGCACTTCCGGGCGGCGAACAGGATGAGCTCTTACAAGACTTCTTGAAGACGTTTACTAAGACAGATCAAGGCATGATGCCGAGCCAGTGGCTCAACCAGCTACTTTCCCGTGTTACCAAACAAACAGAACAGGCTGGTGTTCCCTTGAGTGACCAGAACCTCTACGATGCAGTTGGAGGTTTGCTCGGTAAAGTCGGCGGCGTATATGATGAGAAGACAGGTAAGTACGTCATCTTGGCGGATAGTGCGCTACCAGATGACAAGTACGCGGTAGAAGTACAAAAGCAACTCTCCGCTATTATCACCCGCCATATGCAAGGTATGCTATTTAAAAAGGTGAACAGTGTACTCCCTCGTGATGCGAAGGGACGTTTAGTCTTCGATCCAAATATTCCGTTGGACTTCAACAGAGACACCTTCAAGTCAATTATGAATATCCCGGTGTATACCCGTAATGAAGCAGGGGAACTCGTTCCGTTGATGGAAAACGGTAAAGCTAAGACCTTAATTGACGAAGAAGAAGTCTACAGCGCAATCAACTTAGATGCCCTCGAGCGTAACCGTATAGACCTCAAGGAAACCTTCGATGAGGCCAACGAGTACGTTAACAAGATAGCAGATGATGTCGTCGAGACGCTCGAAATGACAGGCCCTCGTGGAGAGCCTATTGGTGTCGAGGCTATGGCTGAGGAAGAAATAAAGTTCATCCAAGAGCTACAGTATCGTTTGTTCGATGAAAAGGCGAGCACCCGTACCTACGTTAACAAGATGGAATTCGATGAGCGTATCTACGGTTTGTTTATAGACCGTGATGGTGCAAAAGACCTCGATGATCTTAAACGTGCTCTAGTATCTGACGGTTACGATGCTAAGTTCATCGATGACGTCATTGCTAAGTCAGTCAACGATCATCTAATTGTTAAGACACAAACCTACTTAGGTAACAAAGAAATCGTCGGTGCCGATGGTATCAAGATGAAGCGTCCTCAGTACGGGGTTAACTCCGCTGAAATTATCAAGATGATTGGGCCGCCAGATAGTGCGAGCCGCCGTAGACTCGAGACCCTCATCGGGGAAGACGCTGTAGATAGCTGGGAGTTGATTGCTAATGTGATCAACAAGATCGATCCACCACCATCCGGTTCAGGTATCGACGCCCACGTGTCTTCTATGTCGTTGGACTCAATACTATCCCGTATCTACAACATCAACCGTGGCGTTGTATCAGTACAGTGGGTAGCAACCGAATCAATCATCCGCGCTAGTCGCCAGCACAGTGGTGCTTTGCTACGTGCTATGTTGAAAGATAAGGAAGTTGCTCGCAAAGTCCTCGAGATTGTGGAAACAAATCAAGTACCGGAATACAAAGTCGAGCCTAAGTGGTTGCGGGTATTGATGAGCGAAGTTGTGATGGCGGAAGTACGTAACGAGAATGCGGCTACGGATACCTTTGCATCTGGGTTCTACGGCATCACAGGATTTGAAGAGACACAGCCTTTATCCCTCCAAAGTTATATGGAGCGTGGGGTATCCCCCCTCGAACTCGAACCGGGTAGAGGTTTAGAATCTGTGCGGACAAGAACACAGCAAGTTAGCCCTTATGCGGAGCAACGAGCTCGCATAGCGGAAGAAGAGGCTCGGCCATCTCCAGTAGAAACCCCTAGACCATTAACAGAAATTGAGAAAGAGTTTCAAAAACTCGGCCTCAGTACAAAACAATTTGAAGCGCAAGGAGCTCAACAATGAAAAAAGCGTACTCAAACCCTAGCCGTAAGCCGATGATGTACGGTGGCGACACTCGTATGAAGCGTAAGTCAGGATCTACTGACACTGGCGAAACTCGGGCTAAGGCTGATGCGGCGGCAAATGCGGCTGTTCAGTCACGTGTAGCGACAGGTCAAGCTACAGATAAAGACAAGGCGGCGATGCAACGTCAGCGTATGGAAGAGCTCGAACGTATGTCAATCCCTGAGTTACGCAAAATTGCGAGTGGAAATGACTCAGACGCAACAATGGCGCGGAGTGTTCTACGTGCGAAGGGGGACAAGGCGGCAATGCCTCCGGGTGACCAAGAGCCAGCCGGTATGATGTACGGCGGAAAGGCTAGGAGGAAGTAAGATGGGAAAAGAATACGCAAAAGGATCTAGCAGTCGTCCCGCCGCCTCTGCTGAAGAAACTAAAGTGATGTCTTCAACAGTGCTTCCGGGCAGTGAAACGCGCAGAGCTCCTATGCATGTTGGTGGAAAGAAAGAGGCAATGCGAGG
>Ga0209138_1003643_pt1 | contig 10892 bp, 11 predicted proteins | sample SaaInl3SG_22_DNA_FD_184645 | JGI IMG/M metagenome (GOLD analysis project Ga0209138, IMG submission 184645) | Marine microbial communities from expanding oxygen minimum zones in the Saanich Inlet - ESP_153SG_22_DNA (SPAdes) (version 2) | ecosystem: Environmental > Aquatic > Marine > Intertidal... | reverse complement strand
GTTCAAAGAACCACGGACGCACTCTGCGATGTGTTTTGACCATCACACGTTCGCCTGTGTCATTGGTCATCCACTTGTGTCGCTCAACGCGATGGTCTTCTTTTTTGAGTGCGGCTGCGTATACCAGCTTTTGTTCTTTGAGCCCTGCTACGAGTTTGTCACGTCGCGCTATAATGGGATCGCGCTTGGTGCTGCGATCAACGGTTTTGAATGTAAGCTTTGCGAGATGGGTCATATGCGCTCCTAACTGTTTGGTTACAGCTAAAGCTTACGTTCAGACTTAATGCAGAGCTACCGGAAAGACAGTCAAGTATCTGATTTTATGTTATAATATTAGACAGCGAGACAATTTCCTCATTTGTTCAACATTGGTCACATGCGGGAGCGCTTGATGATTGTGGTATATAAAGCAGCGCACATACACACCGAAGCTACGCCCATAAAAAAAAGCGTCTAACGGTGTTACCCGCTGACGCTGTGTTTTTGCTATCTCTCTGTCTCTTTGACCCTCTTCGTTTGAGCTAGTGTTGATGTTCTGTGTTTGAACATCTTTGTCTTATCATCTTTGTCTTACGATGTTTGTTTGAACAACAGCTCGTGAACAAGGATGTGCCAAGACCTGCGCCTTTGGCATCTGTGTTGTTCAAACTGCTCAAGTGTTTGCTGCGTGAAGGGGCTTAGCCGCGCTCCATCATCTGCAAATCACCGCTTGCCTCATATCCTGCCTTTTGTGTGTATAATGCCTGTTGAGCTTGCCTAAGCCAGAGTGGGCTGGCTGCCCTTTGAATGCGATGCGCCCGTTGTGCATGATGATACTGCGCCATCGTATCGGACGAAGTTTGATCCCAACACAGTTCATCTAAAATGGTGTCACTGCCCATGCGCCAATACTCGTGGGTCACATAGTTGGCCACAGCTGTGCGGTCTTGCACTGGCATGATCCAGTTCTTTACCAGAGCCGCTGTTTGAGCATGATGCTGCGCCCAGACTGCGTTGAGCAAACAGCACATGTGTTCTGTGTTTTGCAGTGTAGCGTTGATAACGAAGTGAACATGAAAGTTCTCACTGTCAGCGCCTTCGTGGGCAAAGCACCAACGTGGGACGCGCATGTTCTGACGCTCAGCAGCTTTGCCAAACATTACGCGGTCCATCTTATTCCAATAGCTGCGCAGAAGCTTATGAGCGGATTGCCGGCCAATCGTCCTGCCGTTCACAAACTTAAGCGTGCCGAACACATCCCAGTCCTGTGCCATCAGGTGCTGCATCAATGCCTGTCGTTCCTGTTTACGTTGCTCAAATCCCATTGTGATCCTCCGCATGTATTTATCAACGAAGAAGGAAAAGACGGTAGAAACGGCAATACTGTGTTGCAACAATTGTGTTGGAACCACTGTGTTGTAGGTTTGTGGTTGCAACATAGTGGTTGTCCCACAGTCTTCGGGGAACTCCCCACAACACAGTCTTGAACCACAGTGTCGCAAGAATTTTCCGCAACACAGCTTCTGGCTTGTGTGTTGAGCGACACTATCTGCCCTCGTGTTTTCTCCAACACCACTGTGTCTTGATAAATACTTGCAAGACCAAAACATTGGAGAATTGGATGAGCATAAGACTATTAGAACACATGCGCGATGAGTTGATCGCAACGGGGATCGTGCAGAATACACCAGAGTTTTGCCGCAGCTGGCTGGGGCGCAGTGAGGGTTACATCCGTGTGCTGCGCTATCACAACACAGAACCCAGTGTGGAAACGCTGAGCATTTGTGCAAGCAAGCTTGGATACTATGGGGCAAGACTGGCTGGTAGTGAGCAACGTGAGCATCAAGTGTGGGCCAAACGTTTATCTGATCTGAAGACGTTATGTGACAGAGCCATCGCGCGGCAGGCAGAGGCAGTGTGGCGTGCGCCAGAACGGATGGCAGTATGAGCCGCTTATCCGAAATGGGTTCTGCAGACCCAAAAATCTGCGCTGCGGTTTTTTGTAGGGAAGTACTTATGCTTTCGGGGTGGTCTTTTGTGTACCCCATTCCCCCAGCCAGGAGCAGCACATGACTGACCGTGACGAACTCCGCCGATTGATAGATGTGATTGAGAAGGCATCCAGCAGCGTTCAGTTGGATCAAGCCATTGAAGACATTAAGACTTTCTCCAACACTGCTAGCTTCTTGGCCAATAAGTTAGAGACGCGCCTCAAGGGTGGCGACGCAAAGCCAAAGGGCAAACCAAAGTCGCGGATTGGCAAAGCAATTGCACCACCGCCCGTTCCCAAGCCCAATGTACAGCAGCCACAGACCACTGCGAACTCTACAGCGAGTGGCATGCCTTCCGCTGTAGCAAGTGCAACATCACAAGCTGACTACGACAGGCTCAAGCCGCAGGGTGCGCAGGGGCCAATCCCAACATCATAAACAGTGGGCGTCGTACAGTGCGTAAAAGCGTCGTGTTGGCGGCGACCTGTCCGTATCAGCATCTCGTGTGGCGTTCAGCGTGGGTTGCTGCGCTACGCGGTGTTTTGAGCGTTTTTAATGCGAAAAGCGTCGTAACGAAGTACTGCGAAACTCCATTGACCGTCAGGCTGAGAGGTATGCCTTAGAAGGTTACTACTGAGACTTTCGCAAAGCGGTCGTTGATGCAGGACGCAGCTAACGGCAGTTGCGAGCCCATACCTCTCAAATGCTGCACAATGAACAAACGGTTCTCATGCGTCGAAAGCAGACATTTAAGTCAGAGAATATAGCACATGGTCTTCTTGTGGCTAGAGGCCCACATACTTCTGCCTAGCGTTGCGCTTTGGGTCCTGCAGGGTAATCAACGCACCACAGTTGACTTAGTCAACCGAAAGAGTAGGATACCAGAGAGTTTCAAAAACGGACGTAACCTTGGTGGGCAAAAAAACTAATAGAACGGTGAACACCTGATGCGGACAACATCGCAGATTGTCAGCGACAGATCGCGGCTTTTGGGGCCGAATGTCTCGACCTTTTATGACGACCCCTTGCACATCGTAAAAGGGGACGGCGTCTGGCTATGGGATGCTGAGGGGCGCAAATATCTTGATTGTTACAACAACGTACCGCACGTCGGGCATTGCAACCCGCGCGTGGTTGAGGCGATTTGCCGACAGGCGTCCACGCTCAACACGCACACCCGCTATCTGCATGACGGCATTCTTGATTACGTCGAAAAGCTGACCAGCACGATGGATGCGAGCCTTGATTGCGCGATCATGACCTGCACCGGATCAGAGGCAAACGACATTGCCCTGCGCATGGCCGAAGGGATGACAGGCAAACGCGGGATCATCGCAACGGACGCGACCTACCATGGCAACACTTCTCTGGTCAGCCAGCTAGGCAGCTCCATCCCGCCGACGGTGGGCTTTGGGCTGGATCAGTACTTCAGGTTTGCAGAAGCCCCTGATAGTTACCGAGACCCCGACCCCGACGGCACGCTTTTTGCAGATCGCGTGGCCCAACAAATCGCAGAGCATGAGCGCGCCGGAGTTGGGTTTGCCGCTCTCCTGATCTGTCCATACTTCCTGAACGAAGGATTTCCTGACACTCCTGACGGCTGGCTAAAGCCTGTTGCGTCGGTCGTGCGAAAGGCGGGCGGGCTCCTGATTTGCGACGAGGTGCAATCAGGTTTCGGGCGCACCGGCACCCACATGTGGGCGCATGAGAAAATGGGGATCGTGCCGGATGTAGTGACGCTGGGTAAACCCATGGCAAACGGGCATCCGGTGGGCGCAGTTGTGACCGGCACTGACATTCTGGCGACCTTTCGCAAAAGCTACCGCTATTTCAACACCTTCGGCGGCAACCCTGTTTCTTGTGCTGCGGCCATGGCTGTGCTGCAAGAGATCGAGGACAAGAACCTCATTGAAAACGCGCGCGATGTTGGGGCTTATGCCCGCGAACGGATGGAGCGGTTGCGGGACAAATACGCCTGCATCGGGGATGTGCGCGGCTCCGGTCTGATCTTTGGCGCGGAAATGGTTCTGGACCGGGACGCGAAAACGCCCGCAACCGCATTCACCGACCGTGTGATCAATGCCATGCGGCACCGGGGTGTTGTTCATTCCAAGCTGGGCCGTCACAAGAACACGCTCAAGATCCGTCCGCCCATGCCATTCAGTCGTGAGAATGGCGATCTGCTGTTTGATACGCTGGACGATGTTCTGGGCGAGGTGGAGCGGACCGAATGAACGCCACAGTGAACAGCGCGCTTCGGCTTTGGGGGTTTGAAGGTGCTGATTGCTCATTGGTTGCGACGCGTGAAAACCGGGTGTTCAAAGTCAGCACCCGTGCGGGGCAGAGTTTTGCCTTGCGGCTCCACCGCCCTTCGTATCGCAGTGATACTGAACTGACGTCGGAGCTTGCGTGGATGGAAGCGCTTGCGCGCGGCGGGCTGGATGTCCCTACACCGATTGCCGCACTGGATGGAGCCTATCTGCACCGTTGCGATGAAGTGCAAATTGACGTTTTGTCCTGGTTGCCCGGCACACCATTGGGCGAAACGGGCCAGCCTCTAGCATTATCGGACCGGCAAGGCGTGTTTCGTCGGGTTGGCGTCCAGATGGCGCGTCTGCATCAGATTTCGGACGCTTGGATCACGCCAGAGGCGTTTGATCGCTGGTCCTGGGATCGCGCCGGGCTTCTGGGCGAGCGATCCGTTTGGGGCCGGTTCTGGGAAAACCCGACGTTGTCAGCTGAGGACAAAACCCTGTTTCAAGCCGCGCGGGATCAGGCCGCGGGTCAACTATCGGAGATGGAAGAGACGCTCGATTATGGGCTGATCCACGCCGATCTTGTAAGTGAAAACCTGATGCTTGATGGCGAACGCGTTTACCTAATTGACTTTGATGATGGCGGATGGGGGTTTCGGCTGTTTGATGTGGCGACTTTCTTGTTCAAGAACCGCTCAGAACTCGACTTCGAGGATCTCAAGGCAGCCTTCTTGGAGGGCTACCAAAGCCAGCGCGACCTAAACACCGAAGCGCTTGAACTCTTCATGCTGCTACGCGCGTTCTCCTATGTTGGTTGGATAATGACGCGCATGGATGAGCCCGGCGCGGCAGAGCGAAACAAGCGCTTTATCGATACAGCGCGCACCCTCGCAACACAGGCGCGCGCGGCATGAAAAGTGACGAAAGCGGCTAAAAAGTACGAAACACTGAACTTAAAAAGGGAGGAAAAGTTCAAATGATCAACCTTAAGAAAATCGGCTACTCAGTAGCCCTTGCCATGATGACGGCTGCGTCGCCGGTGCTGGCTGAATACCCCGAGCGGCCCGTCGAATTCGTGGTGCCGTGGCCTCCGGGTGATATAGAAGACACGCTGACGCGGATGATTGCGGACGCCATGCATGATGAGACCGGCGTGCCCGCGAGCACCGTCAACATTGCCGGAGGCGGCGGTCTCGTGGGTGCAACCCATGTGTTCAGCCAGCCTGCAGATGGCTACACGGTTGGTGTGTTTACTGCCAACATCATCTCGGTGCACATCATGCGGGGCAACGCGAAATACGACCGAGCTGAGTTCGAACCGATCGCCGCAATCATTGGCTATGGTCAGGTGCTTGCCGCAAACAAAGACGCTCCTTACAACAACTTGGCGGAGTTGGCAGAGCACGCCAAATCCAACGACATCACGCTGGGTGTTGTCGGTCTAAACGCGCCGCCTGCTTTGCAGGTCCGCAAGATGGCGGAAACGATGGGGTTCGAGTTCGCCAATATCGCAGGCTATGACGAAGCCTCGTGCCAGTTGCTGTTCAACGGCGAAGTCGACGTCCTTTTGGGTGGCGCAACCATGCGTCCTTGCATGGCCAGCGGCGAGGCGAAGGGTCTCGCGGCTCTGACCACAGCGCGCATCCCGATCTACGAAGATGTCGCCACGTTGGAAGAGCAGGTTCCAGGCTTTGCAACGCCCGGTTGGGCTGGCATCTTTGTGCGCAAGGACACACCACCGGAAGCACGCGAGGTGATCTCGCGCATTGCCAAAGAGGTGGTCGAGAGCGAGAAAGCTCAGGAATTGGCGGCAAAAACAGGGTCCGTCATCAAGTGGACACCAGCCGATGAAGCCGCCGCCTACGCGGATGTCTTTTACGATCGCATCTCTGATCTGTTGGGGAACTGATCCCAGTGTCTGACGACAAAAAGCAGGCGGGAGCGCCGTTCGAAGAAGATCGGCACGGTGGCAAATACTTGCTGGGTGGGATGGCGGCCGCGGCCGTCATCCTGCTTGCCTTGCATGGCAACCAGACTGTCGACGGCGCAAAGGTGAGTGGTAATTTAGATGTTGGCTGGTGGGCCGAGCCGGGCCTGAGCCCAGCGGTCTTCCTGATCCTGACCGTGTTGACGAGTATGGCCGCGTTTTTCGCGGCCAAGAGCGAAACCATCGATTGGAGAGAGGTTGGCGGTGAATATGGTCGTGTCGCACTCCTGTCGGGTTGCATGATCGGAACTGTATTCCTTTTCAAGATCATTGGGTTTGCGCTGTCGATACTCGTCTTTGCAGGCGTTGTCGCGTTCATCGCAGGGTTTCGCGCCGGACGTCTGATCGCGATTGCGGTTGCGGCCAGTGTTTCGATGGTCCTGATCTTCCGGGTCGGGTTTTCAGTGTGGTTCCCGCGACCTGAACTGTTTAAGCTGATTGATCTGCCGTTCTGGCTGCAAGGGGTGCTTTAGGTGATCGACACCATTTTTCTTGGTCTCCAGCAATTGGGCGATCCGATGGTCTGGGTCGCTTTGATTGGCGGCAGCATTCTGGGCATCATTCTGGGCGCGATCCCCGGCATTGGGCCGGGCGTAGGAATCGCTCTTCTATTGCCCGTCACCTACAGCATGGACCCGCTTGCGGGGATTACGTTGCTCATGGGGCTATATGCCGCCGGGTGGTATGGCGGGGCAATTCCCGCGATCACCATCAACACGCCGGGAACAGGTGTCAATGTGCTGACCACATATGACGGCTACCCGATGGCCAAAAACGGAGAGCCGAAACGCGCGCTGTCGCTGGCCTATGCGTCCAGCTTTGTGGGTGGCGTTTTTGCAGTGCTGGTGCTGATGGTCGCGGCTTGGCCCATAGCGTCCCTATCGCGGTATCTCACGTCAATTGATCTGGGTATGGCGGCCCTTCTGGCGATGGTGCTGGTGGTTGTAGCACACCGCGGCAGTGAACTGGCCTCTTTTGCTTTGCTAGGGGCAGGGCTCTTCATCTCCACCATTGGGTTGGAGACAGCCTATGGATCCGCGCGCTACACATTTGATACGACCTGGATGCTGGCCGGTGTCCCCCTGATCGCCGTAATCCTTGGGCTTTTTGCCATCGGGCAGGCATTCACATTGATTTTCTCTGACCGTCAGGTGGCCAAAGGGAATACAGAAGTGAACCGTGGATTGCTGGGCGGTTTCGTTGAGGTCTTCAAATATCCCAAAACTCTGTTCCGCTCAGCGGGCTTTGGTGTTGGCATGGGCGTTTTGCCCGGCGTGGGCGAGTTCCTTGCCCAATTCTTCGCCTATACAACGGCGCGGGCGTCCTCAAAAACACCCGAGAAGTTTGGCAAAGGTGCTCCAGAAGGGATCATCGCCTCCGAGACCGCAAACAACGCGGTGCCGCCCGCTGCGCTCGTGCCGCTTTTATCGCTTGGCATCCCCGGAGAAGCCTTTACGGCAATGATGCTAACGGTTTTTACTATTCACGGAATCGACCCCGGTCCGACGCTGTTCGAGGAAAACCGGGAGTTTGTCGCGGGCCTCTACATGACGCTGCTGGTCATGAACGTTGTCATCGTGCTGCTTTTGCTCGCAGGCACACGCTGGATCGCCAAACTCTCGAACATTCCCGACCGCTTGCTGGGGGTGGTCATTTTTTGCCTTGCGCTGGTGGGTTCCTATTCGACCAACTACCGCCTGACGGACACGATTATCGCAATTGCCTTCGGGGTTCTGGGCTTTGCGCTCAGGCGTGCCAATATCCCGATGGTACCGATCATTTTGGGGCTTGTACTGGGTCCAATTATGGAGCGGTACTTCCGCCAAGGTATAGGTGCGGCAGGAGGCGATCTGACCGTGTTCGTCAGCCGCCCGATCTCTCTGGTATTCCTGATCACGATCATCGCACTTGTCGCGCTTGCGCTGCGCAATGCTTTCTCGGGGCGAAAGAAAGGGGCGGCCAATGTCAACGGATGACCGAACCGAGATCAGACAGGTGATTACGCAGTACGCAGAGGCTTATTTGCGGGCCGATGTTGATGCGTTGCGAGATGTCTTTGCGCCCGATGCCATCATGAACGGCCATGTCGGTGAACGATTGGTAGAAGGCGAGCCTGAGATCTTCATTCAGAATGTTGGCAGGGCACCGTCGATCTTCTCGCTCGGCCAGAACTCTCGATATGAGATTGGCGACATCCAAATCACGGGCCATGCCGCTGCGGTCACGGTGACGCAATATGACTTCGGTGACTTCAATTTCACCGACTACATGCATCTATTGAAACGCGATGGTCGTTGGCAGATCATCAGCAAGACTTTTTCGACTTTTTGAACTTAGGAGGGTGATCTGATGACCAACGCCGACACGATGAAGGACTGGATAACCCGCGACGCGAAGGTCGTGCAGCACCCAGGCGGTGGCGGTGGTGCACAAACTCTGGTTCTGTCGCATGGTCTGGGATGCCGGGTTTGGGATGTCGAAGGGAACAGCTATCTCGACGCGCAAGGCGGGGCTTGGCTGAATAAGGTGGGCTATGGGCGCAAAGATCTGGCTCAGGTCGCAGCCCAGCAAATGGAAAAGCTTGCCACCTTTGCATTCGGGTTTGACTACACCAACACGCCGTCCATCGAACTGGCAGAAAAGCTGATTGCGCGCGCACCGGCGAACATTGCAAAGGTACGGTTTGAAACCGGAGGCGGCGAGGCGGACGATCACGCGCTGCAGTTGTCCCGCATCTATCACGCGCAAAAAGGCGCGCCCCAGCGGCGCAAGATCCTGATTCACCGCGATGCCTATCACGGTAGCACGCTGGCGGGCGTGGAGCTTACCGGCGGCAAGCCTGGTGTTCCGCCAAGTTCTCCTGACACCATTGTTCTGACACCGCCACGCCCCTATCACACCGAACTTTACGGCGGGCGAGACATGGTCGATTTTTGCGTCGATGAATTGCGCAGTGTGATTGCGGAACACGGGGCAGAGACGATTGCTGCGATGTTTGCTGAACTCATGCCCGGCCCCAGTGGCATGATCTCGCTGCCTGAAGCCTACTGGCCTGCCATGACCGCCGTCTTGCAGGAACATGGCATCCTCTTTGTGGCCGACGAAGTCGTCACCGGCTTTGGCCGTGCGGGTGCGTGGTTCATGTCATCCGAACTGAAGCTTGCGCCAGATATGATCGTGCTGGCCAAAGGCATGTGCAGCGGCTACGTGCCCATGGCCGCCGTTATGATGAGTGAAGATTTAGCAAGCACGGTGAACGGGCTGGGTCCAGGCAATTCCTACGCGGGGCATGCCGTCGGTGCGGCTGTGGCCTCGGCGCATATGGATATCATTGAGCACGAAAACCTGCTAGACAATGCAAACGCCCGCGGTGCTCAGTTTTTGGAAGAATTGTCGCCGCTTTTGGATCATCCATTTGTTGGCGACATTCGTGGACGCGGCTTGATGATGGGGATCGAGCTTGTCTCCGACAAGGAAACGCGGGCACCGCTAGTCAAAGACGCGCCATGGCTCTTTGCCGATCTGCCAAGGTACATGCGCCGCGCGCATGGCATTCTTTTGGGGCTCAGGGCAAACGTGATCGTCGTGACGCCGCCGCTCGTGATTACATCTGAGGATGTCTCGCAGATCTGCCAAGCCCTGACTCAGACCATGGCCCGCATCGATCAAAAGAGTTTGCGACTGCCAGACTAAGGCGCTTCGTCAGCCTGTCTTTGCAATATGCTGTCCCTCGTAAGCTCTTGATCTAGCTGATCCACAGCCTCCCGCAATCGACGTTCATACTTCACCAATAGCCGTTTGAGCTCCTCGGCCTCAGACTCTTCCAGCAATTGAGAGGACAGATCATTCTTCTCTTGTGCAACAGCAAACATCTCTAGATACAAATCCGCGCCTTTCGGCGTGAGGCTCAAGGCCTTGACCCGGTGGTTCGCACTCGATTGCGATACGAGAAGATACCCCTCATCTACGAGCCGCTTGGTAATGCGGCTCATCAAGCCTTTGTCGAGATAGAGCTTTTGCCGGATGGCTTGAATGTTTGGTTCCGCCATACAAGCGACCAGTGCAAGAACGCGCCACTCACTGAGGTTAAATCCAAACTCGCGGGTCCAGTATTGCCCTTTCTTCTCGTTCAGCGTTACCGCTTGAGCCAGCAAGAACCCTAGAAAACCCAAAATGCTATCGGTCTGATGGACGTCCAGTATATCTGCATCATCTTTTTGTTGATCTAAGTTGGCCATATCTCTTCTTGGTAATTGCGCGGTTGAAAGAAAGTTCTCTTAAAGCGTCGCGTCCATGGGCGCTCTCTCTTTCTCAGGTTAAGCATCTTTGGCCAAACAACAAGTGAGCAGAAACCAACTAGATCGCGTTGAACGTCAGGGGCCTTCGAATGACGTCGCAAACTCCAAATCTCCAAAGACCGTCTCGTTCTCGCGACGTGTTGTTTTTCGTTGCGGTTGCGTAACGCACAAAGCGGACCTTAATGCTAGAAAATTGAATGGCAGAATTGTCCGCATAGCGACCATAAACAATAGTTAGAGTGAACGTCCACTTCATTTAGTCCGTGTCCAGTCTTGCGTCTTTTGGAATGTTGAACAGTGTGTTAGAATTTGATGCCTGCGATTACCGTGTTCAACACAGCGTTTCCGCCCCACTCTATAAATGACAACAAAAACACACTTA
>Ga0209138_1003642_pt1 | contig 10897 bp, 9 predicted proteins | sample SaaInl3SG_22_DNA_FD_184645 | JGI IMG/M metagenome (GOLD analysis project Ga0209138, IMG submission 184645) | Marine microbial communities from expanding oxygen minimum zones in the Saanich Inlet - ESP_153SG_22_DNA (SPAdes) (version 2) | ecosystem: Environmental > Aquatic > Marine > Intertidal... | reverse complement strand
TTTAATGAGAGGAAAGCATCGCTCTAGACCCATCGAAGAACTGGTTAAAGAGGCCAAGAACTTGGCTAGAAACGGTACGAAAGAACTCTTGTTGATCGCACAGGATTCCACGTATTACGGCCTAGACATCTACAAAAAGAGAAACTTGGCAGAGCTGCTTAGAAACCTTTCAGATGTAGAAGGCATAGAGTGGATTCGACTTCACTACGCCTTCCCTACCGGCTTCCCTATGGATGTGCTGGACGTAATGGCCGAAAGAGATAACATCTGTAACTACTTAGATATTCCGCTTCAACACGGATCAAATAATGTCTTGAAATTGATGCGTAGAGGTACGACTCGCGAAAAGACTGAAAAACTTCTTGCTGAGATGAGAAAGCGAGTTCCTGGAATTGCCATTAGAACCACATTGATTGCTGGTCACCCTGGTGAAACCGAAGAAGAGTTCGAAGAAATGGTAAATTTCGTAAAAGAATCACGTTTTGACCGCTTAGGCATATTCACTTATTCTCACGAAGAAGACACGCATGCTTATAGTATGGATGACAATATTCCTGAAGAAGTGAAGCAAGAGCGAGCTAACCGCATAATGCAGATACAAGAAGAAATCTCATTAGAGCTTAACCAAGAAAAGATCGGTCAGACCATGAAGGTGCTCATCGATAGAAAAGAAAGTGGCAACTTTATTGGAAGAACAGAACATGACTCTCCAGAAGTAGACAATGAGGTACATATAGATGCAAAAAAGCATTACTTGAGAATTGGTGATTTTGCCAACATTAAAATTACCGATGCTACCGAATTTGATCTCTATGGGGAACCAGTTGTCTAGTAAAATTGTCACCTAATGGTAAATCCATTTTAGCCCCTCAATAAGTTTATGGACACATTGGAAAAAACAGACTGTTTACTTAGTAAGATTGCCTTCGAAAAGACGAATAGCTTATCAAAGTTCTTTCTGGACTATATCACTGGTGATTCTAAACTTATCCCTTTCCATAATGGCTTACCGTCAGTTGAAAACTTAATTGCACAAATTGACAAACGTAACTTCTCTATAGGCACTAGGGAAATCCTATCTTCAGTTCTAACATCACAATATGAGCACTTCGAAGTATCTCCAAGCACTTCGAAGAACATTGAAGACCTCAAGTCTGAGAACACATACACCATTACTACTGGTCATCAGTTAAATATATTCACCGGACCTCTTTACGTCATTTATAAGATAGTGTCTGTAATCCGTGCTTGTGAAGAACTTAAGAAATTAAGGCCTGATTGTAATTTTGTACCTGTCTATTGGATGGCCAGTGAAGATCACGACTTTGACGAGATTGATCACTTTCGTTTTAATGGGAAAAAATTCTCTTGGGAAACAGATCAGGTTGGCGCTGTAGGGAGATTTAATACAAAATCTATCAGTCCAATATTTGACGAAATTATCGGAATCCCAGGTTTCTTTAGAGATGCCTACTTAAAAGAGAAAGACCTAGCCTCAGCAGTCAGGCATTATATGAATCACCTTTTTGGTGAACATGGCTTAGTTATCATTGATGCTGACCAAAAAGACCTCAAACGACTCTTCACTCCAGTAATTGAATCTGACCTTTTCGATCACACGCCAGAGGCTGAAGCAAGTCGCATCACGAAAGAAATTGAAGATTCAGGATACAAAACTCAAGTCTTCCCAAGAGAAATCAACTTCTTCTATTTGGAAGGCAATATAAGGTCGAGAATAGTAAAGAACGGAGATGGCTATGAAGTACTTGATACTGACCTCACCTTTTCTGTAGACGGAATCAGGCAAGAACTGACGGATCACCCTGAAAGATTCAGTCCAAACGTAGTTTTAAGACCACTTTATCAAGAATTCCTCTTGCCAAACCTAGCATACGTAGGCGGACCTTCAGAGCTTGTTTACTGGCTACAGCTGAAGGGCATATTCGATCATTTTCAAGTTACTTTTCCGCTACTTATGCCGCGTAACTTTGCGGGTATAATGACCAATGGGCAAGTGAAAAAGCTCGAAAAAGCTGGTTTAAGTTATGAGGATATCTTCAAAGAGGAGAATGAACTCGTTAAGGAAAAAGTGATCGCCAATACCACTTTCAAAATGGACTTAGATGAACAGAAAGTTCATTTGAGAAAAATCTATTCCGAAATTAAGGTTCAGGCGACTCAGGTAGATTCGACTTTAGAAAAACTCGTTTTAGCCGAGCTAAAGAAAGCCGAAAAGAGTCTTGAGAAGATCGAGTATAAGATTTTAAAGGCTGAGCGGAAAAACCAAGAAGTGTTAGTGAATAGGATATATGCCCTAAAAGAAACACTGTTTCCAGGAGGGAGTCCGCAAGAAAGGAAAGACAACTTCCTGAATTTTTACATTAACAATCCAAAATTCATAGATTCATGTATGGAAGCTTTCGACCCGTTCGATTATCGTTTCCATATGCTTGAAGTCCATGAATAAAGAAGTTCTTAGATCGCTATTTCTAGAGAAGCGCAAAACCTTAACAGGACAGGAGTTTGATCGTAGAAATAAACTGCTCCTCAAAAACTGCCTAGACTTTCTTGCGGCTAACCCACAACTCGTTCATTGCCACCTATTCCTTTCTATCAAAAAATTCAAGGAGCCTAATACGTGGCCCTTATTCGATCAACTGAGGAACAGCAAGGCGCATGAAGTCTATGTATCAAAAACACTTTTCATACAGAAGAGACTGACTCATTTTAGAATTGAAAACGACAGTCTATTTGAAACAACTAAGTTCGGCATACCAGAACCTGTAAACGGGACGGCAGTTGAGCCTCAGGTGCTAGATGTAGTTTTCGTTCCACTTATTTCTTGTGATAAAATGGGCAATAGAATCGGATACGGAGCAGGTTTATATGATCGGTTTTTAAATAAAGTAGGCCCCAACTGCCTAAAAGTAGGGATAGGAATCACTCCCACCCTAGACCATTTAGATTGCACTGATGAGCACGATGTACCCTTAGACTACTTCATCTCTCATTTAGGAAGTGATACTTTTGATAAGTCCTAATTCCTTTTCTTCAACAGTTTAATAGAAGCTGTACGTAACCCGTTAGAAGCCTTTAGTATATACAGACCATCAGGTGAATTCCTTAGGTCTACCTCCACCTGATTGCCACTTGCATAGCCGTTCACTTCCTTAATCATGGTAACGCTTCCCTGCGCATTTACAATCTGTATTTCAAAGTTGCCTATGAAAGCGTTAGGAAAGGCTAAGTTGAATATTCCTGTAGAAGGATTTGCATCGACTATTATCTTCTGCACATTAACGAGCAAGGGATCATCAATAGAAGCGATCACATTCTCTATAGTATAGCTTTCGTTAGTCGTTACAGTTCCATCAAACGCATTACCGGCATTATCTTGAATGTCTTGACTGGCCGTAAAGACGAGGCCTAAAGCACCGTTCTCCACAATATCGATGATCTCAACTGAATAGACTCCTGTGCCTAGCTCAGTCACTGTACTCAATGTAGCAGTCGGAGAACCTTCGGAGAAACCAAAGTCGCTTACATCTACGTTTTGAACCCCCTCAGTGAACGTCAGCATAAATGTCACACTGTTTTCATCCGTTATTTCAGTAATTGGATTTAAACGCGTAATGGCAGCAGTAGGAGTAGTCCCATCCTGTATCGTATAATTTTCTTCTGTAGTAACGGTTCCGCTAAATACATTACCAATAACATCAGTGATATCAGTAAATGCTGATATATCCAAACTGAGCGTTCCGTTACCTCCAATATTATTTACTGTCACATCAAATACAGTCCCTGCTGCACCCTCTGTGTTCTCAGTGACTACACTAACGGTTCCTGAAGCATCACCTGAGGTTTCAAAATCAGTAACGCCTACATTAACAACCTCTTCAGAGAATGTTACTTGAAATTGTACGGTCGTTTCACTTGTAATTTCATCAGCTGGATTGAGTCTTGTGATAGAAGTTACATCAGGGCTAGTACCATCAAAATTGAATGAGACAGTGTTTGATAGTGCAGTTCCTTCTACATCCTGAATACCAAGTCTGAGTTGGTATTCACCTGCGTCCGTAACTGTGTATTCACTTGAATTTTCTCCCTCAATAGCAACACCATCTTTCAACCACTGGTAACTCATGCCCTTTCCTGAAGTGTAAGAAATATTTCCTCTAAGCACTGCCGTATTTGGCTCATCCGCCTGAAGAGAATAATTGATATGAGGTGTTACTCCTACCTGATACGCTCCTTGAAACACACCATTACCATGAGTGCTGGCCATTACAGCTCCTTCAATTGGCCTTACAGCAACCCAAGAAACAACAACGTTTCCAATCACATCAGCTCCTTGTTGTGTCCAGACGGTATTATCTCCATCCAAAGCTTGTGTCATAAACAAGCCCACAGAAGTGCCCACGAAATAGTAGTTACCACCATTTCCATCAGGCATAACAGCGATATTTCTTATTGAAGGTCCCGCCCCAGAACCACTAGCATTTTCCTCGAGGTTACCTGAAATAGAAACCCAAGTATCACCTCCATCTTCAGAAGACCAAACGCTTAACACTTCATAGTTTGAAAAGGTCACAAAAACTTTATCTCCATCTTTTGGATCTACAAAGATGCTTGAGATATTTCCGACAGGAAGTCCATCTCGATTCAATTCCGTAGCCTCAACGCCTTCTTCTATGTCTCTTGTATTTTCAACTTTATAAATTCTTCCTGATCTGGTCCCAAAGTACAATATACCTTCTGGTTGAGTGGACATGGCCAAAGCAGAAACGGGCTGATTCGTCAAAGAGTTAGGCCCTCCTATTTCTATCCAACCGTTTTGACTTGGATCATCACCATTTGGGTTTGTCCTAATGTCATTCGTGATAAAGACCCTTCCCCTTGCGCCTACGACCAATTGATCTTGATGCACTGGATTATAGGTATAAGGGTTAATAAACAAATAATCATTATCCTCAAAAGTAGGTGAAATATTACCTTGAAACTGATAGACACCATTCTCATTGGCCTCATACCGAGCGAGGTTACCATTCTGAGAGGAGGCGTAAAGTCCGTTGTAAGTTATTGCTGAGTAGGCTCCGTCACCACCAAAAACATCTTGCCAATCGGCTGTCGGATCTACGTCAAACTTGGCAAATGTGCTATTATCCTGCATTCCTCCAACGATCTGCTGATCGCCAAAGTCATAGTTATGGATATCAAGATGATAGAATTGGGTTGTTAAATATCCATTATTCAATGACTCCCAAGTAATCGGTGTAATGGTATTGGTTGCTGCTAAGTTGTCGTCAGTTCTAAAAAGACCTCCATCATTGGCTGTTATCATCTTATTAGGGTCTGATGGATAAAAAGCATAATCATGCTGATCTGGATGGTGAGTAGGGTAAAGTGTAGCACCAGCATTTGGACGGTAGCCACCTGTTTGCTTTCTACCTGCGTCTGTAGTAAACCCGTCAATTGATCTAATCAAATTGGTTCCACCAGCAAACACAACATCAGAGTTGCCAGGATGAACTGTTACATAAAGGTTGTAACCACCTTGACCATTGAAACCATTGGTTGTATCATCGCTAAAGCCAAGCCTACTTGTAAGATCACTCCAAGTATTAGTGGCATCGTCATACACGAAAAGATTGGCATTGCTAAGTACATAGATACGTTCTGGATCAGCAGGGTCTATTCCCAACTCTAGCCTACTAGCTGTTGCCGGAAAACCCGTTGGGTACTCAATCTGAGTCCAAGTGATACCATCCTCAGATTCAAAAAAACCATCTTCGGCATTTGCACCGTTAAAGGCTGACCTAGCAATGGTTGCGAAAATTTTTCCTGAAGTGGTAATTGCTATATCCGTTGAGTTTCTCCCTGTATTGGCTTCGCCTAGGACGATCTCAAAAGTTTCAAATCCATCCGTAGACCTAATGATTTCACTCGTCCCGGAAGCATATATTTCAGTCCCTTCAGTATTGGACAAATCAATGGCTAACTGATCAATTATAGCGAAAGGTGCGCGGTCATTTACCATTACATCGGTACCGCTAGTACCTTCTACTGCCGTTGCGGAGATTAAGCTCCAAGAAACACCATTGTCAACAGACTTATAAATACCATTACCTACATAAATATCTCCATTCAGTGTTGCAGAGTTACCCCTTCTCTCTCCTGAAGAATAATACCACTCGTTGGTTTTTCCTGTTCTCGTATCTTGAACCAAGGAACTGACTGCGGGATGTTGTTCAAGGGCTGTAGTTCTTGTCCAAGTTGCACCTGCATCTGTAGACCTCCACATTCCTCCAGAGACCCCCCCTGCAAGAATGATATCTTCATTAGCCACATCAATGCCCATTCCACGTGTTCGGCCACCTACATTGAAAGGGCCTACATTAATAAAACTAGACGTTTGCGTTGAAGTAGATGCAGCGCTACTAGGCACACTACCCGCGACACCTCTGGGACTTTGTTGGGTTAGATTGAGGTTCTGCTTGGCATAGGCTAATTCTCTTTGTCTGATGAAGCTAGGTATCTCACCCGTAACAGGATTCACCAACTCCAATCTTTCAAACTCCAATCTTTCAATAGGGTTCTCAGATTCGTCCCGCTCACTATTTTGAAACTCTTCATTTGGCGAGGTGTTTATACTTAATTGCCTTTCTGCAACGAGGTATTTTGGACCTCTATCGTTTGAAAAGTAAGCTATTGTCAATAACACAACAGCCAGCACTGATATTGTTAGTAGTCGTTTCTTCATGTTTAGTAGTCTATTCAACGATCATGTTGAGCGTTAGCCTTTCATCAGATCTTTTGGGCGTAGAGAATGCATCAAACATTACTTGAGCCTCTTTGTCAAATTTGAGGCCCGGAGTAAATAATAGCACAACTTGGCCTGGCTGAGGCTCAGCATCTGAAAAGGTTGCACCAATCTTCAAGACCTCCATCACCTTAAATTCATATTGATATCTATCAGCAATTTTCTTTGCCTTGGTCATAATTTGACCTTTCACTCTGATAGCATCCTTATTCATTTGCTCTGTTTGTATCTCCATAACTCCATCAGGATTTATGCTGTATTCCTTACCAGATTTCACTTCAAATTGTTTTGTTTTTTTTGTTGTACTACAACAAGTGATCAAAAAGACTAGGAGGATAGAAAGGGATAGGAGCTGGTTATTTTTCATTCTCAAATTATTCGGGTGGAAATATACAATTTATATGAAAAGAATGAAGGAAATCATGGCGACAATTACTACCAAAAAAAGTTAAGGATGGGGATAAACTGATGCTAGTGAGAGATAGGATACACAAATAGTCATTTAACCAAGGGATAAATGACCATTTGTTGAATGTCGTTATAACCATATCTAATCTCTTTTTTTTGGCTATAAATCAATTAGATCGTTTCAAAAGCTTTATCGAAGCTCGTGCGGATGTATTAGCAACATTGACGAGGTATAATCCATCAGTAAGGTTTGTCAAATCAAGGGGTACTTGTTCTCCAACAACATAGCCCTGTATTAGGCTTCTTACTTTTTGTTGACCATCAGCACCAACGACTGACAAGTCAAAATCACCCACAAATTCCGTGAGGAAGGCTAAATTGAAAACCCATGTTGAAGGATTCGCATCCACAACAATCTGCTCTGCTTGCTGCAAGAGATTATCATCAATAGATGTTATTTCGTCTGTCACATAATCAATGGTGTTAGATAATGCAGTCGTACCACCTTGCAAAGTAATTCTTGCTTGATACGACCCAGATACGCTCGTAGTAAAGGTGTCGCCATCTAAAAGAAAAGTCCATTCTTCATCGGTTTCACCTGAAAATTTGAAATAAGATGCATTATCCTGCATACCTCCAGCAATCTGATTGTCTAACCTATCATATTGCTGTATGGCTAATTGATAAAATTGTGGGGTGATATATCCATTATTTAAGTCGACTCATGTAACAGGTTCAGTCGTATTTGAAGCTGGCGGTGCAAAGTTATTGGTGGTCAAATGCACTCCCCCATCTATTGACCCCACCTGTCCTGAAGTCAGACTGTTCGTTTGAGAAATATGAATGTATTTGTAATCACGTATCTCACCATTTTTAGTAAATGTAGCTGGCTTAAGTGACACACAACTAGCAACCAAAATAGTTAAACCTAGAATTGTAAGTATTCTCTTAAATTTCATTTATCAAAAATTCAGAGTAATCGTTTTTAATTCAAATTGTCTATCACGTGTCGACTAAATCAAAAGGTGCTATTTGCGTGGTGATCAAATTACAGAGTACCGAAATAATTTATCTATGACAAAAAAATATAAATCTCTTTAGCAGATATTGCTAGATAGCAAAATGCCATTTCAAAATGTCTTTGTTATTTAGTAGAGAACCAGTCCTTCTTACATTCTTCAATAGCACATAGGATTCAATTGGGGGCGGGGGCTGCCCCTCTTAGGAGAAAGACTTTTTCGATATGGTTTTGAAATTCGGATAATGGATGGGTAAAATTTCAAAAGCTATCCAAACTGCATTCTATAAAAAATGGGCTGTTAGAGAACATCATTTATAACAGATAGATTTATATTATATTCGGGTAGTCACGATAGTGAGACTACAATTGGTCTCTTAGCGATTGGTGCTTTTAATAATTTATCTATGAAAAAACGTTATTCTCTTTTCCTGCTTTTATGTTTTGTTTTCATTGTCAAAAGTGGTTATTCTCAATCTCATAAATATTACTCAGCTAATGGAATTATCACATCATCTAAAGTTGATGGTGGAAAGTACGAATTGCTTTTAGATACTAAATCGGGTGTTACGAAGCTTTTATCCTAAGCGCCTTTCGGGGTATTGTCTGAGACTTCATTATTGATACTTGTCCTTTGTAGGATAAATCAACTGACTTTTGGGTGGCATCAGCACTTTTACAACTGGAGACCCCAATACTTAAGGATAGAAATAGAAAAGTGACAAGCGTGAACTTTGTTTTATTGTCTGCCGTAAGCATAATTCTTTGATGCAAAATATACATTTTATCAATCATTCCCCTTATTGAAAAGTTGGTTTGACCAAACGTTTAGGGCTTCTCATTTGCGGTTTTCACACCCCTGACCATCTCCTTTTTACCTGGAGGGCCTGGAAGCGTTTCTACGCGCAAGCCCAAATCCGCTAAGTCTCTTTTCAGTTGACCACGCGCACAGTAGGTAACAAATACTGCACCAGTATTCATCAACGCAGAAACTTTTGAAAGCAACGCTATCTCCCACATTTCTGGCTGTTTACTTGGAGCGAAAGCGTCAAAAAAGACTAAATCAAAACCTAAGTTAGACGCAAAGTCTTTCAAGGGAATTCGGTGCTTAATCAGTGAGAAGTTAGGTGATAGATTCACTTGTTCTTCCCAAGCGCAGTCATGAAGTGCTTCGAAATCTTCTCTAGAAACACCTGCTATCAACTGATCGTATGTTAATTCCGATATGAGTGATGTTGATAATGGAAAGGGCTCTAAAGTGGTGAAACTAATGGTAAGCTGAGGGTTTCTTTTGGCATACTCCTGAACCAATAGGGCATTTAAACCTGTCCCAAAACCAACCTCAAAAATATCAATCTTGGTTTCTCCCCTTTCTACTAAGAGGTCTAGCCCTTGTTTGATAAACACATATTGAGACTCTGTTAGTGCTCCATGGGTGGAGTGATAGGTTTCGTTCAACGCCTCGTTGTATAAAGATTGAGAACCATCTTCGGTTGCTATAATCCTTATCGGGCTGGTCATGCTTTGGTGATTAGTACGGTGGCAAAGGCTGCGACACCTTCCTCTTTACCCACAAAGCCTAATTTCTCTGTAGTAGTGGCTTTGATAGATAGGTCCTCTAAATCAATTTCCATTACTTGACAAAGGCTTTCTTTCATAGCCGGAATGTGTGGATTCACCTTTGGTTGTTGAAGGCAGATCGTAGAATCAATATTACCAATTTCAAAACCAGCATTTCGAATCAGGTCCATTACGTCTTTGAGTAAAATCTTACTATCGATCCCTTTGAACTTTGGGTCTTGGTCAGAAAAGTGAAAACCGATATCTCTCATGTTGGCAGCACCTAATAATGCGTCACAAATCACGTGAATCAGAACATCCGCATCTGAATGACCCACTGCTCCATGCGTATGAGGCACTTTGATTCCGCCTAACCAAAAGTCTTTACCCGCTTCTAGCTTATGCACATCGTAACCAAATCCTGTTCTAATCTTCATCTCTTATTGCTTTGCTTTATACCTTAATACCGAAGCGTTCGATCGTGAAAGTACGCGATTGGCAGCACTCATTACCGAATCCACCGTCACCGCTCTCACTTTCTCTACTTCTTGGTTAACCAAATTTAAGTCCCCAAGCATGTCAGCATAGGCCAAATTCATTGCCCTATTCAGCAGTTCCATATCTGAAAAAACCATGGTTGACTCGGCCTTGTTTTTAACCTTTTCTAATTCCTGCTTTTCTAGCTTGCTTGACTTGAATTCCTCAAGTAATTCCCAGACGGCCTCCTCAGCCGTTTCAAGATCAAACTTATCGTTGAGCTTTCCTTGTATCACAAAAAGCCCAGGGTCCAACGCACCCATTACGTAGGCACTTAAACCATTGAAAATCTTCTTTTCTTCCACAAGTACCTGATAAAGGCGACTTGACTTTCCGCGGCCGAGTATATCACTTAGGAGGTCTTCGGAGTGATACGTATCATCATTTCGCCCCGCCATATGAAAGGCCATATACAGTGCATCAACGGGTACGTCTTCTTCGACTTCTAATAAGCGATATTCTTCCTGAGCAGATTCAATCGGTATATTTCTTTCAATATCAGCCCCTTTGGGAATTGGAGCGAACCACTTTTCTGAAAGTGCCTTTATCTGTTC
>Ga0209138_1003639_pt1 | contig 10903 bp, 11 predicted proteins | sample SaaInl3SG_22_DNA_FD_184645 | JGI IMG/M metagenome (GOLD analysis project Ga0209138, IMG submission 184645) | Marine microbial communities from expanding oxygen minimum zones in the Saanich Inlet - ESP_153SG_22_DNA (SPAdes) (version 2) | ecosystem: Environmental > Aquatic > Marine > Intertidal... | reverse complement strand
TACTATTTATAATAACAAACTAAAACGTTATTATAGATGCCTTCAAACCACCACACGGACGATGTATTCGTTCAAAAGAGAAGACCAAAGAATCCAATTAAATTTAACGTTCAACTTAACGACGAACAAAAAATAGCGAAAAGCTTAATATTAGAATCTCCAATTACAGTTATAAGAGGAATGGCCGGTTCCGGTAAGACCTTAGTAGCAACCCAAGTAGCATTAGATATGCTATTCACCAAACAAGTTCAAAAGATTATTATAACAAGACCGACTGTGTCTAAAGAAGATATAGGATTCCTACCAGGCGATCTTCAGGCAAAGATGGACCCTTGGTTAGCTCCTATCTACCATAATCTCTATCTTCTGTATAGTGAAGAGAAGATTAAAAAAGAATTAGAGAATGGTAACATAGAAATTGTACCATTTGCTTTTATGAGAGGTAGAACCTTTACGGATTCCTTTATAATAGTAGATGAAGCACAAAATGTAACCCATAGTCAAATGGAAACAGTCATTGGACGTTTAGGAAGAGGTTCCAAGATGACTATATGTGGTGATATGGCACAAATCGACCTTAAAGATAAGAGAGAAACAGGATTTTCTTTTCTGTCTAGATTAGAAGAACAAGTGAAAGGGTTTAAAACAATTAACCTAGAACATAACCATCGTCATGATATAGTATCTCCAATACTAAAAGTGTATCAAACCTTTAGAGATTAACAACTATTTATTAGAAAACCGTAATCAATGGCTAATGTAACTATATGGGACGGAAGCGCTACTTTTAATGTAGGTGATACCCCTTTCGGATTTTACGATACTGATATAGACTTCCAGACAGATGCTGTAAAAGTAGCTAAATTCTGTGGCACTCGACTTGGATATCCATTGATGGATGTTGAACTACAAGATCAAAACTTCTTTGCATGCTTTGAAGAAGCTATTTCTACATATGGTAACGAAGTATTCCAGTATAAGATTAGAGAGAACTACTTATCACTTGAAGGTTCTAACAGTACTCCTACTATTAATAATAAAATAATTAACCCTACATTAGATAGAGTAGTAAATGTAAGTAAAAATTACGGAACAGAAGCAGAAGTTGGAGGTTTTGTAACTAGACATACAGGTTCATTAGCAGTTACTGCTTCTAAGCAAGACTATGACTTAGATGCATGGGCGGAATCACAAGGAATAACCGGTAGTATAGAAATAAGAAGAGTGTTTTATGAAGCACCTCCTGCTATATTGCGTTACTTTGATCCATATGCTGGTACCGGAACTGGAGTTCAATCCATGATGGATGCATTTGACTTTGGATCTTTTAGCCCAGGAGTTAATTTTTTATTAATGCCAGCTTCTTTTGATATATTAAAAGTACAAGCTATAGAGTTTAATGATCAAATTAGAAGATCTACATACTCTTTTGAAATGGTAAATAATAAATTAAAATTATTTCCTATTCCTAAGACTAACTATAAGTTAAGATTTGAATACTACAATGTAGACGAAAAGAAAGCAGCTAGTTTTATTGATGGAACAGACCTTATTACTAATGTAGCAGAGGTTCCGTACAATAATCCTTCTTATTCAGGTATAAACAGTGTAGGTAGGCAGTGGATATTTAGGTATACCTTAGCTTTAGCTAAAGAATTATTGGCTTATGTAAGAGGAAAATACCAAACAGTACCAGTCCCCGGCTCAGAAGCTACTTTAAACCAAGCAGACCTACTTGCTGATGCAAGAACTGAAAGAGTTGACCTACTTGGTAATTTAAGAGAGATGTTAGATCAAACTTCACGTCAATCCCAACTTGAACGTAAAGCAAATGAATCAGAAAACATCAATAAGACACTAAAAGAGGTTCCAATGACAATATACGTAGGATAATGAAACTATCAGATATAATATTAGAAGCTAAATACACACCTTTCCGTGCAATGGTACAGGTTATTAGTAGAGATGCTTCACCTTCGGTGTTAGCAGACTTAATTAGAGCATTACCTGGTGTAACTACGTGTACTATAGCAGGTTCCGACAATGTCAACAGTAAATATACCTTTAAAGTAAAGATAATAACACAAAAACCAGGAAATGAAGCGTTTTCTGCATTGAAAAAGAATGCTATAGGTAAGTATCAAGAGATTAACGCGTTTACTGTAGCAGAAAAGTCTATAGAACGTATGAAAACACCAGGAGAATACTAATATGCTATTTGGATCAGGGAGAGATTTTGATTTACTCGTTAATATTAACAGAGAGTTACTACAAGACATTGTAGAACAGGAGATACTGTACCATAAACTCAGTTTAGAAGATACAGACGTTAATTTATACGGAGAAGCATTACAAAAGTCCTTCTGGCAAGCAGTTAAACTTAATTGTCTTATAACTAGAGGTGATCAAGTAGTAGATATACAGGAATTCGGACCAGATTTAGGTAGAGAAGCATCATTTGCATTCTTAAGACCAGATTTAGTAGATGCACAGACCGTTCCTGAAGTAGGAGATATAGTACAATGGCAAAATGACTTCTATGAAGTAGATACAGTTAGAGAAAATCAATTATTTTTAGGTAGAGATAAGAGCTATAACCTTACCTCCAGAACATCCGGGTTTGGCTCCTCTCTATCTATTATAGTAGACTGTCATTTAACAAGAGCTGATAAGGTTGGAATAGCAGAAGTAAGATAATATGGCAGAAAACAAACCAATACCGAAGTCTCAAGAGCAGTTATCACAGGAAAGCCTGGGATTTACTGGAGAACCTGTATCTGCCGGTGTAAATAGAGCACAACAAGTTAGTAGAGCTAATGATACCGTCGAAACATTGACTGTAGGTATTAAAGATATAGATGAATCTATACATTATTACTTTAATAACGTGCTTCAGCCTTCTGTTATGCAGAATGGTAAGAAAATTAACGTACCTTTAGTGTATGGATCACCTGAAAGATGGGCTTCTATGCAAAAAGACGGATACTATCGTGATAAAAACGGTAGAATGCAAGCTCCTCTTATAGTATTTAGGAGAGATAGTATAGAAAAGAACAGACAGTTAGGAAATAAGATGGATGCTAATAATCCACATAACTTTGGTGTGTTTTCTACTTCTTACTCTAAAAAGAACGCATACGATAGGTTTGGATTAATTAATAACAGACAGCCAATTAAGGAATACTATGCTGTAGCTATACCAGACTATGTAAATATAGTATACTCATGTATAATATTTACTGATTATGTAGAGCAGAATAATAAAATAGTAGAAGGTATTAACTTTGCTTCTGATTCATATTGGGGAGATCCAAGCAGGTTCAGATTTAGAGCTATGATAGATAACTACACTACCTCAGCAGAGATAGTTCAAGGTAATGATCGTATTATTAAAACAGAGTTTCAAATAAACTTACTTGGTCATATTATAACTGATACAGTAAATGCACAGGCTTATAATAGCAAAAAGTATTTTTCAAAAGCATCTGTTAAGGTTACAGGAGAGGTAGTAGGTAACATTAATGATATTTAATATAGATGAGTAGAATAGACAGTATATTATCCGGTTCGTTAGTCTTTAGAGACAAAGGTACCTACTTATCCGAGATTAAACCTGGAGTTAACAAGGTCACTGTTACAGGTTCGTTACAAATCACAGGAAGTAACTTACTACTTAACGGAAAAGACTTAGGAAACGCCATTGGAGTGCTTGAAGCAGGTCAAGGAGCAGATCAAGTTAAGTTTGGCGCTATATTACTATATACTGCATCATTAAGTGAGTGGACTTCTTCCATAAAAGAGTATACTAGTTCATTAGCTACTACTGCTTCTAATACATTTATAGGTACTCAAACAATTTCCGGTAGCATTATACCGGAAGCAACAGCAGAAGGAAACGGTATATACAACATAGGTAGTCAGACTGCACCATTTAGAGATTTATACCTCAGTACATCTTCTTTACACTTCATAAAAGACGGACAGGTAGTAGTAGACTTAACAGGTGAAGATAATGCTTTAAGAATAGGTAACTTATTATTAGGCACAGCATCTATTTCCGTAGTAAACGCAGCTGGAGTCATTGTAGATACTATATATAGTGTTCAATTAGACGAGGAAGGTGAAGTAATACAGGTAGATCAACAATCTCTACCACTTGGAATAGTAAGTAGTTCAGCGCAGATATCTGATTTAGGCTTTCTTTCAAGTAGTATCTCAGGAATCGTATCTAGATCTGCACAAATATCGGATTTAGGATTTATTACAGCTTCTAAATTTAGTGAATTAGACGATATACCTCAAGGTATAGTTTCAGGCTCTGAACAATTCACAGAAATTTTGCTGGATAGAGATATAAATGTTGGAACAGGTAATATAACTGGTTCTAATTTAAATATATCAGGAGATATAGAAGTAAGCGGGGAGAGCGTACTAACTTTTATACAGAATAAAAATGTATTTTCGTTAACAGGTTCATATGCTTCTACTAATACAGATGTATCGATAACAGGTTCTTTAGATTTAAAATTTAACGGTGTAACCGATTACTTTAATATTAATGTTAACGGAGAAGATAAGATTAAAGTCAATGAAGAAGGTATTTTACAGCTTTTTGCTCAAGATACTACTCCTACAGCAGTAGAAGGAGGTATATTCTTTGGTGATGATTTCAATCTATACCTAGGAGTAAATGATTAAATGAACATATTTATATATAAATAACAGCATAACATGGCACAGTGGAAAAAGATAGTAGTATCCGGATCGGATATTTCTCAATTAAACAATGATAGTAACTTTGTTACATCCACCTCTGGAGGGATAGTAACACTTTCTGGATCTTTCTCTGGTTCATACGAAGGAAACGGTAGCGGATTAACAGATATTAACTATACTAACATAGTTAACCAACCTACCCTTGTATCTGGCTCAGCTCAAATTGATATTACCGGTACTACAGGATATACTACCTTTAGTTCTTCAATTGCTACTGATCTAACAGCATTAGAAGATACCACTGTCACTGGAGGTGACGGAATAACTACTTCCGGTACATTAGGTAGCGGGGTAACCGTTACTGCAAATGTTGATAATACAACAATAGAGATCTCAGGTGATAATCTCCAAGTAAAAGGAAATGGAATTGGTGCCACCCAATTAGATAATGTATTTACTACCGGAGGAGGAGTAGCTGGAGGGTTTGGATCTTCAACACAAGTACCAGTATTAGATATAGATGAACAGGGACGTATTACATCTGCATCTTTATCTACAATCAGCACTACATTAGGTATTTCTGGTGATACGGGTACAGATTCAGTTTCATTAATTGATGGAACATTAGATTTTGAAGGTACTAACGGAATCACAACAACAGTTTCTGATGATAAAGTTACTTTTGCACTAAATAGCGGAGTAGTATCAGGATCTACTTTCACTTCACCTAATCAAGGTACCTTAAGATCAACTCTTAACGGAGTAGCATCAGATATTGATTTAGGACTACAGACCACCGATAATGTAACGTTCGGTTCCTTAGTAGTTACAAACGATACCACAATAGATGGTAACTTAACAGTAAACGGTGACTTAACAACATTAAATACTACCAACAAAGCAATAAAGGATAAATTTATTCTTTTAAACTCTGGTTCAACCAATCCAGATGAAGGTGGTCTTGTTATTGACGAAGGTAATGGAACCGGTCATGCTTTTTTATATGACGGAGACGATGGAAGATGGGGAGTTACAGCTACTCTTAATGCAACTGCATCAGCTGCTGATAATGAAGCATATGTAGCTTTAGTAGTACATGAAGATGATGTAAATCACGATGTAAACGATGCAGAATATGCTAAAGTAGGTAATATAAAAGTTGACTCATCAGGAAATATATTTATGTACACATAAATTTAAATAATAGTTATGCCAATAATATCGAAAGGTAAAGTTATACAAGGAGAAGAAGCAAGAGCTAAAATAACAGAACAGATACTAACTAAAAGTAGTTTAAATTCTAAAGAGCTTAACTTTATTCTTACTAAACTAAAAGATGCTACATACAAAGGGCATGAATTTGAAACATTTTATGCAGTTTGGGTTAAGGTATCAACTTTACTCAAAAAAATAGAAACAGATAGTGAAGGGCTTTAGGCCCTTTTGCTATTTATAATAGTATATTATTGGCCCGTAGGGGAAGTGGGCAGGCAATCCTGTAACCAACCGTGATAAAGTAGACATGCCGAATTGGAAAAAACTCGTTGTTAGTGGCTCTGACGCCTCTCTCAACTCACTTAATGTAAATAATGCCGTTACCGCTTCATTCTTCAAAGGAGACGGTTCTGCATTAACCAACTTACCAGCTTCCGGATTTCCCTTCTCAGGGTCTGCTATCATCACAGGTTCCTTATTAATATCACAAAGTAATGTAGAAGTAACCGGCTCAATTTCCACTACAGGAGATATAACAGCAAGATCTTATAAGGTTACTAACGGAGTTGGAACTCCTACTTTAACATCCGCGAATAATATAATTCTTAGTGCTTCTAATGCAGTCATAATAAAAGATGCTTCATTAAGACTAGAAGGCTTTACTAACGCACAGACAAGTTCACTTTCTCCATTCGATGGAGAAGTAATTTATAATACAGATAGAGAGAGAATACTCTTATATACTGGATCACAATGGCAACAAGTACTCCTACAGGGAGATACAACAGATGTTGTTTTAGAAGACGGTATTATATCTTCTTCGGCTCAAATTACCGCTTTAGGATTTATTTCTCAATCAGTTAATGGAACTATATCTTCTTCGGCTCAAATTACAGACTTAGGGTTTATATCTCAATCAGCAGATGGATTTCCATACACCGGTTCAGCAGTAATAACAGGATCTTTAAATGTTATTGGACCAATTACCGGTTCTTCATTTTCTGGAGACGGTTCTGGCTTAACAGGATTATCATTTGCTCAAACAGCAACAGTTAAAGCTACATTTACCAGCTCTTTAGACGAAACTATTTACCATGGTTTTGCTAGCCGTAATATTTTAGTATCTGTTTACGATTTTAATTACGATCAAGTAATTCCTGCAAGAATAAGATTAACAGATGATGATAACGTAAATGTACAGTTTGCAGAAGTTACATCTGGACATATAGTAATAGCAAAAGGTGGTCATATTGTCTCAGGGACACAGGAAGTATCTGAAATAGCAACCTTTGCAGACTCTTTTACAGGAGTAACAACATATACAGGGTCACATGATTTTGGTACTAATAATATTATAGTATCGGTTTACGATAATAACAATTACCAAATTATACCTCAGGCAGTACAAATACTAGATACTAATAAAGTAGGTATTCAATTTAGTACTCCTAAGACAGGTACAGTAGTAATAGCAAAAGGTGGTCATATAGTTTCAAGTTCAGTTGATAATTCAGCTAATTTAGCCGGACAACCAGGAACTCATTATCTAGATTATGATAATTTTACTAATGTTCCAAATGGTATTGTTTCCTCATCTGCTCAAATAACAGGTTTAGGGCAACTTACTATTAGTGGCTCCCTGCTTCCTTCTACAACAGAAGTATTCGACTTAGGATCAAATAGTAACCGTTGGAGAGATCTTTATTTAAGCGGATCTACAATATATCTTGATACTACTAGAATTACTAGAACATTAGGAGGTGACTTAGAATTAAAAGACCACACCAATCAGAGAAAGAATTTAGTTGTAAATGAAGTACATCTTGGACAAGTTGGCCATACTAGCATAGTTTTAGCACAACACTCAGGTAGTTTACTTGTACACCAATCAGGTTCTAGTGAGTCTATAAACTTAGCAAATACTGCTTCTTATGCTATTACAGCTTCTTATGCTTTAAATGCAGGAGCAGGTGCAGGATTTCCATATACTGGTTCGGCCGGTATACAGGGATCTTTAAATGTTACAGGAAACGTAACTGCAAACGCTTTTGTAGGAGACGGTTCACAGCTAACAGGAATTGCTGCAGGAGGCGGGGTAGTGCAATCAGCTACAGTATATGATTCATTTACAAATGTCACTTCACATACAGCTGCACATAATTTTGGAACTAAAAACGTATTAGTACAGGTATTCAATAATAGCGATTCAGTTATTATACCTTCATCTATTACTACAGTAAACGACAACAATGTTACAATAACATTCCCAGAACCAGTCTCCGGTCGTGTTATTATAGCTAAAGGTGGACACTTAATATCAGGTTCAGGAGGAGGAGGTAGCGGTACAACATCTGGAATGTTAATGCATTCACAGACACTATCAACAGATTTTACTATTCCAGATAATAATAACGCACACCTAATAGGACCAGTAGGATTAAACATGACTTTAGATATAGGAACCAACTCAGTCTTAAGTATATTAGAGAATTAACCATATTTATATAAAATGAGTATATTAAAAGTAAATACCATACAGCCTTTCTCCGGCACATCTGTAAAGATTACCGGACAATCTGTTATATCCGGATCTTTTTCTGGATCATTTGAAGGTAATTTTGATGGTACAGTAGAGTACGCAGACATTACAGATAAGCCTACTCTCATATCAGGATCAAATCAACTAGCTAGCACAAGCGTAGATGGTGGATTTACAATCAATGCAGCTTTAGGTATACTCTCAGCTTCATTAGAATACAGCCAAAACATAGATGTAGATTCAGGAACAGAAGTAATAGCGGCAGTTAGTACAGGTTCAGCACAATCTGCATTTTTCGACTATGTTATAGCCGAAGGTAGTAACGTCAGAGCAGGTACATTAATGGCAGCTTGGACAGGAGTTAGTATTACATATGCTGAAACTTCTACACAAGATATAGGAGATACATCAGATGTAGACCTTTCAGCTCATATAAATGGAGGTAACGTAGAATTGAAAGCTACTACAACTACAAATAACTGGTCAATTAAAACAGTTAGCAAGTTAATTTAATATTTATAAACATGGCAAACGAATTAGTAGTAAGAACACCAGTAAGAGCCCTAGATGGGGCCTTCGTAACAGGTTCAGTAGACGTTTCAGAAACTGTAACAGCTAATATAGTTAATGGACGACAAGCGTTAGAACAAGGAGGAGCAGGACAAACTTTCGTAACAGATGGTTTAGCAGCAGCACTCGCAGTAGCATTAGGATAATTTATATATAGAATAAGATGGCAAAAAGTCTAGTTAATCATTACAAAATAGATAGAGCAGCGAATACGATTTCGGTTGAAAATAGAATCAAACCAAATCGATTGTTACTTATCACAGAAGTAGATACTAATAATATCGTCTACAACTTTGCAGTTTCCGGATCCGGGATTACATCACACTCTTTTGATAACAATACAGAGTATACTGTATTCAATATGCAAAAGAACCTTACTACCATGGGTATCGACTCAGGTTCTAACTTACAAATCTTTGTAGAAAAAGATCACCAAGATGTAACCTTTGATGAGACATATATTGACCCGGTAAGTAAAATAAGAGTTTCACAACCTGAAAACCTTATTGATACGGATTTTGAGTACGGATTACAGGGTACTAAGTGGGAAACGGTAGAGCTATCAAATAACGTGCCATCGTATTATATATCTGATGCTGACTCCGGAGTTTCTAATATCGTACAGATTACTTCAAAAGAAAATTCTGATGTAATCACAGTACAGACAGTTGACGCACACAGATTAGTACAGGGTACACCAATTGATGTTCGAGGATTAAGCTCTCAAACTGCAGAAGGTAAATATATTATTCAATCAGTAGTAAACGAAACTCAATTTACTTATAAAGCTAGAGCTACTCAAGGTTCAACAGGTAAATTAGACGGTACATATACAATCATTACTCCTGGACAGTTTTATGCAGGTTCACAAATTCCTTACAATGCTGAAGCCGGTATAACAACAGACGGTACAGATGAGTCAACAATTACAGTAACTACACCTACTGAACACGGATTTGTATCTCAATCGAACTTCTATTTAGTAAATACAACTTCACCAAAAATACTTCAAGTTAATCAAGGATCAGGTCTAGCAGCAGATGGCGAACCAACAGTAGATCCTACAAATACTATTTCAAAAGTACTTAGTGCGGATATGTCTAATGCAGAGACTAAGCAAATGAAAGGTACTTACTCCTTTAAGTTTAAAGCTTCAGGAGTTTCTGTAGGTAGTAATAAGATATTATGGCGTAACAGTAACTTTAGAGTTAATGACTGTGTACTTTACTGCCCACCGCAAGAAGATGCACCAATTGGAGGATTACAAAGATTCCAACAGTATTATATATCATCGGTAGATGATTCAGGTATTACATTATCTCTAACTTATAACGGGACTACAATACCCTTTACATCAGCCGGTACTTACAACCATGGAAATGGTTCACTACATATGGTGTATGAAATTTATCGAGTAAGTAGATTCTACAACGACTACTGGCAGTATTCTTACGTTAGAAACCATATGACCGGAGTTGGATCAGGGTGGGATTTGCGTAATAGTAATGGTACACCTTATGGTTTAGGAGCAACACGACCTGAACATATGGTTTACTTTTCACCTATCGGGTACAATCCACCAGTTCAGGCTTTAGATGTACAGCTATACTCATCAGGTAGAAACGGCAACTGTCAAATGCCAGAAGGTACTCATGCCAACCAGGCAAACTTCATGGAAGATTTTACTATGTACAGACGTTATGGTAGACAGAGATATTCTTCCTACAACCACACAGATGGTAGAACTCAAATTAGCTGGAGTTGGAGTAACAGATGGGGTAACTACGATTATAACGGATTACAATCTAGAAACTTATTTCTTATCTTCCTTAATGATGATAATGAAGCAGATACTCTATACTC
>Ga0209138_1003637_pt1 | contig 10905 bp, 11 predicted proteins | sample SaaInl3SG_22_DNA_FD_184645 | JGI IMG/M metagenome (GOLD analysis project Ga0209138, IMG submission 184645) | Marine microbial communities from expanding oxygen minimum zones in the Saanich Inlet - ESP_153SG_22_DNA (SPAdes) (version 2) | ecosystem: Environmental > Aquatic > Marine > Intertidal... | reverse complement strand
GAACAAAAACCGTATCCTCAACCGTTGGCTCTTCGACAAATACCGGCTGGAAACGCCGTGTTAACGCCGCGTCTTTTTCAACATATTTGCGGTATTCATCCAATGTCGTGGCACCAATACAGCGCAGCTCACCACGGGCCAATGCCGGCTTTAGCAAGTTAGACGCATCCATCGCGCCATCGCTTTTGCCAGCCCCGACAATCTGGTGCATTTCATCGATAAAGAGAATGACCTCGCCATCGCGCGATTGCACTTCCTTTAATACAGCTTTTAGCCGCTCTTCAAATTCACCACGGTATTTTGCCCCCGCCACCAGCGCCCCCATATCGAGCGACAAAAGCGATTTATGGGCCAATGCTTGGGGAACATCACCATTGATAATACGCTGGGCTAAACCCTCGGCAATGGCGGTTTTACCAACACCGGGCTGGCCAATTAATACCGGATTATTCTTTGTCCGCCGGGCCAAAATCTGCACCGTACGGCGCACCTCAGCCTCGCGTCCAATAACCGGATCGAGCTTGCCTTTACGCGCGGCATCGGTCAGATCAGTGGTGTATTTCGACAGTGCCTCATAGGCATCCTCGGCGGCGTCACTATCAGCGGTCCGGCCTTTGCGCATATCACTAACCGCATTTGCCATCGCGCTCGCATCAATGCCAGCCGCCGCCATCATCTTGCCAGTCGCGCCAGTGCTTTTCGCCATCGCAATCAACAGAGCGTCAACCGCAAGAAATGCGTCCTTCAGCTCTTTTGCCTCGGTTTCCGCCGCCTGCAAAATACGCGCGAAATCAACATCCAATTGTAATTGATCAGCACCGCCGCCAGTCACCACAGGAATGGCCTCTAGCTTGGCCTTAATCTCGGTGCGAAGGGTGCTAAGATCACCACCAGCGCGGCCAATCAGCGTCGTCGCCATGACATTATCATCATCGAGCAAAGCATCCAGAAAATGGAAAGATGTAATCTTCTGGTGGTTCGCCGCCAGCGCTGCATTCTGCGCCGCGATAAAGGCATTGCGGACAAGTGCCGTAAAACGATCGGTCTGCATAATAATCTCCTTCATAGGATAACATAGGTTCCACCCGCCTTTAGCACCATCTGTTTAGCTAAATTTTATGGTGGAGGGTTTTGCTATGCTTTTTACTTATGTATAGATCCTTAACATTTCAAGAGCGCCACAGGCCGTCCTTTCTTTCTTGTTATATCGCCAGACCCGTGGTGAAATCCGGCATGCACAAACCAAATTCCCCTATTCCCCCAGAGAATACCAGCCCATCTGCGCCAGCGGGTGCGTTCGTTCCAACCTCGGTCTTTCTGCGCGTTGAGTGGCGGTTTTTGTTATTTGGCATGGCCATGGCCTTTTGCTCATCAATGGGCCAGACCTATTTCATCTCGCTATTTTCCGCCGAGATCAGAAACGCATTGTCCCTAACCCACGGCGAGTTTGGCACCTATTACGCTATCGCCACCACTTGTAGCGCGATCACCCTGTTATGGCTTGGCAAGCTTGCGGACACCATGAGGGTCGAGCGACTGGCCTTTCTCGTTGTCACCTGCCTGTGTTTGGCGGCGATGTTATTCAGCCAGATATTCAATGTCATCACCCTCATCCTCGGTCTTTACATGTTGCGATTATGGGGCCAGGGCATGACCACCCATACCTATTCTACGGCGATGGCGCGGCGTTATGTGGCGGCGCGTGGGCGGGCGCTTTCGGTCGCAATGCTGGGGATGAATGCGGCCGAATCTGTTGCCCCTGCTAGCATTGTTATTCTCTTGGGGCTGGTTGATTGGCGCACCCTCTGGATTGGTATCCCGTTGGTGATATGGCTGGCGCTTGCGCCGAACTTGCGCGCCCTGACGCGGCGCACTAGCTTGCAAGATGGTCCCGGCCTCGATGGGCTTGATACCGGAAAATCGGGCAAATCGGGTAAATCAGCACCGCTCACACCGGCAGAAGAAGACAAGCTCTATGCCGGTCAAAAGCAATGGCGCCGTCATGAAGTTCTGCGCGATGGCCGGTTCTGGGGCGCGCTTTTGGGACTGCAACTAGTGCCAAACTTCACCATGACGGGCCTGATGTTTCATCAAATTCATCTCGCCAGCCTTAAAGGTGTTACCATGACGCAATGGTCGGTCGGCTATGTATTATATGCGGCATGCGCGATTATGGGCGGCTTGCTGGTTGGTCAATTAGTTGATCGTTTTACCGCCCGACGAGTGGCCCCACATACGATGTTACCAATTGCGATTGCCTGTCTGGTGCTATGGCTTGTCGGTGCAAATTGGGGCGTGGCGCTGTTCTTTATATTCTTTGGCTTTGGTGCGGGCATGCCATTTACTGCGCACACATCGCTCATCAGCGAACTCTATGGCACGCGCTATCTGGGCGAGATCAAAGCGGTATTTCTACCCGCCGGGGTATTTGCATCGGCATTATCACCAATGGTGATGGGCGTGTTAATCGATTGGGATTTCGGCCTTGGCGTCCTGCTTGGATTGAATTTAGCCCTTGCGATCCTTGCCCAATCGGCGGCGATGCTAACCTTTGCACTTAGTAAACCACGCGGCTAGAATAGGGCCTCGTTTTTCATCACCAATAATTTTTAAGGGTAGCAAAGTGCGCATTGCAATCATCATCTTCGCCGCCTTGGCCTATTTGTCCCCAGCGATGGCGGCCGATACCGGTTCTGATAGTGGTTCTGATAATGGTTCTGCTAATAATTCTGGCGCATCAACCGCACAAAAACAGGATATTTGGTCAGGCAACTGGTTTTCCTGTGAATTCGCCAAGAGCCAGTCACCACCCTATGATGATTGCGCGATGTTTGATGATGAGGGCTTCCGCTTTGAGAATGGTCGCTTTACCTATATCCGTATCACCCAATCAGATGAAACGGCGTGCAAGGGCGAAAAGCGTGGTCAGTGTTTCAGGCGTGACCGTCCGGCGATTGAAATCACCTCAAAGGACCGCGGCAAGCTCGATCTTGGCGAGGACACGATCAAAGTCCGGTATTTTGGATGCACCCAGCTTTTTCATTTTGCGGATCATGAATATTACCGTGAGATCGAACCAGATGAAAAAAGATGCTGGTGGGCCCGCGAACGCCATTTTTACATTGCCCGTTATGATGGGGCGGTTACGGTGAAGAAATGACAATGACAACACCCAACGACATTTGGCAGATGGCCCAACCCGCCGACAAAGCCTTTATTCATGTTGGCGGCGACGAGGCCGCAATATTTTTGCAATCACTGCTCACCGCGAATATTGACCTTTTAGAGATTGGCCATTGCATGCCCGGTGCCTTGCTAACCCCGCAAGGCCGTGTGCTGTTTGATATGATCCTCTATCGCCGGACAGATGGGTTTATCATCGAGAGTGATGCACCGCGGATTGATGATCTGTTTGCACGGCTTCGGCGGTATCGCTTGCGGCGTCCGATCACACTCGAGATCATTGGCGATTTGCAATCATCGGTGATATGGCACCCCGCCGGTAATGCCAGTGCGCCGGCTCTGCCGCCTGAAATGGTATTATATGACGATCCGCGTAACCGGATAATCGGCAATGCGGATCTTGGGTTTCGCACTCTCACGACTGGCATGCCGGAAATTAATAGCGATATCGTGGCGCTTGGTGACATTAATGATTGGCATTACCGTCGTATCGCTGGCGGTGTTCCAGATGGTCCCATTGACCTAACGCCAGAACGCGCTTTGATGCTAGAGGCGGGACTGGACCAGCTGGGCGCGGTTGATTTTGCCAAGGGCTGTTATATAGGTCAGGAAGTAACCGCACGCACGCATTATCGCGGGCTAGTGAAACGCCGCCTCGTTCCAATCATGATAAATGCAGCGCCGCCAGCACCAGATAGTGATGTCACCTATGCAGGCGCAGTGATTGCCACGACCAAAACTAGCGCATGTATAACCAGTACTGGCGCATCAATAGCTCTTTGTTTGATCAAGCTGTCAGACATCCACGCCATTTTGGCCGATCCGGCGGGGCTTTTTGTGGATGGGGCATCTGCTAGTCTGGCCATCCCAGACTGGATGACGCCGCTACCCGATCCCGCCCGCACCGACAAATCAAACCGATAAAAAAGCCTAGTCTTTCTTGCCAAACAGCGCCGCCGCCGCGTCGTTTACCGCGCCTTTGCTGGCAATGATGCCCTCTACCTTTGCAATCTCTGCCTTCATCCGCGCCACATATTCCTGCAAATCTTCTATGTTCCAGCGTTCCATTTCCGGGCCAAGGCCAGTTGGCTTCACCCGTTCAAGCTCATCATCCATCTTTTGCCCTCTCTTTTGACCAGATCCAATATATCCTGATTATCCACCTTTTCGCGAACGCGGCAAAGGGAGGCTTTGCAAATTATCTCTATCATTGATATAAAGGCTTAGTTTCCTCTCAATCTTCGAGAAAAAACACGTCGGACCAACTATGGTCGGCGTGGCAAAAGGTTAGATATTATGACACAGCTTCTTATGCCTAAAGCGTCCGCCGTCTGGCTGATCGACAACACTTCGCTTTCGTTCGATCAGATTGGCGATTTCTGCAATCTGCACCCGCTGGAAATTCAGTCTATCGCCGACGGCGAAGCTGGCATTGGCATTTTGGGCTATGATCCGGTTCAAAACGGCCAGATTACCCAAGAAGAATTAGACCGCTGCCAGAATGATCCATCGGCGCGCCTTGTCTTGGCGACATCTAACCTGCCAACACCAAATCGGCGTACCAAAGGCCCGCGCTATGTGCCGGTTGCCCGCCGCGGTGACAAGCCAGATGGGATTGCATGGTTGGTCAAGCACCATAGCGAGCTAAAGGATAGCCAGATCATCAAATTGATCGGCACGACCAAGGAAACCATCGCCAAGATCCGTGACCGCACACATTGGAACATTGCCAATATTTCGGCCAAGCATCCGGCTATGCTGGGTCTTTGCAAGCAACAGGATCTGGACGCGGCCATCGAGAAAGCTGGCGGCACAACCCAAACTGAGGAACAGGTCGTTAATATTAGTGAGCTTCCGTAACCCGCGCGCCAGTCGGCTTGATCGCTAGACTGGCACCATTGGAGGACATCAATTGGATACCGAGACACAGGATGATAAAGACGCCTTGCTTGCCCAGCTGGCGGACCTGGAATCGGAACATCGCGATCTTGATGACGTGATTGAGCGTCTTAGCGATGATATCCCCTTTGATCAGCTCAAGTTACAGCGGTTAAAAAAACGCAAGTTGATACTAAAGGACGAAATCACCCAATTGCGGAGCATTATTCTGCCCGACATTATCGCCTAATATTTTTCTCATAATCCGGTCTTTTCACTTTCGAATTCTAACATAGGGAACGCGCCATCATGGTTACCCTTCCAGCATCAGGCACAACGCCAAAAATTGCCATTTGTATGGGCAGCCAGTCTGACTGGAAAACCATGCAAGAAGCGGCCGCCATTCTGGATGAGTTCGGCGCCGCCCATGAGGTGAAAATCATCTCGGCGCACCGCACCCCAAAACGCCTTTCCGACTTTGCCGAGACCGCCCATGAACAAGGCTTTGGCGTGATTATCGCCGGGGCTGGTGGTGCCGCGCATTTGCCGGGGATGATTGCCGCCCATACGCATTTGCCGGTATTGGGCGTGCCCATTGAATCGGCCGCGCTAAAAGGTATGGATTCGTTACTATCAATAGTCCAGATGCCCGCCGGCGTTCCTGTTGGCACATTGGCAATCGGCGTACCGGGGGCCAAGAATGCGGCTCTTATGGCGATCCAGATTCTGGCCCTATTGGACCAGAGCCTTGCCGATAAAATGCTGGCATGGCGTCATGCCCAGAGCGCAAGTGTAGCCGACAGCCCATCATGACCAATCCACACCCGTCCCAATTATCACCCCCTGCGGTAGCGACCATCGGTATTTTGGGTAGTGGCCAGCTTGGCCGGATGATTGCGATTGCCGCGTGCCAACTCGGCTTGCGCGCTCATATCTATGCCCCCGATGCGGCGCATAGTCCGGCTGGTGATATTGCCCATGACACCACCACTGCGGCCTATGATGACGAGACTGCTCTGCGCGCCTTTGGCGAGGCGGTTGACGTGGTCACGAGTGAGTTTGAGAATGTACCGTCACGGGTGTTGGAAATTCTGGGCGAATATGGTCCGGTTAGCCCCGGCACCAAGGCCCTTCACACCGCCCAGCACCGGATCCGCGAAAAGACGTTGGCGAATGATCTGGGCATTGGCACACCGCGTTTCTGGCATATCCGCTCTATCAATGATTTGAACGCGGCGATGGCGGAATTAGACGGGGCCGGTATCCTAAAGACGTGCCAGCTTGGTTACGATGGCAAGGGTCAGGCCCGTATTGCCCCCGGTGATGATCTAACCGCGGCATTTGCCAGCCTTGGCAGTGACGATGTTATCCTTGAGGAAATGATCGCCTTTACTGCCGAGATCAGCTTTTTGGTAGCCCGCGGCATTGATGGATCGATTAGCCATTTCCCCGCCAGCATGAATGATCATAGTGGCGGTATTCTGGCCCGTTCGATTGCCCCAGCGGCGATTGACCCCGATCTCATCAAAACTGGTCAGGCCGCCTGTGAAATGCTCGCTAATGCGGTGGATCTGTTTGGTGTTATGGCGCTAGAGAGTTTTGTCACCGATGATGGGCGGCTGTTATTTAACGAGATCGCCCCGCGCCCGCATAATTCGTTCCATTGGACGATTGAGGGCTGTGCAACGAGCCAATTCACCCAACTGGCCAGAACATTAGCCTCTATGGAAATGGGGGCCACCAACGCGTATGGCCGATGGCAGATGGATAATCTGCTAGGTGAGGATATGGGCAAGGTGCCTGCCTTGATTAAAACCCCCGGCGTTCATCTTCACCTCTATGGCAAAGCCGAGGCGAAAACTGGCCGCAAGATGGGCCACACCAACCGCCAGATCGGCTAGCTATTTTTGGGAACTATCGATCTTCGACAAATCAAACGGTGTCGCCTGATAAAGATCATTGATCCAGTTGCTCATTAACAAAAAGGCAAAAGGCCGCCAGAAATTAACTGGTGGGCGGGTTGGATCATCATCCGGGAAATAGCCATGCGGAACGGCTGTATTCATCCCCTCATTCACATCACGGGCATATTCTTCGGCCAGCGTCGTGGCGTCATATTCCAAATGGTTCAGCACAAATAAATCGCCGCTCGCCGGATCACGCACCATGGCGACGCCGCAATCTTCGCCTTCTGCCAGAATGTCCAAACCGGCATTGCGTAATTCGTCAGGTTTATTTTCGGTATAGCGCGACACGGGCATCGGAAATTCATCGGTAAAGCCGTTCATCAACCGGCCCGACAGATCCTTTAGCTTTAGCGTGTAAATGCCGAACAGCTTTTGCGACATTTCATGCTTTGGCACATTGTGGAAATAGCTCAGCAATGCCTGCGCGCCCCAACAAATACCCAAACGGCGGAAACAATGCGTGCGCGACCATTCCATGATCTCGGTTAACTCTTGCCAATAGGTCACATCCTCAAAGGGAAGCGTTTCGATCGGCGCACCGGTGATGATCAATGCATCAAAATAATCATCACGCACATCATCAAGCTGGCGATAGAACCGGCGCAGATAACCTGGCTCTGTATTACGCGGGGTATAGCTGGCCGTGGTCATCAAGATCATTTCCACCTGCAAAGGAGTGTTGCCGAACAAACGGGCAAACTGGATCTCTGTGTCCTTTTTCTTTGGCATCAAATTCAGCAAAAGCAAGCGTAGCGGGCGAATATCCTGCTTCGCCGCGGCCTTTTGCGGAATGACGTCAACTGCCTCATTATTAAGCGCCTCGAGGGCGGGCAGGTTATCTGGAACACTTATCGGCATGCTTATTGTCGCCAGAACCCTCTGGCGTCCTTATCGATTGAGCGATGATAGCCCACTTTGCAGAAATTACCTGCCAACGCAATGAATTCTTGATGGAAACTAATCTGTGTTAGCGCTGGGAAAACCGTCTTTTCATCGCCATTGTCGCCCCTTTGGCCAGTTTTTGGCCGATACCGGCACCAAGGCCAGCACCAAGGCCCGCAAAGGCCTTGAACGGCGCGGTTGCCTCTGGAATGCGGGCAATGTCGCCAAGCCGCCGGTCCAAAAATGCCTCGGTTGCTTCCATATCACCGCTATTGTCGGCCACCCATGCCAATAATGTTGCGCTATAGACACCGGCAAGACTGGCGCGTTTGGTATAGAACGAGAAATCCGTGTCACGCTGGCCCGCGCTACGCCACATCAAATCGATTGTGCGGTAGAGCGATTTAGCCGAAATCAACGCATTGCCCGGAAGCGCAAGAACACTAAGAGCGCGGCGCACTGCCTCTTTATGCGCCGAGGCCTGTTCCAAGCGGATAAGAATAAGCGTGCGGATGATCAGGTGAATTTTTTCAGGCCGATCATCCATCGCGTCAAATGCCGCTACCATAGCCTCGTCAGCAAGGGCAGAATGCAGGACGATGGCATCAATAGCACCGCCGGGAAAATGCGCATCAACCGCTTCGGGACCAAAACCAGCGTCGCTCGCCCCAGCCAGCAACGCCTCGCTGCCCCAGCCATCAAACGGCACATGCATCAACGCCGCCTCGACAATTGCCGCGGCGGTTTGATCCGGCCTGTTTTCAGGTGCATTATCCGGGTTCCCCCGATTCGGCGTTTTGCTGCTCATATTTCCAGATCCAGTAATAATATGTCTAGAATATAAGCTTTTGGGCGGTTTTTACCACCCCTGTTAGTTGGGATGAATCGCCGCAAGGGGCTTATCAAAACGCTGGACGCCCCCAACCCGCCAATATCAGGCCAAAACCGGTGGATCATACGACCAATTGAGCCAGTGATCAGAGCGCTTTGGTTAGATGTCTGACTTAAATGTTTACAGGCAGTTTAAGCCTGTGATACAAACGCGCTTCTGTCAAAACGGCTTAACAAGCAATCTTTAGAAGGGATGTGAAAGACGTGTACGTCACCGTTAGAGACAATAATGTGGATCAAGCGCTGCGGGTTCTTAAAAAGAAGCTACAGCGTGAGGGTGTGTTCCGTGAGATGAAAAATCGCCGGGCATACGAAAAGCCATCTGAGCGCCGCGCGCGCGAGTCAGCTGAGTCAACCCGCCGGGTTCGCAAACTCATGCGCAAACGCCTCGAGCGCGAGGGCTATTAGGCCCCTCCCATTTAAAATGGACTAAATTATAAAAGCCGCCCCGAATATTCCCCGGAATATTTAAGGCGGCTTTTGTTATTCTCGGTTTTATTTCATTACATCCTTAGGGTGGTTATTTTCATTACATCTTAGGGTGGTTATTTTCAGGGCGGCTATGGCATTTTCGCTAGGGTGCGACTATGTTTAATGGCCGAATGACTGCGCGCAAGGTCATCGTTACAATTCTAATCTGCTAATGTGGTGGTATATGAAAATGATAGTTGGATCCCCAAAGGAAATTGCGAGCGGCGAAAAGCGCGTTGCGATGACCCCCGATAGCGCCGCCCACCTTCAAAAGCTTGGCTATGAATGCCTGATCGAAAGTGGCGCTGGTGAGGCCGCAGGCTTTAGTGACGCGCTCTATGAAGCTGCTGGCGTAACTGTTGCCAGCACCGCCGCTGATCTGTGGAAGCGCGCCGACATCATTATTAAAGTGCGCGGCATCGAACCGTCTGAGCATGCCAATTTACGCAAGGGACAGAGTGTCATCAGCATGCTTTGGCCAGCGCAAAATCCGGATCTGTTAGAGACATTTAAATCAGCCGGTGCCAATGCCATTGCGATGGATATGGTTCCGCGCATTAGCCGTGCGCAAAAAATGGACGTGCTGTCATCGATGGCGAACATTGCCGGTTATCGTGCGGTGATCGAATCTGGTAATCATTTTGGCCGCTTTTTCACTGGCCAGATTACCGCCGCGGGCAAAGTACCACCGGCAAAGGTTTTGGTGATTGGTGCTGGCGTAGCTGGTCTGGCCGCGATCGGCACGGCAACATCGCTTGGTGCGGTTGTGCGGGCATTTGATGTGCGCCCCGAAGTCGCCGAGCAAATCAGCTCGATGGGCGCTGACTTCCTGATGCTGGAATTTGACGAGGATTCATCTGGTGAAGGCGGCTATGCAAAGCCTGCGTCACCGGAATTTATCGAAAAGGAAATGGCGCTGTTTCGGGCCCAAGCCCCGGAAATTGACATTGTCATCACCACCGCCTTGATCCCCGGCCGTCCGGCGCCAAAATTATGGCCAGCGGAAATGGTCGGGCTGATGAAGCCGGGCTCGGTCGTGGTTGATCTAGCCGCCGAACAGGGCGGCAATTGCGATCTAACCGTGCCGAATGAGGTGAACACCAGCGAGAACGGCGTCACCATCGTCGGCTATACTGACTTCCCAAGCCGGATGGCGGCGCAGAGCTCAACCCTCTACGCAACCAATATCCGCCATATGCTCGATGATCTGACCCCTGAAAAAGACGGCCAGATTGCCATTAATATGGAAGATGACGTTATCCGCGGGGCCACCGCGGTGCATGCGGGCGAGATTACCTTCCCACCGCCAGCGCCAAAAGTGCAGGCCATCGGCAAGGCACCAACAGCGCCAAAACCGGTTGAACCAACAGCCGAGGAAAAGGCCGCCGCCGAGCTAGCCGCCACCCGCAAAGCCGGACGCAGGCAATTGGGTCTTCTCACCATTGGCGCCTTATTCATGCTATTGATCGGCAGTTATGCCCCAACCAGCTTTATGCAGCATTTCATCGTATTTGTGCTGTCTTGCTTTGTTGGATTTCAGGTGATCTGGAATGTGTCACACGCTTTGCACACACCGCTGATGGCGATAACGAACGCGATTTCGGGCATTATCATCCTTGGTGCATTGCTGCAA
>Ga0209138_1003632_pt1 | contig 10911 bp, 6 predicted proteins | sample SaaInl3SG_22_DNA_FD_184645 | JGI IMG/M metagenome (GOLD analysis project Ga0209138, IMG submission 184645) | Marine microbial communities from expanding oxygen minimum zones in the Saanich Inlet - ESP_153SG_22_DNA (SPAdes) (version 2) | ecosystem: Environmental > Aquatic > Marine > Intertidal... | reverse complement strand
GTTCATCTCAGCCAAAGCACGTTCACCGCCATCTCGGGATTCCATTTCGACAAAACCAAAACACTTGCTTTGGCCCGTGTCGCGGTCTACGACCACCTTGGCGCTTTTGACAGGACCCATTGCCCCGAACCACTCCAACAAATCAGACTCGCCCGCATCGCGGTTGAGCTTAGCCACAAAAAGTTTCATTTTATTTTAAAAAAAGAACAGCCGCAAACTACGTGAAAACACAAGGTCGAGACCGTTCGATTCAAATTATCTCAATCAGCAGTTGTTCCCAAAGGCAGCAAGAATCTGCAAGATGTCATTGACGTTGGTGGCACCATCGCCATTCAAGTCAGCGTCACACTCCGACGTGCATCCAAAGTCGGCCAGAAGCGCGAGAATGTCAGCCACCGTGATTTGGCCGTCGTTGTTCAAATCCTCAGGGCAGGCCGGTGGGTACGAGCAGCTTCCATCGTCCACTGTGGCGGTGGGATCGTAGTTCTCGGCTTCAGGATCCGTGCAACCGCTGCACGTGCTGTTGTCGCCTCCACACACACCGCAGGCATCCGACTGCAGGCATGAGCCGTCGTCAAGGGTTGCCGTCGCGTCGAAGTTGCAAGACGTAGCGTCCGTACACCCGGCACAACTGGTGTATTCACACGAACCGTCGTCCACGTTGGCCGGAGGATTGTAGTTGCAAGCAGTTTCATCCGTGCAGCCGAGGACATCGACGCTGTCTGAAGTGCACAGGCCATTCAACGTCAGCGTGACGTCGTATGCCGCCCCTGCACTTGCAGAATAGCCATTCACCAGCGTGAAAGACCACAGACCATTGCCCGACAGGTTGGATGCGCTCAAATCGACAGATGCTGAATACACTCCAGAAACCGTATTGTCCCATGTTGGCCACACCAAGGCATAGTTGCCCAAATCTGCGCACGCACTTGTGACGTTGTAACCACCAATGGCCACGCAACTTCCGTCAGGCAACCCAATTTCGAGCTGCATGTCGGCAGCCCAGGACGCATCGCCGGTGGTGTTCGTCCAATTCAACACCACATCAAGCACACCCAGGGTTCCTGTGGCTGCCGTAGTCACCGCGGTTCCCGCAGCACCTCCAGCCAAATTGGCTTCGACAACATTCAAGGGGTAGTCGCACGTCGGACATCCATCCACGGGGTCTGGCAATTCGCAAAGTCCATCATCGATTGTGGCCGAAGGATCGTAGTTGCAGGCAGCTGGATCCGTGCAACCGTAGCAAGAGAAGTCACAAGTACCGTCATCCGTCGTTGCCTCTGGCTCGTAGTTGCATGCGGTTGCATCCGTGCATCCCAAGCCTGAACCCAAGCAAACCTCAGTCACTTCTGCCGTGGTGAATTCGCCACCGGAAGCCACGACCGTGCCGTTGGAGCTCACGGTGTAAGCACCCGTGCCGTAAGCGCAGCAAACCCCATCGCCAAAGGAATCGCTGATGGTGAAGGTGTAACAACCGGCATCGATGCACACTTGCTCCACGTATTCCGTCGCTGCCGTGGCGTAAGGACCGCCTGAAGCTACGGTCGTGCCTGCAGCGTCCGTGACCGTCCAAGTCGTTTCTCCAGGATAGTTATCCGTCAAAATGATGACCGTCAAATCCTCACCTCCGAGGATGCAAGACCCATCGTCAATGACAGCCGCGGGGTCGTAATTGCACGCTGCGGGGTCAGTGCAACCGCCACACGTGCTGTTGTCACCACCACACACTCCGCAATCGTCGTTCACGGTGCAGGATCCGTCGTCGATGAGCGCCGTAGCATCATAGTTGCAAGCCGCAGCATCCGTGCAGCCCGTGCACGTGCTGTTGTCACCTCCGCACACACCACATTGGTCATCCACAGTGCAAGAACCGTCATCCGTCGTTGCCGTGGGGTCGTAGTTGCAGGCTGTTGGATCCGTGCATCCCACACACGCAAAGTCGCACGAGCCATCATCCAACGTAGCCGCCGGGTCGTAGTTGCAAGCCGTGGGGTCCGTGCATCCGAGACCACAAGATGTGACGCCAATTTGAACGATGTCCGAACCGGAGGTCGATCCATCACCCGATTGGGCGTTGTCCAAGGAGCCGGAAGCGAGCACGTTGCCACCGTCGTCCGTCAGGGTGTACGTCGCGCCGTTCCAACCGTCACCATAGCTGTCTGTCATGTTGAACGTGTAGCAGCCGTTGGGGATGCATTCTGTTGTGGTTCCTGCGCCGCCCGAGGCGTACACCGTTCCGTTCAAATCGAGCGACCAGCCAACTTCACTGTCCCAGCTGCCGCCTCCGACCGTCACCGTAACGCCGCTGCCGCTCGAGTTCATGAAGAAGTCACTTGAAGCCGTGTCGTTGGCCGTGTTTTGGTCTGCAGCCCCATTGGGGTTGCTCAACGTGAAGCTGAACGTGTGGGTCCCGTCTTCTGGAGCAATGTCCGCCAACGCGATTTCCGCAATCGCGCTGTAATCCAAAGAGCCATTCCATGAAGTGGTCCCTTCCGTCATGCCATCAATGCTGAAGGTGATGTCCAGCGAGGTCAACGTCAGGGCCCCGTTGTTTCGGATGCGAATCACGGGAGCGATGCTGGATGCGCAAACGCCCGCTTGAGGAGCAATGACCAATTGAGCCTGCGCGTCCAAATCAAAGTCAGGCACCGCAGGGGTGCAGCCCGTTGAGGCCAACAAACTCGCACGAGCACCGCCTGGCAAAAAGAGGGCGTTCATGCGGTCCGACTGACCTTGCGAAAAGAGATTCATGCATGCGTCGTCAGAATAATCCATGTAATTCTGAACCATGTCCTCTGTACCGCAAGCCACGTTGCCGAGCGCACAACCGTAGTTGGGGCCGTCCGAGTCAGGAGTGTCGTCGACGAAATCCGAAGCACCGCATCCACCGTCTCCCCAAATGTGGCGGAGGTTCAAATAGTGCCCCACCTCATGGGTGGCGGTGCGTCCGAGATCGAAAGGTGCTGAAGCCGTTCCCGTGTTCCCTGTGGCTGTGTAGTTGCAGACAATGCCATCCGTGGCGGCAGGACCTCCAGGGAATTGTGCATACCCAAGCAAGCTGGAGCCCAAATCACACACCCAGAAGTTCATGTAGTCTGCCGCAGGCCAGGCATCGGAACCGCCTTGAGACGTGAACTTCATGGCGTCGTTTGTGCCGAAAGAAGTCACGTTTGTGGGGACGCGCAGAATTCCGTCTGTTGGGTTGCCCTGAGGGTCTTGTGAAGCCAAGCAAAATTCAATCTGTGTGTCCGCTGCTTGGGCCCAAACGTTATCCTGGTCGGCATTCAAACGACGGAAGTCGTCATTCAAGATTTGAAGCTGAGAAAGGACCTGAGCCTCACTGATGTTCTCAGCTGCAGTGTTGTACAAGACGTGAAACACCACAGGGATGGTCACCACCATTTGAGAACGCTGGGCAGGGTTGCTGCGCAGCGAGTGGACGTGCGATTGGGTCTGCTTTTCAATGACACCCATGCGCTGCGCCATTTTAGGGTCTTGGTGCATCAAGCGTTCCAAGTTCCCCATGGTGTAGCACTCCCGCTGACGATCGGCCTTGGGGCCAGCTTCATTGGACAACTGAGCAAGGCTCGGTACGAAAACTCCAGCGGTAAGCAAGAGCAAAAAGGCGGTCTGAAGAAGTTGTTTCATGGCTTTACTTGAAAGGTGAAACTTACGAATTCAACAGCAGTTTTTAAGGTTTTGTCGTCAACATTTTCCTTCGAGCAGCACCATCTTTGCATCATGGCACTGGAATTTCGCCTTTTGCACGACGATGCTGATCATTGCGTTGTCCTCAAACCGGCCGGCGTGGCCACGCATGGAAGGGGGAAAAACACGCTTGCCCATGCCCTTCGCGATTCGTTTTGTGACGCCGTGGAGTGGCGGCCTGTGCACCGCTTGGATTTTGGCACAAGGGGACCAGTTATGGTGGCCAAACACCGGGAGGCTCATCGCCTCCTTCAAGAGCACTGGGACAAGGCGACCAAAACCTACCACGCCTGGGTCGCAGGCAACCTTCACACGCCCCGTGGACAAGTCCGATTCGACTTGGATGGAAAACCGAGCAGAACTTCATTTGCATGCCTCGGACATCGCCCCTGGGGCGTTCACGGCACGGCAAGCTTGTTGGAATGGACACTCGAGACAGGAAGAACACACCAGATCCGTCGCCATGCTGCCGCACTCGGACATGCCGTTGTCGGCGATGCGGTGTATTGTCCGCCACCGCGCTATGCAGGACATGGCCTTCATCTCACGTGCTCCTCACTGGCATGGATGCACCCCTTCACCCGAGACCCTCTGCGTGTTGTCGCCGAGCCGTCGAAAAAGATGAAACGCGCAGTAGAAGGGACTTTCACCCCAATTGAGCCTAGCTCCTACCTGTCCCTCTTTCAGCCCTATTGAGTCCCGGGCTGGCCGTACCTTGCCGCACATCCCACTTGGCATGCGCCCACTCCGCTCCTTCCTCCGAATCTTTCTTTTTTTGTACCTATGCGTGGCCACTTCCCTCTATTTGCTTGTGGGATTGGGCCTTGGTCGACTTAAGACATGGACAATCGACCAAAAAAGAGCCTGGATCCACAAGCATTTTGTGAAGTTCGTCACGCGTGTCCAACGCATCATGGGCATGCGCATCACGTGGGAAGGTGAATTCCCCGATTCAGCCGCGGTCGTGATGGGAAACCACCGGTCATACGTGGATGCCATCCTTTTTCCTGTCAGCTTTCCTGTCGTCTATGTCGCGCGCAAGGAGACCAAATCTTGGCCCATCATTGGATGGGGAGCAAGCATCATCGGCACGATTTGGGTGGATCGCAAGAGCAAAGACAGTCGACGAGCCACGCGCGCGGCCGTGAGAAGCCGTCTCGAAGACGGGATGGGCATTGTCATCTTCCCTGAAGGCACCACGCACCGGGGACCAGATTTGTTGGAATACCGCCCTGGCATGTTCTACACGTGTGCCGAGGAGGGCTTTCCGATTGTGCCTGCCGCTTTGGAATACAAAGACCCCAACATTGCTTGGGTTGGGAACACGTGGTTCATCCCTCACGCGTTCCACCACTTTGGGGCCAAACACATCGACATCGCGGTGCGATTCGGTAAACCCGTGCACATGAAGGATGCCGAAGCCCTGCGCACCCACGTCAGGGATTGGACTCAAGCCCAATGCTTGGAGCTCCGAGCCCGTCTCGATCGGGAATGAACCCTTCGAACAAAAAAAAAGGCCGACGTGGATGTCGGCCCTTTTTTTCCTCGGAAAGGAATCCCAATCGGAGTGTGAATCACTCCACAACCAGCGGCTGTGTAGCCCGGCCCAAGGCCGTAGTTGCTTGGAGCGTGTAGCGGCCTGAGCTCAAGGCAGACACGTTGATTTGCCCCGTCGTCGTGACTCGCATCACTTGGGCGCCCCGTGCATCGAAGAGCACAACCTCTGCTGGCCCTGAATTCAACTCCCCAAATTGGAGCGTGACCCAATCGCGTGCCGGGTTAGGCATGATCGTCAACTCGACGAGCCCAGCCTCCAAAACAAACGTCGCCTCGAGGATTTGCACCGTGCGAACCACCTCCCCTTCGCAGCCTAGGGCGTCCGACTCCACCACAGAGACCAAAGCTCCTCCAGCGACCTCACCCCAAACCACCGTCACCGAAGTTTCTCCTTGCCCCTCGAGAATCTCACCCCCTGAAACCGTCCATTCGAAAGCATCACCGACCGCACCGTTGTAAGTGTAAGTCGCCGTGTCCCCTGCGAATGGGAACAACGGCCCGGTGATGTTTCCTGCTCCCAAGTAGTAGCACGAAGCGTCATCCACGTTGGCGGACTCGTTGTAGTTGCAGGCTTCTTCCTCAGTGCAACCCGGGACCGCAGTCACTCCAACACAGATGCAATCTTCGCCGATCACGTCGAACACCGTCTCGTCGTCTCCGTCGTCACACCCATCCCCAGGGACTTCGCACAACCCGTCGTCCGTGTTGGCGTTGTCGTCGAAGTTGCACGCTTCAGGATTGGTGCAGCCAAATGTAGCGGGCAGGCAGAATTCGTGCTGGATTTCACTGCCATAGTCAGCCTCATTCATTTGGAACAACACCATTCCCGAAGAGTCCACCGCCGCGTAGAAACCATCCACACCACACTGCGTCCACGCTGCGCCGTTCAACCCATCTCCGTACTCATCCGTCAACACGAACGTATAACATCCCTCAGTCAAGCACTGCTCAAAGGTGTATTCCGTTTCCTCGTCGCCGTAGGTTCCGGGGCTGACGGACGCCACCACGGTATCTCCCAACACAAGCTCCCACCCCACTTCCTCTGGCCAGCAGTCCGTCAGGATGCTCAACGTGAAATCCACGCAAGGAAAATCGCATGAGCCATCGTCGATGGTGGCGGCCGAATCGTAATTGTATGCGGTTGGACCAGTGCATCCTGGCACCAACGAATCGCAAGCAGGCGTTTCAATCATGATCGGGTATTGGCCCCATGCATCCACCGTATAGTACAACTCGTAGTGCGTGCTTGGGTGCATTCCTGAAAGGAGGTAGGTGTCCCCTGAATTCACCGCAATGGAATCGCAGTTGTCCTGGATGCTGTCTACCGCGTTCCACACGCAGATGGTGCTGGTCGAGCAAAGGAAGGACGTCAATTCCACACCAAGCTCAATCTCCGTGACGACCGTGTCTAGCTCTGCATTGTACACGCATCCCGTAGAGGCATAAATGGAATCTGGGTAGCACTCAATGGGGCCGCAATTGGCCAGCGCCAATCCGAGAGAATTGTTGACGTTCAAACGGCCTCCGGTGACGGTTTCCCCAATCAAGTTGCTCACTTCATCCGTGCCATCCAAGATGTAACCGCGCACCACATCCGCTGCGCCTTGCGGGTTGCTGAGCGCAAGTTCCATGAGGTCTGGACATGGCGCACTGTACACGAGTGCAATCGCGCCTGCCACACACGGGCTGGCAAAGGACGTTCCGCTCGTGTTGCCGTAGCCCGTGGACCCATTGGGGAGGAACACGGCTTCACCAGGTGCCCCCAAATCGATGGTCGTTGCGCCGTATCCGGAGAACGTGCGCACGTCGTTGTCGTTGGTCGCCGTCACCGCCACCATGTAGGGCGAACTGCATCCTGTGGGCATGTCACCCTGAGTGTCGATGTTGTATTCGGCATTGGCCGTGGCACCGCAGTTGAGGATGCCCTGCTCGCCGAGGTCGTCGTAATACGCACACCACACGGGATAATTCGCGGGATTGGCGAGGTCGATGCCCCAAGAGGCGTTGGTCGCCACCACAAACGCGCCGCGCTCGCCGCCACTCTCATTGAAAATGGCACGCATCTCGTACGGGTAGTTGTAAGCTGCAATGACGTTGGATTCAGTGAGACCACCTCCCATGTCCACCTGCATGATGTCCACGTCCCAGTTCACCCCGACACCACCGTTGCCGTTGTCACCCACCGCACCAATCATGCCGCTCACAGAGGTGCCGTGGCCTCCTGCTGCGATGGCGTCGTTGTTGCTTCCCGAATTCCAGCCGTTGTAGTCGTCGACGAAACCATTCTCATCGTCGTCCACCCCGTTGTTGGGAATCTCCGCCTCATTCACCCAATGGTTGTCTATGAGGTCCACGTGGTTGTAGTTGGATCCTCCCCCTTCAAGGACGGCCACGACAATGCGAGAACCGTCGGCTGCAGCACCGCCCGTGGTGACGTCCCAAGCCAAATCGCTGTCGATGTCGTGGTCGCCATTTTCGACGTGATGCCATTGTTGGCCGATTTGCGGGTCGTCGGGAAGCGTTTCGCGGTTCTGGACCTCGTGGTTGAATTGCACGGCTTCGATCCGCTCATCACGACGCAATTCACGAAGCATCTCCCAGTCTTGGGCTGACGTCGAAGCGCTTGGAAGGCGAAAGAGGTGGATGCCGGCACGAGGCGAAAGGGTTTGGACATGCTCCAAACCGCGGGCACCACCCCACTTCGCTGCATCTTGTTGACCATAAAACATGACGATGAACTCCCCCGGAAGGTGGGTTTGTGCGGCAAAAGAACCACAGGAAATCAAGGCCAATGCAGCCAAGGAAATTCGAGAGACAAAAGTGTGAATCATCATGCGGGTTTCATTTCAGTTGTGGGTGCAAAGGTAGCGGGTTCCTAAGGAGGACTTGTGGCGGGAAGTCAGGGTTGCACGACAAGGGCATGAACGGTCAAAACGTGGTGTCAAACCGAAGCATCACGTGCCGCGGCGCCCCCATGATCCCGGGTCTTGTGCTCACGACACCGTTGGCCAAGTTGTTCACGACCAGGGAGAATCGCTGGCCCTTGGGGGCCGTGTACGAGAGTCGGGCATCCCAGCGCTTGGCTCCGTTTTGGAATTGCTCCCGGTAGTTGACCAAACCGCTGATCAGCTCCTCGAAATACCAGTCCACTGCATCGATGAAACTTTGGTGATTCAAGGCCACACCCGCGGTGAAAGGCCCCATGTCCCATTCCACATCCACCTTCAATGCTCCCTTGTTCCTGTACTTCAACAACGACCCTGCCGCCACCAAACTGTCTCGTGCTTCCCCAAACGACTGAAAGAAGTTGTTCAAGTACACATTCAAGCTGTCTTGGGCCGGGTCGTTCGAAAGGTCCCCGGCGTAGTTGTAGGTGTACCCTGCAATGGCCCGAATCGGAATGCCCGCAACCTTTCCCTCACCGGTCGCGCTCAACTCAAAACCGGCGATTCGAGTTCGGCCCAAATTCAACGGCTGAAAATAAAACTGAGGCACGCCGTCGATGATGATGATCGTGCCGTTCGAATCCGTGGCCGCCTGAAGCGTGTACTCGATCATCTCCTCGTAATTCAGCAAAAAGGCTGACGCTTCGAGGAGCATGCTGCCCGCATCTCCTTTCAGTTCCTGAACCACCCCAAGCTCCCAGTTGTTCCCAGATTCGCTTTGAAGGTCCAGGTTTCCTTGAATGTTGATGCCCGCCGACAGACTTCCAACCACGTATCTCTCGGCCAGGGAAGCAAAGCGCAAGGACTCGCCGTACGAGAAACGGACGTTGGTGGTCGGCGTCAATTCACGGTTGACCCCAACCCGAAACACAGGCCCCGACCCCTCGTCAAAAACACCGGGGTTGCGGTTGCTTTCGAAACGGACCCCCCCTCCCAACTTCCAACCGTTCTTCGCCCATTCCACTTGTTCAAATTGAGCCAGATTGAACGTGAGCAACTGGATGCCGGGGTACAAGCTCGAGAATGACCTCTGGAACGATGCGTACCCTCCTGCCTGCAACGTAAGGTGGTCTCCAAACGTGCGAGAGTACCGGTACTGGCCCATGCCCAAGGTGCTGGTCATGGTCGGTTCGGGCCCCGTTCCGTAGCGCGAGGTTTGGTAGACGCGAGCGTTCATGTGATGCGTCCCTCCCTTCAAGGAAGAACGCTTGGCCCAGGCATCGGCATGCCAATTCGCCCACCGGTCCTCGCTCGACGTCCCTTCCATTGGCAAGTAGGCACTTGTGGTGAAATCGTCCCAAAGAATGAACCTGCCCATTTGCTGGTACTGGCCTTGAACCGCACCTCCCAACTGCCACAGCGGGGACATCCTGTACCGCACTTTTGCGTTGGCGCGAAGACGCTGCTCATGCCCGACCGAGAGGTAGGTCTTGTCGGAAAACACGCTTCCGCCCGTGACGACGTCCACTTTCCCAAACGCTTGTCGGTGAGAAACGCTCATCCCATTGGACACCGGTGAATAGCTCGCGTCCCACCACCGCCAACTGGTCGAGTCGGGATCGTGGTAGACGCCATTGAACACGCTGACCACCGTTTCTGGCTCGGCCCCCGGCCATGCCGTTCGCATGTGAATGACCCCATTCGACGCTCCGGACCCGTACATGGATGAGGCTGTGGCCTTGACCACTTCAACCTGGGACACGTGTTCCATGGGCAGGTACGACCACCAAATTTCACCAAGATCACCGGACAACAAAGGCATGCCGTCGAGCAGCATTTGGACCCTGCTTCCCACCCCGTAGCTGTATCCGCTTCCTCCCCGGATGCTCACCTGCCCGTCCAAAATGGAAACGCCTGGGGTTTTCGACACGAGGCCCTTGAGGTCGAGCGCATTCGCACTTTCTGCCAGGTAGGGCTTCAGCACCGTGACCGGCACGGTTTCTTCTTGAACGGTTGATCCTGAAATGCTCGCGGTGACGACCACCGCGTCCAAAGCCTCGGTTTGCATGGCCAACGAAACCACACCGCCGCGTTCGGCCAATTCCTTGCACGACCACGTTTGCGTTTCGTAACCGACAAAACTGAACGAAGCCCAACACGATTCAGGGCAGGCACTGGCGTCAAGCAAATCAGGGACTTTGCCGTTCACGTCAGATGCCAAGGCCCCCAACGCTTTTGGTTCTGGGTTGCATCCAAATTGGACCGTGACGCCAGGCATCGGCTGCGATGGACGCGCGGATGCAATTCCTGCCTCGACGACACGCCACGGCGATGAAGGGGTTTGGCTCCAAACGAAAACGGAATCGATTCCGAGGAGCACCATCAAAACACCAAGAGAACGGAAGGTCATGTTGGCAATTTCCCTTCTTTCCAGTCAAAAGTTTGCCCCCTTAAGCGGGATTTGTTCACGGACAACGCCAATTCTTTCACACTTTCGCACCATGCTCCTCCGCCCCTCATTTCCCAAAGCCAAGCCAATTGTTGAAGCCGGAGCCACTCTCCTGCTGGTTTCGGTCGCTTGGGCCTCCTGCGGCACATCACCTCAAGATGGCACCCCAAAATGGACACATTGGGAGGCTCCTGCGTCCATCCGTTCGTTGGACGTGTTGGACGAAGCCACGGTCAGGTATGCCGGCTCCGAAGGCTGGGTCGGCTTGACCCAAAGCGCGGGAAACCATTGGACACACCAACAATGGATGGC
>Ga0209138_1003630_pt1 | contig 10914 bp, 7 predicted proteins | sample SaaInl3SG_22_DNA_FD_184645 | JGI IMG/M metagenome (GOLD analysis project Ga0209138, IMG submission 184645) | Marine microbial communities from expanding oxygen minimum zones in the Saanich Inlet - ESP_153SG_22_DNA (SPAdes) (version 2) | ecosystem: Environmental > Aquatic > Marine > Intertidal... | reverse complement strand
CTTATTCCGTTCAGTTGTGAAAAGAAATTAAATGAAGGAGCCTTTTTAGAGGGTGACCTTTTGAAAATAATTATTGACAATCAAACATTTACTATGGAAACGTCAAAGATTCCGATTCAAGGAAAACACAATCTTAAAAATACCATGGCAGCCTCAACCGTTGCTATGATTAAGAACATTCGACGCGAGGCGATTAAGCAAAGTATTGAAGGGTTCACCGGTGTTGCTCACCGAATGGAGGTTTTTGAAGAGTTTTCTGGAGTTCGATTCATTAACGACTCGAAGGCGACCAATGTGAACGCCACCTATTTCGCTTTAGAATCGGTAAAAAGACCGGTTATCTGGATTGCTGGAGGTGTAGATAAGGGTAATGATTATTCAGCACTCATGCCGCTAGTTCGAGAGAAAGTAAAGGCCATTCTTTGCATTGGTGTTGATAATCAAAAGATCATAGAAACCTTTGGGAAGGTAGTTTCTGAGATTCATGAGCTATCCACCTTTGAAGATACGGTTGCCTTAGCCATGCGCTTTGCTGAGCGAGGGGATACCGTGATGTTATCACCGGCATGTGCAAGCTTTGATCGATTTAAGAATTATGAGGATAGAGGAGAGCAGTTTAAGAAAGTAGTTAGATCTCTAGATTAATGAAAAACGCACTGAGCTTACTTAGAGGAGATCGCACCATTTGGGCACTTACTGTGCTGTTAGCGATTCTTTCTTTCTTGCCAGTGTACAGTGCTGGGACACAAATTCATTTTAGTGAGTCTAGCTCGGTGATTAGCACCCTTCTGTTTAAACATATGTTTTTATTGATAGCAGGGTTTGGACTTATTGGTCTAACACACTACTTGCCCATTGAACGTATAGCTATGATCGCTTGGTTGTTGTTGATTCCTTCCTTGTTATTATTAGCCTACACACTAACTCTTGACACTTCTTTTGGAGGGGTGAGTGCCAAACGGTGGATTAAAGTACCCTTATTAAACATGAATTTCCAACCATCTACTTTATCCAGTGTATTGTTAATGGTTTGTGTTGCGAGTTATTTGGCCAAAGTTAAAGGTACTACCGTTCGTTTTCGAGATAGTATTTTACCTCTTTGGATTCCAATTTTTGCAACCGTTATTCTCGTAGTTGGGCAAAACTTTTCGACGGCTGCACTGATCGGATTTAATGCTTTTATGCTTTGCTTTATGGGGGGCTATCCGTTGAAGTATCTCATGGCTATAGGTATTTCAATAACTGCTGGAGCAGCGCTTTTTTTCACCATATTATTGACTTCTCCTGAAGTAATCCCCTCTGATCGGGCAATTACATGGAAGAATAGAGTAGAGTCGTTCATGCATCCTGAATTAGCCACAGACGACAGTCGCCATCAAATAACCCTAGCAAAAATTGCAGTAGCAGAGGGCGGTGTTTTTGGGAAGGGTGCAGGAAAAAGTGTTATTAAGAATAGAATTTCTCAGAGTACCTCTGATTTTATCTATGCCATCATTGTAGAGGAATATGGACTAGTTGGAGGCTTATTTATTCTTTTAATTTATATCCTATTTCTCTTTCGTATCACTGTACTAGCCTATGCAGCCACTTCAGTGTTTGCCAAGCTGTTGATCGTAGGACTTGGGCTTCCAATCGTGTTTCAGGCGTTTTTGAACATGGCAGTGGTCGTTGAGCTAGTACCGGTTACAGGTCAACCTTTACCGCTGATTAGTATGGGGGGAACTTCTATTTGGATGACTTGCATTGCAATAGGCATTGTGCTCAGTGCAACGAGCCATACCAAGAAAAAGGAGAAACTCACAGATTCCGAATTCTCTATCAAAAATCTAAGTCGTAAATGAATTATCGATTTCTGATATCGGGCGGAGGTACTGGTGGACACATCTATCCAGCAATTGCAATTGCTGATGCACTTAAGGCTACCTATCCCGATGCAGAATTTCTGTTCGTGGGTGCCCAAGGTAGAATGGAGATGGAGCTCGTGCCCAAGGCGGGATATCCGATTAAAGGGCTTTGGATCACAGGTATTCAAAGAAAATTTAGTTTAAGAAATTTCCTGTTGCCGTTGATGCTGCTTTCGAGTTTGCTTCAATCTTTTTTTCTGTTATTAAAGTTCAAACCCAATTATGTGGTGGGTACTGGAGGTTTTGCTAGTGGGCCGCTTCTTTTTGTAGCTTCTATTTTAAAGATCCCTTATTTGATTCAAGAACAGAATGCCTTTGCAGGTCTCACTAATAAATGGGTCTCACCCAAAGCAGATGTTATTTGTGTTGCCTATCCCAATATGGATCGATTTTTCCCAAAATCTAAGGTGGTTATAACTGGTAATCCCATTAGATCATCTTTGACTGCTAACCAGATAGATCGCGCTACGGCTGCAGGTATTTATGGTTTTAGCACCTCAGACAAAGTGGTTTTAATGTTAGGAGGCAGTTTGGGTTCTGCCGCAATGAATAAGTGGTTAAGTGAACAATTAGATCTATTCACTAGCCGAGGTTTTAAAGTGCTGTGGCAGTGTGGAAAGATTTACTACAGCACCTATAAAAACTACGAGAGTAAATCGGTGAAAGTCGTTTCTTTTATCGAAAATATGGGAGCTGTCTACGAACTAGCTTCGGGTATTATTTCTAGGGCAGGAGCGGGAGCCATTTCTGAATTAGCTGGAGTGGGTAAACCAACACTTTTTATTCCCTCGCCCTTAGTTGCAGAAGATCACCAAACTAAGAACGCAGAAAGCATGGTAGCTTTAGACGCTGCCATGATTCTTAGAGAAAGTGAACTATCTGATTCAAGCATTCTGGAGCGATTTCTTGAATATGTTCAGTCAGAAGATCGAGCAATGGGGAATCGATTTAAGGCTGAAGCTAGACCTAGGGCTGCTGAGACCATAGTAGAATTAATAGCAGAACGATTGAGATGAAACAGTCCTACTATTTCATAGGAATTGGAGGTATTGGAATGTCAGCCTTGGCTCGCTTTCTGCTCAGTCGAGGCGAAGTGGTTGGAGGATACGATCGCGATCAAACCGATTTATGTCAAGCATTAACCAATGAGGGTGCACAGGTCGGTTATGACTCTAACGATTTCTCATTCATTGACACCTTTTCGAGCAACCTTCTAGTTATTTATACCGCGGCTGTTACGATTGAACATCCGCAATTGAAATATGCCATATCGAAAGGAGTTCGAACTTTAAAGAGAGCTCAGTTTTTAGGTGAAATTGTTCAATCAGGAAAGGTGCTTGCTGTGGCAGGCACCCACGGAAAAACTACTACTGCTACTTTTCTCACTCATTTTTTGAAACAGTCTAACCTATCGTTTACTGCTTTTCTCGGCGGAATTTCAAACGATTTGAATTCGAATTATTATTCATCAGGTTCAGAATACTTTGTGGTTGAGGCCGATGAGTTTGATCGTTCCTTTTTGGCGTTACATCCGCATGCTTCGATCATCACATCGATAGAGCCTGATCATTTAGATATCTATACGAATTACCAAGCTATTGTCGATTCTTTCACTCAATTTGCAAGTCAAACTTCAGGAACTTTAATCGCTCATGAGTCTGTGACATTAACAGGATCAATTTCTTATGGATTTTCTTCTGAAAATGAGTGGTATATTACTGATGTTGAATTAACCAATAGTGGAACGAATTTTAAAATCCATTCTAAGGATAGCACTACTATTTCAGTAAGGGTTCCTTTTTATGGTAATCACAATCTACTTAATGCCCTAGCGGCCTATGTGATTGCAAAGGAAATAGTCTCCTTTGAGAAGCTTATTCCTATTTTCAACACCCTTCCTTTAGCACAACGCAGAGCGTCGAAATTAGTTGAGAATAACCAGGTTGTTTTTTACGATGACTATGCGCATCATCCCAGTGAAATTAAAGCAATGCATCAGTTGCTTCGTTCGCGATATCAGAATCGATCGATTACGGCGATTTTTCAGCCTCATTTATATTCTCGAACTAGAGATTTTGCCAAGGAGTTTACTGAGGTTTTAGGTCTGTTTGATAACGTTTGGATATTACCTATCTATCCAGCCCGTGAAGTTCCGATTGAGGGGGTAAGTTCTGAACTCTTATTAAATGGAGATTCTCGTTTAGAATTGGTTACAGAGGATGAGGTCCTGACGCGTATATCTGTGAAAGTCCCCGAGGTGTTAGTTACTCTTGGTGCTGGCGATATTGCCAATTTATCGAAGTTGATTCAAAAACTTCTAGAACAGTGAAACGGTTTAAATCACTCATACAGTTCCTAGGTGTTACCGTTTTAATGGTGATCTTAATTGTTGTTTCGCAGTTTCAACAGAAAGTTAGGCCTGCGAGCCATATCGATATTCGATTCGATCAAAAGAAGGAAACGCTTGTTGATGCCGACTCGGTTAATAAATTGTTAATACAAATTGTTCAACAATACAGCGCGAGCCTAAAAGATGGGATAGTTTTGAGTAAGGCAGAAAAAGGCATCGAATCGATGTCTGGTGTTCGAAATGCTGAGGTTTTCAGCACAATTTCGGGAGTCTTAGTGGCTGAAATTCAGCAAAAAAAGGTTCGAGCTAAGGTAATTGGTTCAAAACCTTACTATATCGATGAACTAGGGGATCAGCTTCCCTTGACCAGCCGATATGAACCTAAAGTCGCTTTGATTCGACCGAATGAAGCTTTTGAAATAGAAGGGTCTGACGTGATTGAGCTGCTTACTGGAATAGAAAGTAGTGAACTCTTGAACAAAGATTTAAAAGAAATCAAGCAAATTGGTTCACGCCGTTTTTCGCTGCTTTTTAACTCTTTGCCTTTTGAGGTAATTATTGGAGAGGCAGTAAATATGGAGCAGAAGATGACCAAGTTGATTGCTTTTTTGATAAAAGCAGAGCAAGAGAAATCGCTAGGACAATATCGAACAGTGAATTTGTCTTTTAATAATCAGGTAGTGGCTACCAAAAAGTAACCATATGGAACAAGAAACATATTCAGTAGGCTTAGATATCGGTACGACGAAGATCGTTGCCATTATCGGTAAGGAGAATGAATTTGGAAAAGTTGAGGTTGTAGGTATTGGTAAAGCCAAAAGTTTGGGTGTGCATCGTGGAGTGGTGAATAATATTACTCAAACAGTTCAGTCTATCCAAGCTGCCGTTGAAGAGGCAGAAAGTGTCTCTGGAGTTGCCATTTCTGAAGTGGTTGCCGGTATCGCCGGTCAACACATACGAAGCTTACAGACTTCAGATTATATTACAAGAGAAGCTCCAGAAGAGGTTATTAGTGAAGGAGATTTGAAGCGACTAGAGCAGCAGGTAAAAAAGTTGCAAATGCTTCCGGGTGAGGAAATTATTCATGTTCTTCCGCAAGAGTATAAAGTAGATACCCAATCTGAAATCAAAGAGCCGATCGGGATGTATGGAAACCGATTAGAGGCCAAGTTTCATGTGGTAGTAGGTCAAGTAGCATCTATTAAGAATATTCACCGTTGTATCGTTAGTGCTAATATTAAAGTACAAGATGTTTGTTTAGAGCCTATCGCTTCTGCTAAGGCCGTTTTGAGTCAAGAAGAAATGGAAGCGGGCGTGGCGCTCGTTGATATCGGAGGAGGTACGACAGACTTAGCGGTATTCAAGGATGGAATTATCAGACATACCTCAGTGATTCCTTTTGGTGGTAATATTATCACGGAGGATATCAAAGAAGGTTGTGCAATTATAGAAAAGCAAGCCGAACTATTAAAAGTGAAGTTTGGTTCTGCATGGCCTGGAGAAAATAAGGAAAACGAAGTGGTGTCGATCCCTGGCTTAAGAGGTAGAGAACCAAAGGAGATCACCTTAAAGACTCTTTCAAAGATTATACACGCTCGAGTCGTGGAGATTATTGAAGCAGTTAATGCTGAAATTAAGAACTACGCACAAGGTGACCAGAAGAAGAAACTGATCGCAGGTATTGTTATTACAGGTGGTGGAAGCCAACTCAAACACCTGAAACAGGTAGTTGAATATATCACTGGTATGGATACCCGAATCGGATATCCGAACGAACACCTTGCAGGAAATTCAAGCCCAGAAATTGCCAGCCCTATGTATGCCACCGCAGTTGGTTTACTAATGGGTGCATTAGAAATACAAGAAATACAGGCGAAGACTATGCCTATAGTTGAGCAAAAAGATACTGACCAAGCCCAAGCGCAAGAAAATGAGGCTGCAAAAGAGCCAAAAAGACCGGGAATGGTAGGAAACTTTTTGAATAAAGTGAAGAATATTTTTGACGAATTAGCCGACTAAATAAAACGCAACCGACCTATGAGTTTTGAATTAGAAAACATCAATTTTGACTTACCGAAGCATAAAAGCAATGTGATTAAGGTCATTGGTATTGGTGGTGGAGGAAGTAACGCTGTAAACTACATGTACCGTGAAGGGATCAAAGGTGTTGACTTTGTGATCTGTAATACCGACCGTCAAGCACTTGAGAATAGTCCGGTACCGAATAAAATTCAGTTGGGCCTTAATCTTACAGAAGGTCTTGGTGCTGGTGCAAATCCCGAAATTGGCGAGCAGGCTGCTTTGGAGTCATTAGAGGAGTTAAATGGTCTTCTGCAGCAGCAAACCAAAATGGTTTTCATTACTGCCGGTATGGGAGGTGGAACCGGAACGGGTGCTGCACCTATTATTGCAGGCTTGGCTAAAGAGATGGGTATTCTTACCGTAGGTATTGTTACCATTCCTTTTAAGTTTGAAGGGAATACACGTTATACTCAGGCCCAAAAAGGATTAGATAAATTACGGGAGAGTGTAGATTCACTCATCGTCATCAATAATAACAAGCTCCGTGAAATCTACGGTAATCTTGGTTTCAAATCAGGTTTTAGCAAAGCTGATGAAGTACTCGCTACGGCAGCGAAGGGAATTGCGGAGGTAATTACCCATCACTACTTACAGAACATTGACCTTAGAGACGCAAAGACGGTATTGTCAAATAGCGGAACCGCGATCATGGGAGCTGCAGTTACTTCTGGTGCAGATCGTGCACGTATCGCTATCGAATCGGCACTCGACAGTCCACTCCTCAATGATAATAAAATCAAAGGTGCAAAGAATGTTCTCTTACTCATCGTTTCTGGTACTGATGAAATCACCCTTGACGAGATTGGTGAGATTAATGATCACATCCAATCTGAGGCTGGTTATAATGCCGATATCATTATGGGTGTAGGTGAAGATGAGTCTTTAGGGGATGCCATTTCTGTGACTGTCATTGCAACTGGTTTTGATACTGATCAACAAGAGTATATTGTTACCCACCAAACGCAACGAATCATTCACACTTTAGATGGAGAATCAAAAGCGGTGAAAGACCAAACCCTTGGTTTTGACACTTCTGAATCGATTCGTTCGATTGAGGTAAATGCTCCTGAATTGGTAAGCCCAAAGACCGAGGCAAACGAAGAGTGTTCTAAAACGGTATTTCAATTAGAGGACGATTCAGAAGTTGAGGAGGAACTGAGCTTCTCATTCGAGGTAGAGGAAGATCGTTTTGAAGGAGATACTCCAGTGTCTTTAGAGGAAAACCCACTCATTAACACTTCTGATCTTATTCGAGACTTACCCGTAACTGCTGAGGTGATAGAATTTAACGTAGAGGATGATCTTGATGATGATTTTGTCATCGTTGATACTTCTGAGCTGATTAAAGAGATTGAGGTAATCGATGCTGAAGTAGTAAGTCCTACACGCCCTTCATTTGATCAAGATGACTTTTCATTTGAATTACCGCTAGTAACTGATGAGACCGACAGCGAAGAGACCGCTCCAACCGTTGTGTTCGATTTGTTCTCTGATACTGATGAAATTACACCGGCAACTACACCGCCATCAGCTACTTCAACTTCAAAAGAAGCGGAGGAAGAATTGGATTTTGTCCTTTCTACCAAAGAAGAAGTAAGGGTGCCTTCTAACTCTGCCCCGGCGCAAACCGAAAGTAATCCTTACGAAATGAGTTTGAGTGAAACTGAGGAAATTCTTGCTGCTCGTAAGGAACAGCGTATTCAGGCCTTCAAAAACTTCAATCATCAATTCAACAAGGGTTCCATCAAATTGGATGAAATTGAACGTGTACCTGCGTATAAACGCGCTGGCGTTGAATTTGACGAGGTACCTGAAGGGTCTAAAGTTTCAAGAACTACGTTGAGTGAGGATCAAAACGGTGACACACAACTAAGAACGAATAATTCTTTTCTGCACGATAACGTAGATTAGAAATCGAAAACGAGTCCGATACTCGGTATAAATTGCCCTTCACTTCTAGGTAATTCCTTGAGTTGTGAAGGGTTTTTTATTGATCCATCACTGTTTCGTGCTAACCCGTATTCGGGAGGTGTTGGGTTGTCAGTCGATAATAAATTCTGAACTTCTATGAACAGGTTGAAACTACTTGCGGTGAAATTCCATTTTTTATCAATTCGAAGATCGAGTTGAGAGAAGGGATCTAATAGATAATTCTCATTACCCAGTAAGTCATAATCTAGTCGAAGGTCAGGGTAATTTGCTAGACTAAATGTCTCATCGATGGGAGCGTAAGGGGTCTTTCCATTATATCTGAACCTCGAGCTGATTTCCCAATTTTTATTGAGTTTGTATCCGCCCGTAAAAGAGGCTAGATGACGGCTGTCCCAAGTACTTCTTCTATAAATGTTAGGGTCTAATCCACTAAATTCACTGAAGAAATAAGTGTAAGAAAATAAGCCATAGAAATTGTCACTCAACTTCTGCTGATATAATAATTCTAACCCGTAGCTCCGGCCTTTGCCACTACTTTCTACTTCTTCATTACCTAATACCTCGAAACCGGCTCCTTTGTTGGCTAATGAAATCTCATCAAGCACTGAGACAGGATAGTTGCTGTATGATTTTAAAAACCCTTCAATAGATAATAAAGTTGTATTCCCAAAGTACTTTTTGATCCCTGCAGTTAAGTGATCTGATTGTACATAACTTAGGTTTTCGTTTACAAAGATTCCGGCGCTTTGATAACCCAATTGGGTGTAGGTAGGTATTTTGAAATAACGCCCAATTCCTAGAGTTGCACTAAGGTCTTCATTGAAATTATAGGTCAATGCGGCTCTTGGAGAAATGTGGTCTACTAATTTGTTTTTGGTAAAACTGTCATCATCAAGGCGAAGACCAAGTGTAAACTCCGTTTTCGCATCTAGATTTCCACTAAGCTGAGTAAATAGCCCATATTTAGAAAATTCGATAGCGGAAAAGAATGAATTATTGATGCGCTCAATAGTGGTATTATTCTCATAATTCGATCGCTGCAGATTCATCCCGTAGGCCCATTTTAGCTTACCAAGATACCTTACTAGGTCAAATCTCAGTTTAGTTTCAGCCTCTAGTGACTCATTAATAAAATAGGCACCTGTCTCGTTTTCAGGATCAGTATACTGGGTAAATGTGTTTTGTAATCGATTGTGGGATAGGCTTAGTGTGAATTTCCCCGGCTGGGATTTTAATTTATGCTGCCAACTTATTCCGGCAACATGAGTCCTTTGATCGATAAAGGGAGCCTGCTCCAGTTGGGCCGTAGCTTCTTCATCAAAGACCTCAGGTGCTTCTACACTAAAATCATCGATCGCCCCGATGCCGATAAAACTGATTGAATTATAATCATCGATGGTATGATCTATTTTGTATTGATAATCCCAGTAGTCTGGACGGATAGGTAAACCGATAAGTTCAAACAAGAACTGCAGATAGCTTCTTCTTACCGATCCTATAAACGTTGTTTTTTCAGAAATTGGTCCGTCAAAGGTTAATGCCGTTTCACTTGCACTAACTCGAATATTTCTATTCCATCCTTCGCTTGAACCCTTTCGTTGCTCAAATTGTAGCACCCCTGAAAGTGCATTGTCGTAGCGCGCATCAAAGGAAGAAGCCGATAATGTCACGTTTTCAATGAAGGAAACATTAATCATCCCGACCGGCCCTCCAGCACTTCCCTGTGTGCTGAAGTGATTGATATTAGGAATTTCTATACCATCTAAATAATACACACTTTCATTGGGCGCCCCACCTCTAATGATCAGATCATTGCGAAAACCGCCCACCGAAGGTGATACGCCAGGTAGCGTTTGGGCTACTTGCACGACATCGTTGTTTCCGCCCGGATAGGTAGCGAGTTCCACCGCCGACAGGGTTCTTGTAGAAAGCGGAGATTCTTTGGGTCGAGCGATAAAGTTATCTGCCTGCAATACTACACCCTCTAGACTTTCTGTTTTTGGTGAAAGATTAAAATTGTATTCGGGATTACCCTTTGACTTTATGATGATATTGTAAAGGGTTTGTGACTCATACCCCAAAAACCGAACACTCAGATTGTAAGATCCAGGAGTAACACCGTTTATTATATAAATACCATCGATATCGGTTTGTGCGCCTAGTGGGGTATCCACTAAAATAACTTCTGCACCAGTAAGTGGATAGCCGAATTCATCGACTACGGTTCCTCTAATACTGACTTCTTGTGCAAATAGTAGGTTAGCACCCAAAAGGATTGCAAATAGGGTTAGTAGATTTTTCAAAGCAATTTTTTACAAAGATACAATTCAGGAGATTTCGCTAGTACGCATAAAAAAAGGGTTCTTCCTGAACCCCTCTTTTTTATCCTTAAGTGACCGCGGGAGGATTACCCAATAAATGGTGTTTTCCTCTTTTGCTCCGTAGTCTAAATAAAAAAGAGGCTTGCCCATGCAAGTCTTTTCTTACACACATCTACTCAATTAAGCTTTGCTTATTTCGCCAATGCGTATAAAAAAGGGTTCTTCCTGAACCCCTCTTTTTTATCCTTAAGTGACCGCGGGAGGATTCGAACCCCCAACCCTCAGAGCCGAAATCTGATATTCTATCCAGTTGAACTACGCGGCC